>FUWD012839554.1_pt1 | contig 10531 bp, 10 predicted proteins | sample 1063281 | NCBI WGS metagenome assembly FUWD01 (sample SAMEA79048168, study PRJEB19326) | metagenome | biome: marine
GGCGAGCTACTGGCTGAAGCGAGCGAAGGGGGAAGTCACCCTGCGCATTGCCCGGGCCAGGGGCGAGAAGTGCGAGCGCTGCTGGCACTACGAAACCGACGTCAGCGCGCACGCGCTCAACGCCACGGTGCAAGGTCGCCTCTGCGGCCGCTGCCAATCGATCCTCTCGACGCAAGCCCCCGTGACAGTTGAGTAGGAGCGCTGAGAACAGCGAGGCCTTTCCAGTTGTTCTGGGGCCAGAAAAGCGATTGGCTTGCTTGCGAGTCCATCCAATTCAATTCCGCCTGCACTCCCCATGCACTCGGCAGTGACCTTCTCAGTGACCAGCGCAGTAACCACCGCAAGAAAGGTGCTGTTGCTGTTGTTGCGGCTACTCCTGAACAAGCTGACGGGAATCACACCTAGCCTTCTCCAAGAGCGAGTGACGCTCTGGTTGATCTGATGAAATTCAAGGATTACTACTCCACCCTTGGCGTTGAGAGGGAGGCCTCCAACGACGAGATCAAAAAGGCGTTCCGAAAGCTTGCACGCCAATACCATCCCGATGTTGCCAAGGATCAGGAATCAGACCATAAGTTCAAGGAAATCAATGAGGCTTACCAGACTCTCTCTGACCAAGAGAAACGTGAGGCCTATGACCAGCTGGGTCGACACAGCCCCGGCGAGGACTTCCACCCCTCACAGGAATGGGACAGCCGCTTCTGGCGAGACGGCGCATCTCAAGGCGGTAGTGCCCCAACCGGTGATCCAACCATTGATCTGGCCGATCTGTTCGAGCAGATGGGGTTCCGCTCAGCCCATCAGGGGCGCTCTGGCGAGGCCGCCTTTTCACGGCGCGGGCAAGACTACGAAGTGGCGACCACCATCAGTCTTGAAGATGCGGCCCTTGGCAGCGAAGTCGCCCTAGACCTCGGTGTCCCGGAGATGGGCCTTGATGGCACCATGCATCGGGTTTCAAAAACAGTCCGCCTGCGCGTCCCCAAAGGCGTCATCGACGGCGAACGGCTGCGCGTGGCTGGCCGTGGCGCTGCTGGAATCGGCAAGGGGCCAGCCGGTGATCTCTATCTCGCCATTCGCCTGCAGCCGCATCGACTGTTCAAGGCCGTCGGCCACGATCTCTATCTGGAAGTACCGATCACGCCATCAGAGGCCGTGCTTGGCGGCGACATCGAAGTGCCCAGCCTGGACGGTCGCTTGACGTTGAACGTGAAACCGGGAACGCGGGGTGGGCAGACCTTGCGCCTGGCCGGCAAAGGCTTGCCGAAACGGAAGCAAGGATCAGGGAACCTATACTGCGTACTTCAAATTGTCACCCCGCCTACGCTCAGCGATCGCGAGCGAGAGCTCTATCAAGAGCTTGCGAAACTCTCTACATTCCAGCCACGGTTACATCTTCAAGACGGTCAACAAGGAGGCCAAAGCAATGGCTGAAGAGATCCTTCTGATTACGGACGACGACCAACCGATCGGGCTTGATGAACTTCTCGACGCATCCGGTCTGGTTCACGACGACGTCATCGAGCTTGTCGCGATCGGTGTGTTCCAGCCGCTTGGAACCGCTTCCACCTGGACCTTTCAGGCCCGCACCCTGCATCAGGCCCGCCGGGCTGCCCGCTTGCGCGACGATTTCGGGCTCAACGCTCCAGGCATGGCCTTGGCGCTGACCTACCTCGAGCGGATGGAAGCCCTCGAAAGCAGGCTGCGCGAGCTCGAATCGCTGCTACCTCGCCCCTGAGAACTTTCGTGCACCAACAGCCTTCGGGGCTCTCCAGCTTCAAAGCCAGGCCTGTGGGTCCAGCAGGACGTCTGGCCTCAGGGGCCCCGCCAGCAGTTGCTCATCGCGGGGGTTGAGCGGCCCCTGCAGCAGGTCGGCACTCTCCAGCTCCGCCCCTGCTGGCAGGGCCGCCTGATCTGGGTCGAAGGCAGTGGGATGGGTGACGCTGCTCGAGAAGCCCCGGAAGATCAGCAACTCGAAGGGTTCTTGCCCCGATGGGTCCTGCGCTGCTGGGTCCTGTGATGCTGGCAGTGGCAGCGTGCCCCGCAGCCTCAACACCCGGTCCGGCCGGCTGCGGCTGATCGCTTCGAGCTGGCCAACCAGATCGCCTGTCATCAGAATTCTCCAGCCACCCGGCCTTGCCGGGGGAAGCGCACCAGCAGCCACTGCAGCAGACCCACCGCATAGGCCACCAGAGCCACATAGCCGATGAACGCCGTGAGGGTCGGAGTGAGATCTGCCCCGAAGACGAAGGCGAACAACCTGGCGACCAGGAGATGGAGCCTCTGGGGTGCCTCCAGCCAGACCTGGCAGACGGGACGATCCAGTTGCCCCCACAGGCAACTGAGGGCGGAGGCACTCAGGGCCGCCCCCAGCAGGCCGAGCACGCTGAGCGCCCAGCGCCAGGTGCGCACCGTCAGCGGCAGGGGGCGCCAGGGCGGCAGGTCGGCGAGCTCCTCGTTGAGATCCACCCAGAACCAGACCGAGGCCACCATCAGCAGCTGGGCCAGCACGCCGAGCGCGTAGCCCAGCGGCCTGGCGTCGACCAGCAGCAGCACCGTGATCGCCAGCAGGCTGGCCACTTTCCAGTAGATGGTCATCAGGCGCACCATCGCCCCCTCCCGTCGCAGCGCCGCCCACAGCAGCAACACCAAGGGCAGGCCAACGGTGAACACCACCGCCAGTCGATAGTCGAGCCACACGAGGGTGCGGTAGAGCGGATCTGGCACAGACGGGGTACGGGAAGCGCCATTATCCGTAGTCGTGCATCGGCAGTAGGGTCCGAGCCATGCCTCCGCTCTCACTGCCTTCCTGGCTTGGATCTTCCTGGCTTGGATCTTCCTGGCTTGGGTCGTCCTGGGTTAAGCCCTCCTGGTTTCCAGGGAGCGACGAAACGGCCTCCGCCCAGACGGCCCTTTCCCGCAACGCCTCAATTGAGGGCGCTGTCGACGAAGTGGTGCAAAACCTCGACAGGCGGTCTCCGGCAGACCTCGCCCTGGTGTTCTGTGCCTCCAGCTATGCCAGCGACCTGCCGCGCCTGCTGCCGTTGCTGCGCGCCAAAATCAATGCACGCCATTGGATCGGCTGCGCCGGTGGTGGTGTGGTCGGCAGCGATGCCCAAGGGGCTGCCCATGAAGTGGAGCAGCAACCGGCGCTGAGCGTGATCCTGCTCCGTCTGCCGGGCGCCGAGCTGCAGCTGTTCGAGCTCGACACCAAAGTCCTGCCGGATCTCGACGGCGACAGCCAGGACTGGGTGAATTGGGTCGGCGCCGATCCCGCCCTCGCGCGCTCGATGTTGCTGTTCGTCGATCCCACCAGTGAGTCGATCAATGATCTGATCAGCGGCATCGACTACGGCTTTCCCGGCGTCGACAAGATCGGTGGAATCGCCGGCCATCACAGTTCCAACCACGGGTCGCTGTTGATCAACGACCGGGTCGTGCGTGGTGCGGTGGGCTGCTTGATCGGCGGCGGCTGGCGGATTGACCCGGTGGTGGCCCAGGGCTGCCGGCCGATCGGCCCGGTCTTTGAAATCGAGAAGGCCGAGCGCAACGTTGTTCTGCAACTCAGTGCAGGCCAGGAACGCAACACGCCGGTGAACTGCCTGCAGGGCATCCTCCAGTCGCTGACTCCCGTTGAACGGGAGCAGGTCCGGCACTCCTTGTTTCTGGGCGTGGGTCGCAGCAGTTTCAGCCTTTCAGGCCCGGGCAACCCTCCCGAGCCCACCGCCTTTCTTGTACGCAACCTGCTGGGCGTCGATCCCCGCAATGGCGCCGTGGCCGTGGCCGAGCGCCTGCGGGTCGGCCAGCAGGTGCAGTTTCAGCTCCGTGATGCCGCCGCCTCACGCCAGGAACTACGCCTTTTGCTGCGCCGCCAGGCCACACACGAAAGCACCCCGCTCGCCGCCCTGGTGTTTGCCTGCCTGGGTCGGGGCCAGGGGCTCTATGGCCAGCCGGATGGCGACGTGACGCTCTGCCATGAGCAGTTCCCCGCCCTGCCGATCGCTGGCGCCTTCTGCAATGGCGAAATCGGCCCCGTGGCCGGCACCACCTATCTGCATGGCTACACCGCCAGCTGGGGCTTTCTGGTGCCCAACATCCCGCCGGACCAGGCGGCGGCGGGGGAGTGAGCGGATGGTGCGTCAGCACGTCAATCCGCTCAGCAGCGTCCACCAGCAGCCGCGGACCCTGCCACTGCCACAGGCCCTCTTCAGCCATCCGCGCCAACCCCTTCACCTCGACATCGGCAGCGCCAGGGGCCGCTTCCTGCTGGCGATGGCTCCCCAGCAGCCGGATTGGAACTTCTTCGGAGTCGAAATCCGCCGAGGCCTCGTTGACGCCGCCGAGCGCGACCGCGAGCACCTGGGGCTCGGCAATCTTGCTTTCCGGTTCTGCAACGCCAATGTGAGCCTCCAGGACTGGCTCAGCGCTCTGCCGCCCGGCCGACTGCAACGGGTGACGATCCAGTTTCCCGACCCCTGGTTCAAGCGGAAACACCAGAAGCGCCGTGTGCTGCAACCGGCGCTTCTGCATGCCATCGCCAGCGCCCTCGCCCCGGGAGGCGAGCTGTTCCTGCAGAGCGATGTCGCCGCTGTGATCGAGCCGATGGTGGAGCTCAGCGAAGCCTGCGGCGCCTTCGATCGGCCCAGAACTGACCCACGGCCGTGGAGAACGACCAATCCGCTGCCGGTGGCCAGCGAGCGGGAGCAGCACGTGCTCAGCCAGGGCCAACCCGTCTACCGGGTGCTCTACCAGCGCACAACGGCAGCGTTGCGACCCCTCGCCAGGCTGGAGGCGGTTGCCGAGGCCACCCATAATCGCGCCATCAGCGCTGCGTAAGGCCCCGATCCAGCACCTTCCGCAGCGATTTCCCAACCCGTCTGATGCCGGCCGCCGCTCCAGCCCCGCCAATTCCACCGGCCATCCCTGCGCCGATCCCCGCGCCGGTTCCCTGGTTGCTGCGCTGGCAGGGCCTGCTGGCTGACGCCCCAACCGGTTTGTTGTCACGGCAGCTGGCCGGCCTCTCGGGGCTGGTGCTCTGCATCTTGATGGCCGGCCTGCCGTTCCTGACCCGGGCGGGCCTGGCCCTGCTGGTTCTGGCCTGCGGCCTGCTCTGGATGCTCTGGGCGCTACGCACGCCAGCGGGGCGGATCGGACCGATCAGCGGCTGGTTGCTGCTGCTGCTGGGGGTGGCGGTGCTGGCCACCGGCTTCTCGCCCGTTCCCATCGCCGCCGCCAAGGGCCTGCTGAAGCTGCTCAGCTACCTCGGCGTCTATGCCCTGATGCGCCAATTACTGGCGAACTCGCCGGCCTGGTGGGACCGGATCGTGGCCGCCCTGCTGGCTGGTCAGTTGCTGGCGTCGGTGATCGGCATCCGCCAGCTTTACGTCGATTCCTCCGCCCTGGCCCGCTGGTCGGATCCGAATTCGGTCGCCCGCGGCACGGTGCGGATCTACAGCACCCTGGGGAACCCCAACCTGCTGGCGGGCTATCTGCTGCCGATCCTGCCGCTGGCGGTGGTGGCCCTGCTGCGTTGGCGGGGCGTGGGCGGCCGCCTCTTCGCGCTCACCTCGCTGCTACTCGGCAGTACGGCCCTCTACTTCACCTACAGCCGCGGAGGCTGGCTGGGCCTGGTGGCCGCCCTGGGCAGCCTGGCACTGTTGCTGGTCTGGCGCTGGATCGGCCACTGGCCCGTGCTCTGGCAACGCCTGTTTCCGCTGTTGCTGCTGCTGCTCGGAGCTGCGGCCCTGGCGGTGGCGATCGCCTTGGTGGAGCCGCTGCAGGTGCGGCTGATGAGTTTGCTGGCAGGTCGGGAAGACAGCTCCAACAACTTCCGCATCAACGTCTGGATGGCGGTCCTGCAGATGATTCAGGACCGCCCCTGGCTGGGCATCGGCCCGGGGAATAACGCCTTCAACCTGATCTACCCCCTCTACCAACAGCCCAAGTTCAATGCCCTCAGCGCCTATTCCATTCCCCTGGAACTGGCCGTCGAGGGGGGCGTGCCGGGGCTGCTCGCCGGGCTTGGCCTGTTCTGGAGCAGTGTCCGCTGCGGCCTGAGCCAGCTGCGCAGCCAGGCAGGCCTGGCCCTGCCGGCGCTCGGGGCCCTGGCGGCCATCGTCGGCCTCGGGGTGCAGGGCCTCACCGACACGATCTTTTTCCGGCCGGAAGTTCAACTGACCGCCTGGCTCTGCCTGGCCACCCTGGCCGTCCTGCCCCCGTCAGATGACCGCAACCACTGAAAGCGGAGCGATCGCAGGTCCCCTGCTGGCTGGCTTCGATGCCGGCCAGACCCACACCACCTGCCGACTGGCCCGCCTGCGCGGCGATGGACGCCTGTTCACCGTGGCCGAGGGCAGAGGTCCGGGGGTCAGCCATCTGGCGGCGAGCGGGGGGCCGGAGCGTTTTGCGCTGGCGCTGACAACCAGCCTTGGCCAGGCCCTCGGGCCCGGAACGCAGCCCGATCTCGCAGCGGCCGCCGTCGGGGCCAGCGGCATCGAGCAGGGCACCGCCATCCAAGAACAAGGCAGGGCCCTGGCGGCCGCCGCGCTGGCCATGCCCTTGCCCCAGGTTTTGGTCACCGGCGATGAGCGCACGGCCCTGCGCGGGGCCCATGGCGACCTCCAGGGCAACAGCGCCGGCATTGTGGTGATCAGCGGCACCGGCAGCATCGCCTTGGGCCAGGATTCGGCCGGCCGGGAACACCGCTGCGGCGGCTGGGGCTGGCTGCTGGATCGCTCCGGCTCCGCCTGCGACATCGGGCGCGACGCCTTGAGCCTCTCCCTGGAGATGGCCGATGGACGCCGCGGCGAATCCCCCTTGCGGCAGGCGATCTGGCAGGCCTTAGCCCAGCCAGCCTCTGCCCAGACCATCAAGGCCCTGGCGGTGGACCCCAACTTCGGCGCGGCAGGCTTTGCCCGGCTCGCGCCGACGGTGGACGCTCTGGCCGCCAGGGGAGACGCCGAAGCCCAGGCCGTGCTCGACGCCTCGGCCCTCGGTCTGGCGGGCCTGGTGCACGGTGTCGCCCGCGCCCTGGCCATGGAGCAGGCGCAGGTCTGCGGACTCGGGGGCGCCCTGACGCACCTGCCCCGCTTCGCCGCCGCCTTCACCGCCGCCCTGGGCCATGTCCTGCCGGATGCCAGCAGCGTGACTGCCCGCGGTGATGCCTGTCAGGGAGCTTTGTGGCTGGCCGCCGACAGCCTGCCGATCAACAGCCTGGGGATCAGGCCGGGTTGAGCTCGGACTGGGCCAGGGCCGCCAGATGGGACGACCAGTGATCCACCTGGTCCTGCTCGGCCGCCTCGACCATCACACGCAGGAGTGGTTCGGTGCCGCTGGCCCGCACCAGCACCCGGCCGGAGCCGGCCATCGAGGCTTCCGCCTGCTCCACTGCCCGGCGTAATGGCTCACTCTGCTGCCAGTGCTGGCGGCGTTCCAGGGCGGGGACGATGACATTGACCAGCCGCTGGGGGTAGGGACGGAAACTGCTCTCCATCCACTCAGCCAGGGACCCGCCCCGGCCATGGATCAGGCTGGCCACCTGCAGGGCTGTGAGCAGGCCATCGCCGCTCATGCCGTGCTGCAGCGAAAGGATGTGGCCGGATTGTTCACCGCCCAGGGCCGCACCGCTGGCCTCCATGGCGGCGTGGACATGCTGGTCGCCGACGGCGGTGCGATCGAGTAGGCCGCCACGGCCCTGCCAGGCCCGCTCGAAGCCGAGGTTGGACATCACCGTGGCCACCAGGCGGTTGTCCGGCAGCTGGGCGGCTTCCTGCAGGGCCCCACCCCAGAGAAAGAGAATCTGATCGCCGTCCACCACCCGGCCGCGGCCATCGACGGCCAGCATGCGATCGGCATCGCCATCAAAGGCAAAGCCCATCTGGGCCCCTGACGCCAGCACAGCCTGGCGTAATGGCTCCAGGTGGGTGCTGCCGCAACCCACATTGATGCGGCGTCCATCGGGCTCGCCATGCAGCACCTGGAGGTCGGCGCCCAGGGCCCGGAACACCTCAACGCCACAGGCGGTGGCCGATCCCCAGCAGAGATCGAGAACGATTTTGCAGCCCTGCAGACGGCTTCCCGCCACGCTCTCCAGCAACGCGGTGCTGTAGTCAGCCAGCAAGTCGGTGCGTTGGTGGGCCGGGCCGCAGCGGTAGGCCCCATCTTCCCCCCGGTCGTTCGTGGCGGTGGCCCCAGGCTCACCGCGCAGACCGGCTTCGATGGCCTGCTGCACCTCTCTGCTGAGTTTGGCGCCGGAGGAGCCGAACAACTTGATGCCGTTGTCTTCCGGTGGGTTGTGGCTGGCGGAAACCATCAACCCTCCGGCCGCTCCCAGGCGGCGGATGCTGCCGGGAACCGCCGGGGTAGGACAAAGCCCGAGGTTCCACACTTCACGGCCCGCAGCGGTCAGGCCCGCCGTCAGCGCCGCAGCCAGCATCGGACTGCTGGTGCGGGAGTCCATGCCGATCAGCACGGGCCCCTTGGCCGGCAGCACATGGCCGCACCAGTAGCCCACCTGCAGGGCCAGCGCTGGGGTGATCAGGGTGCCGACCCGGCCACGGATGCCATCGGTGCCGAAACCGGGGGTGGAGGAACCCTGGGGTGGACCGACGGGAAGGGACGCCAGCTCCGTCATCCGGGCACCTATCGCTGGGCTGCAGGTTACGCGCTGCGGCGGGGCCACCAGGCCCAGCGCACCAATTCAGCGATGGCCCAGAGCAACAGGCTGCCCACCACCCAGCCCGGCAGGGCCTGGAGCGGCCAGATCGGCCGCAGGGCCACCACAAGCCCAGCGGTCAGGACCACCGCCACGGCCCGGCGGCGCTGGGCAGCTCCGGGCAGGGTGGTGAAACGGGCTGGAAGCGATGGAAACAGGCCCATGGTGCGGTGAAGCTGTCCCCCCAGAATGCCGGCAGCTGAGGAAGGCCTCGGCCGCTCCCGTCCCTCTCCGTGCCCCAACCCCCTGCCATCGCCTCTCCAGCGCGGGGCCTGCTGACCCTTGCCCTCACCATCGTGGGCAGCGGCGCCGTGCTCTTCCTCGGCCGCCAGGCCCTGCAGCGGCGGCCCCTGCCGACCCCCGCCACACCCTCGGACCAACTGGTGCGCAGTCGCCGCTGGGATCCCGATCCCCAGCGGCGACGGGAGGCCAGCCTGCTGCTCCAGGCTGGCGCCAAGGCCGAACCCACCCGGCAGCGCCTCCTGCTGGCTGGTCAGGCCTGGGGCAGCGACCCTCTGGCGGCACTGGTGCTCAAACTCGACGCTCAGGCCGCCACGGACCTGGGCCAGGACGGCGAAGCCGAACTCCTCTGGCGTCAGCTGCTGCGGCGGTTCCCGTCGGCTCCGGCCACCGCCGATGCGCTCTATGCGCTCGGTCGCCAGGAACCCAGCAGGCGAGCGCTGCTGCAGCAACGCTTCCCGGCCCATCCCGCCGCCTTAGCCGCCGCCGTGGAGGCCGGCCCCAGCCCGGACGCCCTGCTAGAGGGAGCCCTTCACCTGGCCCGTTGGGGCGCGCGCTGGCCGGGAGCGGCCGGCAAGATCGGCGAGGCCTGCCGTCTCCAGGCTGCCAACCTCAGCGCCACGGCCCGCAGCCAGCTGGCCGGAGCCCTGGCGGAGCTGGGCGATGGCGCCGGAGCCCTGGCCTGCCTCGGTAACCAGCCCGGCGGTAACCAGCCCGGCGAGGCCGCCACTGAGCTGGCCCTGGGCCGCACCTTGCTCCAGGGCCAAGAGGAGCAGCAAAGCCAGGGAGCGGAGCGGTTGCTGGCCCTGAGCCGGCGCCAGCCCGCCAGCTCTGCGGCCATGGAAGCGACCCGCCTGCTCAGTCAGAGGCCAGAGGGCCTGACGCTGCTGGACCGCTTGCCCGGCCCGTTGCAGCAGACCGCCCCGGTGCAGGCCCGCCGCGCCATCGAGAGCGGCGAAGGCTGGCAGTCGGTGCTGAAGCGCTGGCCAGCCGATCCGGCCAGCTGGGAGTTGCAGTGGGACCTGGCCCGCCCACTGCTGCTGGAGCAGCAGTGGGCGGCAGCCGCAGCGGTTCTCGGCGCGCTGCCCGCCGAAGGGCTGCCGGAACCCCAGGCCGCGCGCCAGCAGTTCTGGCTTGCGTTTGCCGAGCAGCGCCAGGGTCAGAGCGCGCTGGCTCGCCGCCGCTGGCAGGACCTGCTGCTGCGCTCCCCCTGGGGGTACTACGGCTGGCGCGCCAAGGTGAGGCTGGGCCAGGGGGAACGCAGCCTCCTGCTCGCAACCGTGGAACCAACCGCGCCATTGGAACCGCTGAGCTGGCAACCGCTGCAAAGTGGTGAGCCTCGGCTGGATCAGCTCTGGCGGCTTGGCCAGCCCCTGGAAGCCTGGGAGATGTGGCGACACCAGCGGGGCGACACCGAGCCCACAACCCCGGAACTGCTGGTCCTGGAGGGCCGGCTGCGTCAGGGGGTCGGCGATGACTGGACCGGGCTGGACCAGCTGGAGCGGGCGAACCTGCGCTGGATTGCCCCCCCTGTCCGAGCAGCCTCGACCTGGAGCGTTCACTCCATCCCGTGCGCTACGG
>FUWD012835916.1_pt1 | contig 10523 bp, 4 predicted proteins | sample 1063281 | NCBI WGS metagenome assembly FUWD01 (sample SAMEA79048168, study PRJEB19326) | metagenome | biome: marine
ATAATCTAGAAACAGTTCCAAGTCTATACCCCAAGGTTAGACCAGGGGCTAGCTATGAGTATTCATTAAAACTACTTAAAGATTTTAAACTTCAGCATAAAGATGTAATTACTAAGTCAGGTTTAATGTTGGGGGTTGGCGAGAGTAAGAATCAAGTCATCGATGTTTTAAAAGATTTGCGCAAGCATAATGTAGATATGCTAACTTTAGGTCAGTATTTGCAACCTAGCAAGTATCATTTAGCCGTAGATGAGTACATACACCCTACTCAATTTGATGAATATAGAGATATTGCCTTAGGTTTAGGTTTTTTACAAGTGGCTAGCGGCCCAATGGTTCGATCGTCATATCATGCGGATTTACAAATAGCTGGCAAGCCAATCAGCTAATAAATTGCAAAATATATCAATAAGGTTAACCTATGTTAAGAAATAAAACACCTATTGGTGGTAGAATTCGCCTTCATATCAACAAATAAACAACTATTTATGAAAATATCATTTACAAAAAGTATAGTTACATGTGCTCTATTGTTCTCAATTACTCAAGTTTCATCTGCTGAAGTATCTTCTCAAGAGTTTGTTGCCGCCAAAACAAGTAAGATTGGTTCTTTTACCTCTTTAGGTGGAACGGTTATACCACACCGTGAAGTTAATTTAGTTGCCAAGATGCCTGGAGATATTATTTTTCTTGCTGGCGAAGAAGGTGATTCGTTTAAACGTGGAAATAAATTAGCAAGACAAGATATTGATGCATTAATAGCTAAAAGAGATCAAGCTGAGGCACAGCTTGCTAGTGCAGATGCCGGTGTGCGCAATGCACAAATGCAAGTTTATAATGAAATGGAAAATCCAAATTCTCAGTCAAATGCAATGTTAGCAGGCATGCCAAGCATGGTTAGTATGTTCTCAGATCCAATGAGAAGTATGTCTGGTGAAGGCAATGCAAATACACAAAAGAGAACCAATCTATATGCAATGAATGTGCAATTAGAAACAGCTAGAAATGCACACACTCAAGCTCTTGCTGGCATTCGTGAACTGGATGAGAATATAGAAAACGCCACTACATTTGCCCCGTTTGATGGTGTTATATTAAGAAAAATGGTCGAAGTTGGTCAACCTGCACAACCGGGTGTACCTATTTTCTTGTATGGTGATACTAAAAATTTACAGATTAGGGCTGAAGTTCCAGCACGTTTAGCTAGAACTCTTAAGCGTGGTATGAAATTAAATGCACGCTTAGATCAAAGCAGCAAGAATACACAAATTGTTGTGTCACGTGTCTTTCCAATGGCTGATGTAATGGGGCACACTATTACTGTTAAATTTGCATTACCAGAAAACACTATAGCTGCACCCGGTATGTATGTTGAAGTAATAATCCCAGATGTTAATAAAAACTCTATAGAACTGGTAACTATACCTAGTAGCGCTGTGATATTACGTGGTAGCTTGCCAACTGTTTATGTAAACAATAATGGTCAACTAGAAATGCGTTTTGTACGTGTTGGTGATATGGCTGATAACGGTTGGGTAAGTGTGTTATCTGGTATCTATTCAGGAGAGATGGTGCTCAAAAACCCGTCTTTATCTACATCTATTAGAAAATAAAATTAGCTTATGCAAAAAGAAGAACAAGAGTTTTGTGATATAAACTCAGATGAAAAAGATTCGATTTTAAATAAAGATGAAAACTTTATTGAGGATAAAGATATAGGCTTTTCTGGTAATTTAGCCAGAACCTTTATCCACTCCCCTTTGTCACCATTATTATTTATTGCTATGATGGCAATTGGAATCTGGGGTCTGATAGCTACACCACGTCAGGAAGATCCGCAAATATCAGTACCAATGATTGATATTTTCTTTCCAGCCCCTGGTCTTTCTTCAAATGAGGTTTCTAGTCAACTTATTGATCCGTTTGAAAGAACCCTGAGTGAAATTCCAAATATTAAGCACATATATTCTGCAAGTGATCGTGAATATGGTGTTATCACTATTCAGTTTAAAGTTGGCGAGCCAATGGGGCCTTCTATATTGCAGGTTCATAGCAAAATTCAATCTAATCTTGATTTATTACCCAAAGGTATAGACCCTCCACAAGTAAAACCAAAAGAAGTTGACGATGTTCCTTCGGTTACCTTAACCCTATGGTCTGAAGATGTAGATGATGAGCAGCTTAGGGTTTTAGGTGTTAGCGTTCTGCAACATCTTAAACAAGTGCCCCTTACTGGAGTTGGATTTGTAACTGGTGGCCGTTCACAACAAATGCGTATTGAAATACTTCCTGAGCGCCTTGCTGGATTTGGCGTTAGCCCTGGTCAGATTGTTCACTCAGTACAAACCGCAAATACTGGGCACACTGTTGGTTCTGTTGAAATAAATAATAAATTTATGTTTGTTGAGTCTGGCGGATATTTATCAAATGTTGATGATATTGAACAGCTAGTTGTTGGTCAACATAAAGGCACACCAGTATTTTTAAGAGATGTGGCTAGTGTTACTCAAAGCCCTCAAGAAACTAAAGGTTTGGTTACATTTTCTACTGGAGCAGCATATTCTGACGATCCTGAAGCTAAAACTATTAAGAATGCATCTGCTGTTACCATTGCCTTGGCTAAACAGCGTGGATCAAACGGTGTTAGTGTAGTTAACGATATATTAAATGAGATTGAAAGCCTTAAGGGGTATTTAATTCCTAGTAATGTAAATGTTGAAGTTACACGTAATTATGGGCTTAGTGCCAATAACAAGGTTAATGACTTAATATTTAAGTTGTTTGTTGCCACAGGCGCGGTAACACTACTAGTATGGCTTAGCTTGGGTATAAAGCCATCTATTGTGGTTCTGCTTACTATTCCTGTCGTATTGGTTGCAACTGTATTTATTGCTATGCTTATGGGCTACACCATCGATAGAGTTAGTTTGTTTGCACTCATCTTCTCTATTGGTTTTTTGGTTGATAATGCTATTGTAATTGTAGAGAATATATATAGACGATGGCTGATGGCAGGATGCATGAGTAGTAACGTTGCTGTTGATGCTGTGCGTGAGGTTGGAAATCCAACTGTTTTAGCCACATATACCGTAGTTGCAGCACTTATTCCAATGGGCTTTATCTCTGGAATGATGGGTCCTTATATGGAACCAATCCCAGCATTAGGCTCTGTAGCAATGATTTTATCACTTTTAGCAGCGCTTATCTTTGCACCATACTTAGCTATGAGAATCATTCCTAGTATGGAAAAACTACGCAAAATGGAAGAGCGAGATGAAAAAATTGATGCAAAAATGGATGTTTTCTTTCGCAAAGTTATTCTTGGGTTGGTTAATAATAAATCACTAGGATATGGCTTCTTACTTGGATTGTTTTTAAGCTTTTTCGGTTCTATGTATATGTTTTACAACACATCAGTTCCAGTTAAGATGTTGCCATTTGATGACAAATCAAACTTTAGTATTGTGATTGACATGCCTGATGGAACTGCCCTTCCAACTACAGCAAACTTTACTAATAAAATTGCTTCAAAATTAAAAGACATTGAAGAAATTGTTGCTACACAAAACTACATTGGTACAGCTCAACCATTTGATTTCAACGGTTTAGTTCGTCATTACTATTTACGTCAATTCCCTTGGCAAGCTGAAATTGCCATTCAGTTGACTGATAAGACTGTGCGTGATCGCACTAGTCATGACATTGCTAGCGCAGTACGTGAGCAATTAGAAACAATAGCTCAAGAGTCTGGTGTTGCAATTACTGTAGTAGAAATGCCTCCAGGACCTCCAGTGTTGCAAACTGTGGTTGCAGAAGTGCATGGCCCAGATGCAGACACTCGTCGTAAGGTTGCAGATGATATAACTCAAATTTTTCGTGAGTCTGAAATTATTGCTGATGTTGATAATTTAATGCGTAGCCCAATGGAGACTTGGCGCTTTGAGATTGATCGTGAAAAAGCCTCACGTCAGGGTATTTCTGTAGAAACTATAAATCAACATTTAGCTATGGTAATGGGCGAGTTTAAAGCTACTACTATTTTTAATTCATTGATTTCAGAACCTACTCATGTAGTGTTAACTATTCCTGTTGAGAAAAGATCCAACCTACATCGCTTAGGTGATTTGCCGGTTATGACTATGGACCAAAGAACTATACCATTATCAGAACTAGGTAAATTTGTTAAGGTTAAGCGTGATGATATTATCTTCCATAAAGATTTAAGAAATGTTGAGTTTGTTGTTGGCGATGCTGTTGGACGCTTAGGAGCGCCTATTTATGCAATGCTAGATGTAGAGAGAATTCTTGCAGAAAAAGGCTACACTACTCCTGATGGAGTAGAACTTAGAAGTGGCGAGTACACTGGCGCACCAGCTAGTGATAAAGTTAGTGGTTTTGAGTGGGGTGGCGAGTGGACTGTTACTTACGAAACTTTCCGTGATATGGGTATTGCTTTTGGCGTGGCGCTGATTGCTATTTATATGTTGGTTGTATGGGCGTTTGGTAACTTCACAATTCCAGCTATCATCATGTCCCCTATTCCACTCACACTACTTGGTATCGTGCCAGGACATTGGTTATTGGGCGCAGAATTTACCGCAACCTCAATGATTGGTTGGATTGCCTTAGCAGGTATTATTGTGCGTAATTCAATCTTAATGGTTGACTTTACTACTCATGCATTTCGTAGTGGCACACCACTACTTGATGCAGTTATTCTTTCAGCTAAATCAAGAACTAGACCAATTCTAATTACAGCTTTCGCACTTATTCTTGGATCTATGGTGATATTATTTGACCCTATTTTCCAAGGTATGGCGGTTTCGTTGTTGTTCGGTGTATTTATCTCCACCCTACTAACCTTAATAGTTATCCCACTAGGTTGTATTAGTGCTGGGGAGAAGGTGTTTGCAGAAAGTAAAGAGCAAGACTAGCACCGTCTTTAAAAAATCTTAATACTCTTTGTAGTGAATAAAAGAGTATTAAGCATCTAGTTCACTTAAAAAACTAATTTCGATATTGTATTTTAAAACGTTTTATCTTATTTTTTTATAATGAGAGTTTTTCTAAGTTTTTTACCACCACCCTGCTCAACTATTAAAAACACATAAAAGCTTTAAATACTAATGTTTTTAAGCTTTTAGATAGTGATTTAACATTGTAAATAAAGCTGTTTATATTATTTAAAAAGTCTTTGCGAATATTGTTAATAAAAAAAGCCAACAATAGATGCTGGCTTTTAAAATATACTTGATGTTTTTATTAAGGGCTACAGATCGTTTTTATCTTCCTTTTTTAATAACCCGTTAGTATCAATTTTGCCATTATTAGAGTCATCATCTTTTTTGTCTTGATTCTTCTTACCTAAAGCTTCTTTAATCCATTTTTTAGGATCTGAAGGTTTTTTATCTGTTTTTGGCTTCTTAGGTTTCTCTGCTTTTGTAACATTGTACTTAGCATCTGCATCTGCATCACCTGGAAGCAGCCCCATATTTACAGCGATATTTCTACATGAATCCTCGCCTGCTGAAAGTGTTCCAAGTGGAATTACAATAAGTGTTAGCACTGTAGAGATAAGCACACCGAACAACAACGAAATTGCCATACCTTGGAAAATAGGATCTGACAAAATAACACTCGATCCACCAACAAGAGCAAATGCAGTGATTAAGATTGGACGTGTACGTGAAGAGCATGAATTAACAACTGCATCAAAAAATGGCACACCTTTTGCGTATTCCTGCACAGTAAAGTCTACCAATAGAATAGAATTACGCACAATAATACCTGCTAATGCAATCCAACCAATCATTGAGGTTGCGGTAAATTCTGCGCCCAATAACCAATGTCCTGGCACGATACCAAGTAGTGTAAGTGGGATTGGCGCCATAATAACCGCTGGAACAATAAAGTTACCAAACTGCCATACTACCAGCATATAGATAACAACCAAAGCAACACCAAATGCTGTACCCATATCACGGAAAGTTTCGTAAGTAACAGTCCACTCACCAGACCATTCAAATCCTGGTACGTTTTGGTTTTCTGGAGGGCCTAAGTATTCTCCTTGAAGTTGCTCACCATCAATAGTCTGGTATCTAAGCAATAAATCATCTACACCAAACATTGCATAAATAGGCGCACTCAGTCGCCCAATAGGCTCACCCAATACATATTCAACATCTGCTAAATCTTTATGGAAGATAAGGTCATCTTGCTTCTTGTATACAAATGATCCAAGTTCAGATATAGGAATCATGCCACCGTGCTGTGAAGGTACTGGTAGTTGAGTAAGATATGATAATTGTGAGCGTTTTGATAGTGGAACTTGCAGGCAAATTCTTGAAGGCTCTAGTGCATTTTTAAGACGAATAGTGCCAACATTAAAACTACTCATTGCCATGGCTAGAGTTTCTTTAATAACTCGTACACTAACACCAAATCTTGATGCTTTTGCCGTGTCTACCTGGAAATTAATAACAGGATACTCGTCACGCATTAAATTATCAATATCTGTCATAGTGCCAGACTCTTTAAATAATTCAGTTAGGTCGTTTGCAAGCTTTCTACGGGTCTCTTTGTCAGGGCCATATACTTCAGCAACTACAGGGCGCAATACTGGAGGACCTGGGGGCATTTCAACTACAGCATAGTTTGATCCAGCATCTTCTGCAATTTGCCTAATCATTTCTCTTGCTTCTAGTGCAATTTCGTGGCTAGATCTATCGCGATCAGATTTCTCTGCAAGTTGTACTTGCAGCTCTCCTTCTGAAGATGTTTGTCTAAGGTAGTAGTGTCTTACTAATCCGTTAAAGTCAAATGGCTTAGCTGTACCAGTGTAGGACTGTATAGCCACAACTTCTGGAATATTGCGTAACACTTGTGCCATTTTATGCAATGTTGATGCTGTGTCTGCCAATGCAGTTCCATCCGGCATGTCTAAAACCACACCAAATTCTGACTTATTATCCAGTGGTAGCATTTTTACCGGAACTGAAGTGGTGTAGAACATTGACATTGACATAAAGAATGCAACAATTAGGCCAATTAAGAAACCCCATCCATAAGTCTTTTGATTGAATAGTTTAGAGATTGTAGAGTGGAAAAATGCAAACATTACTTTAGCCTCTTTCTCCTCTTTTTTATGCATTTTATGTAGCACGTCAAGTGGAGGCACAATCTTCATAATGAAGTATGGAGTAAATACAAACGCTGCAAATAATGAGAACATCATGGCAACTGACCCAAGAACTGGAATTGGAGCCATATAAGGACCCATCATGCCACTTACAGCGGCCATTGGTACGAGTGCAGCAACTACAGTAAATGTAGCTAAAATGGTAGGATTGCCAACTTCACGCACTGCATCAATTGCTGTGCCAATAGTAATCTTATTGTCGATTAGCCATCTTCTATATATATTTTCGGTAACAACAATAGCATCATCTACTAAGATACCAATAGAAAAAATAAGTGCAAATAGACTAACCCTGTCGATAGTCATGCCTAAAATCCAAGCAGAGAATATAGTCATTAATAGCACAACTGGAATAACTAATGTAACAACAATTGCCGGTCTAATTCCAAGTGCAAACCATACTAATAAAGTTACTGCACCTGTTGCAATAAATAGTTTTTTGATTAATGCGTTAACTTTATCTTTTGCTGATTTACCGTAGTTTCTAGTAACACTAACCTGAACGTTATCAGGGATTAATCTACCTTTTAATTCATCAACTTTAGCTAGAATATTTTCAGCCACCTCAACGCCATTGGTTCCAAATTTCTTAGCTATAGCAATAGTAACGGCCTGCTCCCCAGTTGCCTTTTGGTTTGATTTGTTGGCTTTACCAGTGTAATAATTAACCGTATGCTTTGTTTCTTCCGGAGCGTAATAAACATCAGCAACATCACGCACATATACAGGCTTTCCTTCATTGATAGCAACAACTAGATTCTCAATATCTTCAACCTTTTTAAAGAAGTCTCCTGAATAAACTTCCATTTGAAAGCCATTAAGCTCAATATTACCAGTGTGCTCTCTAACATTAGCAGAGCCAACTGTTCCTGCAATTTGTTGGATAGATACGCCGTATCCAGCTAAACGCCCAGGATATAAATCAATGTGGAAAATTTCTTTACGGCCGCCAACGACAAAACCGTTGTTAGTATCTTTTACTTTTTCAAGTTGATGCAATAATTCCAAACCAAGAGAGCGTAGTTGTCCGTCATCAAGAGATTTTGACCAAAGTGTAAGGTTGACAATTGGAACATCGTCAATTTCTTTAGGTTTAATTAGTGGTTTTCTAGCTCCTGGCGGCATAAAATCAAGATTTGCCAGCATTTTATCGCGCACCTTGATAATTGATGCATTCATATCCTGACCAACGTCAAACTCAACCGTAATAATTCCTTGCCCTTTGTCACTTACAGAGTAAACATGCTTTACACCTAAAATATGCGACATTAACCGCTCTAATGGCTTAACAATAATATTTGAAACCTCTTCTGAAGAAGCTCCAGGATACTCTACAAATAAATCAATTAAAGGAACCGAAATCTGAGGGTCTTCTTGTCTTGGTGTTGAGAGTAGGCCGATAATTCCAGCACCCAACATGGCAAAGAAGATAATAATCGACAACGGGGAGGTAATAAAAGCTTTGGTTAGCTTTCCAGCAAGACCCAGCTCGTATTCCTTAACTACCTCTTTAATTAGTTTTTGGCTTACGTTTTTATCTTTAGATAAATCAACGTGATCATTCTTTGGCATATTTTTATATATCCATTCCAGAAACCATTAGAATGTTTGGATTGGCTACAATTTTTTCACCAATTTTCAAGCCTGATAGAACGCTTTTTTTGCTTTTACCCACCTGCTCACCAAGACGAACAAACCTTAATTCTGTTTTATTTGTTTTTGAGTTAATAACAAATACACTTGGTAATGATGAACGCCACATGATTGCAACCTCTGGGATTACTGGGGTTAGAACTCCAGAATCGGTTTCAAATATTTCTACTTCTGCATAAGCACCAGGCAATACCGGAAGACTTGGAGGTAGGTCAAATTTAACTTTAACGCTGTGCTTGTTATTATCAGCAATTGGATATATTTGTGCAAGGGTTGCGTCAACAACAATGTTAGCAATATCTAATTTAACACGGTATTTTTTATTAAGCTTTAAACTTCTAACCAATCTTGAAGGTACATTAATTTCAACTTGCAAGTCTCTGATGTTGGAAAAACTCATCAAGTTTTGACCTGGCTGTACAACATCACCCTGGTTAATATTTTTAACAACAATAACACCATCAAAAGGAGCGCTCACATTTGCATCTTTAAGACGCTCTTCTATTTGTTTAAGATTAAGTTCTGCTTTTTTAAGGTTGTTTTTAGCTTGCTGATATCCAGTATATCTAGACGTTCTGTTGGCAAACCTATCAAACTCCGGGTTACCTTGACCACTTATTTTTAACATTGGATCGGTAAACATTGAAAACATTCCAGGTATACCACCAAGCATAGGGCTTGAATTTGGAGAAACAATCGATTGAGAGTATTGAACACCAGCATTTCTAAGAGCTTCATTTGCTGATGCAATTTCAGCATATGCAGAATCTCTTTGAGCTTGAATTGATTCTTGTTCTAATGTGATCAATACAGAGCCTTTTTTAAACATATCGCCTTCTTTTCCACTAACGCTTAATACATCGCCAGACACTTGAGCTGACAAATTAACCTGTGAAGACGAGACAACCGAGCCACCTAAAAGTGCTCTTTTATCTAGCGACATTCCACTAACTGTTTGAATATTATAAACAGAGTCAAAACTATCTGAACTTTGGTTAATAATTTTCGCACTAGAAGGTAGTGAAAATACCAATAAAACTGAGGCCACTAAAGGCGTAATGAATGAGCTCATAATCAACCTGTTTTTTTGAGTTTAAAAAAATATACTTTAGAAAGAATTTTATATGATTAAAATAGACCATGTTTGTTATTTTTATTAAATAATTTTTAGCCCTTATTTACATCAATGCAAGTCATTGTTTTTTAACTGTTTTTTCTATATTTATTTTATTTGATAGTATATAAAATTCTACTTATATATTATCTCTATAATATAGCTTTTATTTATTTGTTTTATTATACATTATGGCAATTGCTTTCACCCCAGGGGAACCATCAGGAATTGGAGTGGATTTGGCGGTAATTTATGCCCAAAAAAAGCTACGTAAAAATCTACTAGTTTTTACCGATCCAGACGTGGTTATAAAGCGCGCAAAAAAACTAAATTTACCTGTAAAAATAGTTGAATCTGAAGTAACAAACACACCCGGCGAAATTTGTATTTATCCAGTTAAAACCACAACCAATGTTCAATGCGGAGTTTTGAATAAAAACAATTCTCAATTTGTACTTAATACTCTTAATATTGCCACTAAATATTGCTTAGAATCAAAATACAGTGCTCTAGTTACTGGACCGGTACACAAAGGTGTTATTAATCAATCTGGTATGA
>FUWD013430216.1_pt53 | contig 10522 bp, 8 predicted proteins | sample 1063281 | NCBI WGS metagenome assembly FUWD01 (sample SAMEA79048168, study PRJEB19326) | metagenome | biome: marine
ATTAAAATTAGCTGGGGCTGGTGACGAATTACAAGGCATTAAACGTGGAATTATAGAAATGGCTGATGCAATCGTAATTAATAAAGCAGATGGTGAGAATAAACAAAATGCCCAAATTGCAAAAGTTGAGTTTAATAGAGCACTACATTTATATCCTTTAAAGGAAAGTAAATGGCAGCCAAAAGTTTTAACCGCTAGTGCTATAAATAATATTGGGATTTCTGAAATAGATCAAATGATTTCCGACTACATAATTCAAACAAAAGAAAATACTTATTTTGATTTTAAAAGAAATCAACAGAATGAGTTCTGGCTTTTGTCTACAATTGAACAGCAATTAAAAAATAACTTCTATAATAATTCAAAAATAAAAGATAGATTATCTATAGAAGTTAGTAATTTAAAAAAAGGGAAAACAACTCCATTTAATGCTGCAAAAAGACTTCTGAATATTTAAAAATAGTTAGTTATTCCTTAATAAATTTGATAGTTCCAACTGCTTTATTTATTGTATATTTTAAAATATAAATACCTGATTTTAAATTAGATATATCTATAACTTCTTCCTTTTTATTGATATTAGTTTTAAAGACTTTTTTACCTAATAAGTTATAAATAATTATATCATCTATGATCTCTTTAGCACTTATTTTTAAATCATTTAGCGCTGGACTTGGAGATAAACTTATATTAAATAAGTTATGAGTATCTAAACTAGCAGTAGCATCTCTGTAAACATAAATATTATCTAAGTATACTATTCCTAAATCAGAAGTAATTATAAATTCTTTTATAGCTTCTCTATCAATTACACCGTTTGCTGCTGCTGCTGTAAAACTTGAAAAAGGAATATCATAAGACATCCAGTTTCCTGGGTTAGACTCAGGTAATACAGGGGTAGATGCATTATTTGTAACAAACTGAATAGCACTGGTTTCTCCAGCTGAAGCTGCATGATTTGAAAATTTATGAATAAAGCTTTTATTTGCAGTTGCAGTTGCAGTCCAAACATCTATATGTAGATATGTAAAATTTGTAAGGTCATAGTAATCAGATAAAATAACACCTAAAAAATTAACAAACTGGACTTTTTTAACATTATCACCAACGATTTCTAGATCACTAATATCTGAATCATCCCAAGTGGCACTCCATTCAGTATCAGTAATATCAGTATAAACATCACTAAATAGAGAAATCACATCCCATGAATTTCTCTCTGGTGGTGAAGGAGCTGCAACAGTTGGTGCTTCATCTACTGGTGGTGATGAGTTTGTAGCACCTGCTATATCATCAATTAAATATACATCTGTGGCTGCACTATTAGCATCAGTAAATATTACCAAATCAGAGTAGTTTCCAAGACTTGAAGGGAAATCTAAACTAATATCTTGCCAATCTGTACCAGTGGTAGTAAATGCTAATTCCTGGTTAGGACCTGTATCTGCTTCACCTTCAAATTTTAATAAATGATTTCCAGATCCAGTACCATTTATAGGCTTTATTCTAAAAGTTATTGTATTATTATTATTATCGCTTAAATTAACATTCAACTCTAAGTATGCAATTATATTATCCCACGTACCTGATTGACCTTCAACTTGTAAAACTTTATTAGATGCGTCGGTTGGGTCTTCAATTACAGTTCCAACACTATTATTTGATGTAAATGGATTCTCTCCGTCTTCAAAATCAAAAGGAAGTGCGACTTGGGCATTGATTAATGATGATAAGATTAAAACTAAAATTAAAGTATACTTTTTCATGAGCATTTGTTTTTCGTAATTAAATTATTATCTGCGTTTATTTTTACTCTTTGATTAAAAAAAAGGGATTAATTATTTTTTTTACTTTTTAATAATGCTGTTACCTCTGAAGCTTTTTCTTCAGATAAGTCATAATCTCTCATTACATACATCGCGATTAATGTTCCTAAAATCGGTAAACCTGAAAAAGAAAATCGTAACCAAGTCATTGTTTCTTCTGGCTGAGTCAGTGCGCCAGATTTGAAACCTATTACTGATAAGATCAAACCACTTAATCCCCCTGCTATACCAAAACCAAATTTCACCATCCACCAATAAATAGCTCCAAAAACACCTTCTCTTCGTTCTCCCGTATTTAGTTCATCTAAATCTATCACATCTGCAGTCATAGACATCATAAGTGTAAATAAACTTCCAATACCAAAGGAAAAGAATGGTAAAGCAAAAAGGAACATATAAGGTTTACCAGGAATAAATAAGAACCATAATAAGACATAACCAATAATAGAAATTCCTTGTGACAAAAGAAAAGCTCTTTTTTTACCCATTTGCTTTGCCATATAAGCTACAATTGGAATCACAATAAATGATGTTATAGTAGCCCCAACACATCCGAAAAGTGTAGGCCATATCCAAGCACCATCATCACCAGTAACCCCATCAAACAAATAATATAAAATTATAAAAAAAGTAAAACTAGCCACAGTGTTAAAAGCGTTAAAAACTAAAAAAGTAGCAACACATAGTTTTCTAAATGGTTTAATTTTAAATGCTTCACCAAAATTTACTATAAATATTTTATGCAAAGAACTTAATATGTTTTTACTAGTTATAGATTCATAATTTTCGTTTAAAGTTGACTTATCTTTTATGAAAATAGCGGGTACCATTGCAAAAATCATACATACCAACCCAACCCAAATAGCGAGCTCCCTAACTGCTTCATCTGCAGATTCAAACCAACCTTGGTCATACATTATAACCCAAAACCAAGGTGCAATTATCCATGCCCATTGTCCAATAAATTGAGCTACAGCCATAATATTAGTTCTTTCGTGAAAATCATTACTCATTTCATAACCCATAGCTACATAAGGAACACTAAAAATCGTTAGGCCTAAATAAAAAGCAAATGACCAGAGTAGAAAATACATAAAATTATAATCGAGACCACTTACTTCATAAAGTTGCCACATCATTATAAAAGATATAGCCATAATAATGGCTCCAATAAAAACATACTGCCTGCGTCTTCCCCATTTAGACTTAGTATTATCAGAAATAAAACCCATTATTGGATCAGTAATAGCATCGAAAAGTCTTGGTACTAAAGATAAAACTCCCCACATCCATCCTGGAAATCCTAAATCTTGAACTAAAACTACGATAAAAATACCAAGAACAGCAGGGAACATTTGATTAGCAAGCATCCCAATACCAAAGGCTATTTTCTTACCCATAGGTACTTTAATTGCAATATTTAAATTTGACATATATTTTATTTATTTGATATAATAATCGTTTGTAATGCTTGCGCATTAATTTTAATTGAAGTTTGTTTTTCTCCTAGGCGTAATTTAAAATTTTTCACTTGTTTTCCTTCATTAAAAACAACTACCGCTATTGAACCATCAGTATTCTGAGCAGCAGTTACTAATAGCTCTTTGTCAGTATTATTAAGATCTATAACTTTTGCTTTTGGTCTAATGAATTTACTAAAGTGTGCCATCGTATAATATAATGGTGTGAAATATACTTCATCCTTTTCTAAGTCAACAATTACCGGTGCTACACACCAATTTTTAAACCAATTTGGACCACCCTGCCTATCTAAAACCATATTCCAATCTATCCAACCATCTACCCAATTATTTAGACATCCTATAATATCTCTTGCATATCTATTTACCGGAGCATATTTTGGATGTAAATATTTATTTTTTTCTTGTGCCCAATCCCATCCCCAGTCAGTTGAGTTTTTAGACCAATACCAAGTATCATTTTTCCATTCTGGAATTTGAGAATCTATACACCCTTCTGTTTCTATTAAATATTTATTTGGAGCTTTGTTATGAGCATATTGTAATTCATCTGGAAACACCTCGTAAGTACTTTCATACCAATGAATTGCAGTTCCATCATAATATTTTGATGAACTTTCAGAAGCATACATGACATCTACCCATTCTTTTATACCTGCTCTATTTTGGTCGTAGCCTAGGATAATTTTATCTCCATAGCCATCTGCTTCTAATTTAGGTCCTAAATGATTTTGAACAAAAGCTGTCATTTCTTCTGGTGAATAAAGCATACTTTCCCAACTATTACCATTTCCGTGAGGTTCATTCTCTACCGTAAATCCCCATAAATCGATACCTTCTTCTTTGTAAGCGGTTAAATACTTAGAAAAGAATAATGCCCAAGTATCATAGTATTTTGGTGATAATTTTCCACCAACCCATTTTTTGTTATCCTTCATCCAAGGGGGTGCTGTCCAGGGAGATGCTAAAATTTTAAATCCATTTTCAGATACTTTGAGTGCATCTTTTATCATAGGAATAAGATCATCTTTATCTTCTTTAATTGTAAAATTATCTAAATCCATATCATCTTCAACCGGGGAGTAAGAGTATTGAGATAAAGAAAAATCACATGAATTCATATGTGTTCTTGTTAAAGAATAATTAGCACCCCCTTTAGCAAAATATGCTTGGATTATAGTATCTCTACTTTTCTTACTAAGATTATTTAATAAATATGCTGATGATTCTGTAAAAGCTCCGCCAAAACCCGTAATAGTTTGAAAAATTTTTGAGGGGTTTAAAGTAATTTTTGACATACTTTCTACTGAAGGAATTTCAGTTATTTTTGTAAGTTTATTTCCAGATGAAGAGGTTTCATAAATAGTAACTTTAAGATTTTTTTCTTTTTGAATACAACACATCATAGATGTTGAAATTAATAGGAAAAAGAAGTATTTTATTATTTTATTCATATTTATATTTTACTTAATATATTCTGTATTTGGGACTAAAGTGGTTTGCATTAAAGCTTCTTTATCACCTTTAAAGGTTTTAATTATAGAATTACCATTTCTGGTTAAACCTATGAAATTTTTATTATCCACTAAATTCCAAATAGAAAATTTAGCCTCCCCATTAAGGTTAATCAAACCAAAATTATTTTCTGACCCTTTTGGGTTATTAGAATCTTTCCATTGCTCATCAAAAGCTTCAAAATAAAAACAAGTTATATTATTCTTATTACTCCAATTACGAACTGATTTATAATATAAACCTTGTTTATATTCGTCTGTTGCTCTTGATCCATTTGCTCCATAATGGCCATTTGAAATGGTAGCCCAACCAGTCTCTCCTATATGAATAGGCTTCTTTACCCCTATACTTTTAACATAATCTGAAACTGCTTTATATTGATTTTTAGTAAAATTTAAAGCTCGCAACATAGCCTGATCAATTTTCTCTTTATCAGTATCATTTTTTATATCATTTGGAGTTTTCCAAAAAGCTGGATTATAATGAGTATTATGGTATGGATAAGTATGCATAGAAATATAATCAACTGCTTTTATCAAATCTTCTAGATCTTCAGTATGATATATTGAATCTCCTCCTCCCCAAGAAGAAAAATCGTCTGAACTTGTAATCCATAAATCTTTGGAAAGCTCTCCTCTAACCTTTAAGTCCTGTAGATGATTTACCCATTTTAATATAACTTTGGGTTGTACAAAGTAACTACTAGCCCATTTTACCATGGCCTCATTACCAACAGCTATTACTTTAACAATATCTGGATATTGTTTCGCTAACATTACTGCTCGCTCAATCTCGTTTGAATTCTGTAAACTTTCAAGTTCATGATTTGGTTTCTTATTTGTCCATGCGTTTAAACAATCAATCCAAGCACCTAGCATCACATACATCTCAAAGCCTGAGTCTTCTTTTTTAAGTTCACTTATCGCTTTTAGAACATTTGATGCATGCGGTAATTTTGCTTGAACATTATAGGTTCTTATAATTTTAATCCCCATAGCAGAAAGAATTCTCATATCTTCTTTGAGTTGACTTATAGTGGGTTGAACATCTCTTGATATTTCTCTGTAACCGCCATAAGATATAGCTAGAAAATTAGGATTACCTAAAATTTGTGCCGCTGTTAATATTGCCTTTGGCTTAGACATCTCTACTTTCTTCATTTTATTGCATGCAAGATTAAAAATCATTGAGAAAAGAGCGGAAATAATTATAAAATTTGCTTTCATTTTTTTGATTCTTAAATCTTACTTGTTATATATTATTTATATAAACAATAATTTTTTCTACCTCACTTGTTCTTTCAAATATTTTTTTACTTGTTTTAAAATCTATTTTTAAAAAATCAAATTCTTTATTTGAATCATCATTATAAAATAGTTTGACACCCGTTTTTTTAGATATCTGATAAACAACTGGAATTTGACAATAGGTAAAACAAAAAGTACCTGAATCTAGAACTAATGTTTTTTTGACTCCATCAACATCTATGTATTTAAAGTCTTTTGAGTCAGTTAAGAACTCTTCTTTTCTTAATAATCTTGGGTTAAACTGTAACTCTCCTTTTTTAACAGAAACGCCAATCTCACCAAATCTAGCTAGAATATCTTCTTTAACTTGACCTGTCATGCCTGGTTGTTGAGCTCCCTTTCCAGCAGGGGTATGCGAGTATGGATCTGTTGGGAATGCTCCATATAATTCTGGAGACTTATGCGCTCCTATCCCTTCATTTATCTCATAATAATGCTCAAATAATCTACCTATTACTTCTTCGCTTTCATTAGATTTTATTGCTAATAAGCAATTTTCTTGAGTCGCTACAAGAAGCTTAGAAACCATGTGCCAATAAATAGAGCCTAAACCTTCATATCCGAAAAAAGTTCCAGATCTTCCTGTAAAGGACTTATGATCAAACATTTCTTCGTATATATCTAAAATAAGTTTCTCCTCGTTCTTTATTAATAATTGATAATTATCGGGAAGTCTATGTAATGCTTCTTTTAGGGGATTTGCATTATTGAAACCTGCGTTAAAATGGTATTTACCTATAATATCTTTTTGGATTATTTGAGTATTTCCATCAGCTAGTAGTTGTAGCAATAATTTAGATTTTTTTACAGAAATAGAAGGAATTATATTCTTATTTGTAAATCTTGGTAAATTTTTATTTGGATATAAAATATAACTGTACTGATCTTCTCTAAATAGTGGACTAGATTTTAATGCATCCAAAACAGATAATGCTTCTTTTGCTGATAAATAACCAGAACTTAAGACGGCAACTTGACCTTCTAACATTTCTGGTAAATAAGAAACTGACACCTCGCTGTTACTCCCTACTGACATTAAGTTATATGCATGATAAAGGTTATCTAAACGCTTATTGGCATCGATGGTATGTTCAACATATTTTTTTGTGATTTCAAAAAAGTTTAGCAAGTCAATTTTTGTAATTGCTACTTTTTTATTTTTAAAGCCATCTTTATAGATTGACATTCTAAACTTACTTCCAGCTTCTCCAACACCATCTAAAAATATTTTTCTTTCTAAGTTTGATACTTTTCCAGATATAATTGCTTTATTATCATTTAAAGTAGCTAATGTTTTATTGAAAAATTCTGCTAATTCATCTGAAATTAGAATAGTATCTATTTCTGATTTTTCTACTACAGATTCAAAGAAATTAATAAACCTTTGAAGGTAGCAAAGTGTAACCATAGAAACTCCGTTTCCAACTAGAGCATTATTTGCATCATTCCATTCTGGTCTTTGTGTATTTAGCCAAATTCCCCCTTCTGGAATAAAGTTAGAAACTTTAGCCAAAACGGTAGCCAATAATTTCTCTATTAAATTAACTCTGTAAATAGAATTATTTTGATCTCTAAGCAAGGCACCATCTGCACCTAATTCGGATCTTTGTTTATCAATCTGATCATTTAATTTATAATCAAAATCTATAGTATCTTTAGGATTAATTAGTGTTTCCTGGTAACTTTTTATTTTATAAGGTACATTAGCATAGACAAAAATGTCTTGATCGAAATTTTTAGCCAATTTACCAGGATAATAGTTTTCTATAAATTCTAAAAACTTTAATAAATAAATGATTTGGTGATCTCCCCAGTAACCAATATAAGACCATGGATCATTCTCTTCAATTATTTCCCAGTCAAATCCACCTTTAGTAACTCTATATGGGTTATAACCATCGAAAGTAGTAGCATTTAAAAACTTATAAATCATTCCTTCTATAAACTCAGGATAAGAATGTGCTAATGCTTCCCAGTTTTGAAAAATATCCCTCCAGTTCCCTTCATAGTCTAATATTTTAGAACCATCAATTTCACTTCTTGTATTAATAGAGAACTTATTCCAAGGTCTACTTGGATCTCCGTGTCTTCTACTAAATTTTAATGGTAAATATTCTAAACAGAGTCTTTTAAAATCTTCATTATTATCTAAGTCTGCTAAATGCTTAATCGTATTTACTGAGAAGATTTCAGGTAAACTATTAAGTAAATCTAGTTTTTCGGAAAAAATATTTTTATTAGCTGTAGAAAAATATTTTATAAAATCAATTTTTTCAATTTGATAGTTATTATCAAAAATACCTCCTCGCATAATGTTGAAAAGTGTATTTGCAAAATGTCTTGTGTTTCTTGTTTGATCATCCCCAAGCTGTAATCCATCTGATGCAGCGACTAAATGGACTAATTTTTCTGTCCCAGCTTCAATAGAAAAATTAATTACCGTAGAGAGCTCTGAATTATTTTTTACTTTTTCTTGGATTTCTTGTATAGAATTTATGTCTTGATTTACATTTGCAATCAACATCCAAGAGTCTTTGTTATTAGATTCTAAAGTGAGGTTTTGAACTGTAAAATAAGCTCCTTTTTCAGCCTTTACATCCTCTTCTTGGTGAATCTGCTCCCCTTTTCTGAATGCATTTAACTGCAAAGAAGAAATTAAATAAGTAGGATTTGTAACTCCTAAAGACCATACAGTATTTGCTTTCAAAGCTTCACTTGGTTCTGCTTTATCAACTATAACTGCACTTAAAGCGAAAATCCCGAAACCTGTTTCTTTCTCTAATTCACATTTCTTATATGCGTCAACTAAATTACTAGTACTGTTCTGGAAATCTGCCGCAATACCATAAGGAAGTATATTTTGAATTCCATCTAAAATAGTAACATCTACTTTTGTTGAAGTGTTATTTAATAAAGTTGATTTTTTTACAAAACCGAATTGATTACTAGTATTCCATTGGTACTGAAAAGTAAGTCCTAAATCTTCATTAATTTCTTCAAAAATTATTTTATTCCCATAATTATTTTTGTACAAATTTCTTTTAATAGCATAAACTCCTTCATATCTATCTGAAAAAGGTTCCCAAAGAAATGTTTTATCATCTTTATGAACTTGAACGATAGTCTTACTTCCTGTTATTTCAGATGATTCTGTTATTTTGTCATCTGTATAATATGGAAAAAATGAGTTTTCAGAATTTTTTCTACCAGCAGATAACCCACCATTACTAGAAATAAACATCCAATGATTAGAATTACTAACAAGACTTATGAAGAAAGGTCTCATTTTATTACTGTTAGTTATCTTGTAATATACTTCGTCATTAATATTCACCTGTTCTCCTTTAACTTCTAAACTAGGATTGTAGGCTTTATTTTTACCTAAAAAAATGGTATTTTTTGTCATAAAATTAATATTAAAACACTTTAAATTATTGTGTTTTCTTGTTTAATTGGGTTACTATTAAATTAAAATTGAACTAATTAATTCTTAATCAAAATATTGTTTTTTTTTGCTCTTAAAACTCCGTCTTTTAAGCTGATGTTAGAAAAATATTTAACTAAAGAGTTCTTTGCGTCAGATTCAAAAGGATTAAAACTATGAACTTGCTTTAACGAATAATATGCAGCTCTTGGATATAATGTATATGAACCCGAAGGGTTAGTTGGTCCTTTAGCACATATACCAAACCATTCTTCATTCATGTTGTTGTTATTCTTTTCTTTATTAATATCAAGATAATAGCCTCCATTAAACCAAGAAGCATTATTATCATGGATATCTAAGTTTTTAATTTGAGCATATTTCCACCAACCATCACTAAACTGAAATGTAAAACCACCTAATGAATTTTCATACTTACCTAGTCCATAAACATTTAAATAAATTTCTTTCCAGTTTTCAACCATAAAAAAAGATTGCATTTTTTGGTCTTCAGTATTTGTAACAGCATTGAAGGCATCAGAACCAAATTCTGTAAATAAAATTGGCATATTCAATAAATTTTTCACTCTTTTAAAAGCATCTCCAAAAGATTTTCCTCTATACATATTGGTGCCAAAAATATCAACATCTTTACATTCTTTAGCTATAAGATTTAAGAAACCTAAATCTCCATTACACATAGCTATTGGATGGGATTTATCAATACTTTTCATTTCTAAAGCAGCTTTATTAAACATTTTATATAAATATTTAGCCGCAACAGAATAATCACCTTCGTTTACTGGAATATCTTCGGTTTCTGCACCTTTCCAAACTAAACCATAATTATTTTCATTTCCCAGTAAATAAAGAAGTAGACCTGGAGTGTTTTTATATTTATTAGCTAAATCAGTTACTTCCTTTAGTAATATTTTTTGAGTTTCAGATTAGCATAATTAGTTTTTGCTA
>FUWD013181088.1_pt1 | contig 10518 bp, 8 predicted proteins | sample 1063281 | NCBI WGS metagenome assembly FUWD01 (sample SAMEA79048168, study PRJEB19326) | metagenome | biome: marine
CAATGCTATTAGTCGTCTTAACATCATACTACTCCTTTTTGTTATTAGTGATGTATTACAAAAGCCCCTGTCCCTCTCGCGCGAGGTGAAACCTCCGTAGCAAGTCAACAAAAATCAATTTATATAAAAAACGGGAGAATTCGCCCAGGTTTGCAAGGGAGTTTTTTTATCTTTAACCAGATATTGCTTCAACGCATTACCTATTTCGACCCGAGTCGATTCTTTTTCTCCGCTGAATTGATCAATAACATTTTTCAGTTGATCAACACTGTTTTTTCTATCAGAGGAGGTTGTGTAATGATTCAATGCTCCCACAAACACTGCCACATCATGCCACCGACCAATGAGATCTGTTAACAATTCAGAATCACTTTGAAGTTTCTCGATCTCAACAGAGGGGTTCAGATCATGCATGAGTCTTAGTGCCGCCCGGACGTTCTGAAGATGAATCCTCATCTTATGCACTTTCTGATTATCGTTAAGCAAATCCAGAAGAGCTCCCACCTTGTTAAACTTTCCCATAAGGTAAGCTACCGACTGTTTCGCCACCTGTCCATCGGACAGGGTGTTCATCCGTTCCAGTAGGGGTTTGTTCAAGACCTCAAAGGCTGAAAAATTAAAGTTGGCACCCTCAGCAAGCAGATCGGCCGTAGCTGAATCTTTACTCTCAGAAAGATAGTCCCGGTAAAGCGGGAGCAAACCGGGTCCCACCTCATACAGGAGAGCTTGATTCACATGGATTTCCCGGAGAAACCCGGCTTTACGGAAAAGGGATGAGAACAGCTCATAATGGGGGGTTTTTTTGAAAACTTCATCACTGAATATTTGCGTGAGGGACAGGACAGTCCTGATTCTTTTTATAAAAACACGGAGCTGATGGACATCCTCCACTCCTTGTCTTTCCATGGTGTAGTCAAAATAGGTTTTAAACCACCATATCTGATCACTGTAATGCTTTTCCAGACCGTTTTGCATGTGCCAAACTTACCCGATTTAACATCCAAAAAGGAAATTCAAACAGCTCAAAAATTCATCCTCACTATAGCTCCTTTATGGAAATATCTGATTTTCGGGAGTGTCAATTGAGGGAAAATATGGAATCGACTGTTTGCGAAGTGTCTTCCGCCCCGTAATTTCTTCTTCAAATACATACTGTAACCAATCCTTAACGAATGTAATGACAACAGTCACATTAAATATAAACGGCGAAATCCGTAACCTGGAGATAGATGGAAGCACTCCTCTTTTGTGGGTTCTCCGCGACGAGCTCAAACTGACCGGCACAAAATACGGATGCGGCCGCGGACTTTGCGGTGCCTGTACCGTTCACGTTAATGGAGAAGCAACTCGTTCCTGCGTTACGGCTGTTGAAACTGTTGAAGATGAAGAGATTCGAACAATTGAAGGTTTGGGAAAAAATGGAGCCTCTCATCCTGTACAAAAAGCGTGGATAGCTGAAGATGTGCCCCAATGCGGCTACTGTCAGTCGGGGCAGATCATGACTGCGGCGGCTCTTCTATCTCAAAGACCAAATCCCAGCAAACAGGCAATAGATAACGCAATGAAAAATAATATTTGCCGTTGCGGCACTTACTTGCGTGTCCGCAGAGCGATACACCGGGCGGCAAAGGAGCTGAACCGTGGTTGAAAATTCGTCAGTCAGCCGCAGAGATTTCATTAAGACCGCCTCCGCAGCTGGAACGGGACTTGTCATAGGTTTCTACCTTCCCTCACGCAATCCGCTTGAGGCGGCTGAGGCTGGGCTAGGCAAACCCTTTGTTCCCAACGCCTGGATCACGATACAGCCTGACAACCAGATCACAATAATTGCTGGAAAATCAGAGATGGGTCAAGGAGTATGGACATCCCTGCCCATGATTATCGCCGAAGAGATGGATGCAGACTGGTCGAAAGTAAAGATCGAACAAGGCGTCGCAACAAGAGAAACCACAGGTAGCTTTACGGGGGGAAGTACCTCTGTTCGGAATAGTTGGACAAAACTTCGCAAGGCCGGTGCCACCGCCAGGGAAATGCTTCTCACTGCCGCCGCCCGGGAGTGGAAAGTCAGCAAAAGTGACTGTACTGTTAAAAACAGTACCATAAGTCATCCTGCTACCTCAAGGCAGCTCACCTTTGGCCAACTGACCGTGGCGGCATCGACAGAGCGCCTGCCGAAAAAAGTTGCCTTGAAAGATCCTTCCCAATTCAAACTTATCGGAACGGATATTCCCCGCAAGGACACGCCCCTTAAAGTAGACGGGTCCGCTCAATTTGCCATGGATGTGGACCTGGCTGGTATGGTCTATGCCATGGTGGTGCGGTCGCCCAGTTTCGGTGGGACGGTAAAAAATATGGATCTCAGCCGGGCGGAGATGATAAACGGCATCCTGAATATTTTCGAAGTGTCAAACGGCGTAGCGGTTGTGGGTTCCACTACATGGGCTGTGCTACAGGCGAGGGATCTTCTCGACATTACCTGGGGTCGGGGGAAATCCGCTGACCTAGACTCTGAATCAATCACAAAACAGCTCACTCATGCAGCCGGTAAGAAGGGGGCTACCGGTAGAAAAGAAGGAAACCCCGAAAGAGCTCTGAGAAATGCCGGCAAGGTTATCAATGCTGTGTACGAAGTCCCTTTTCAGGCCCACGCTACCATGGAGCCGGTCAACTGTGTAGTGGACATACAGCCCGATCTGTGTCGCATTTGGGCTCCCACCCAGGCTCCCGTCCAAGCGATAAAACAGGCTGCCGAAATTACGGGCTTACCGGAAGAAAAGGTTCAGATGCATGTCTCTTTCCTGGGAGGCGGCTTCGGCAGGAAGTCATTTAATGACTTTATTGGCGAGGCCCTTGAAGTGGGGAACCGCATAAAGAAACCAGTGAAGCTCGTCTGGAAGAGAGAAGACGATACCCGCCACGATTATTACCGACCGCCCAGCCGGCATATTATGTCCGGTAGTCTTGATAAAGATGGCGAACTTGACGCCTGGAAACATAAAGTTGTGGCACCGTCTATCTTATTTACTCAGATTATTCAGTACCCTTTTCCGTTCAAAGATAAGCTGGCCAGTTACGTGGCTCTGGAAGGAGCCAAGAATATACCCTATGAAATACCCCATATGCGGATTGAATATAAGTCAATACAAGTCGGGGTCCCTTTGGGATGGTGGCGTTCCGTTTACGATTCGCAGAACGGTTATGCCAATGAATGTTTCATGGATGAAATGGCCCATACAGCCAATGTTGATCCGGTAAAGTTTCGACTCAATCGTCTGAAAAACTCACCACGTGACGCGAGAGTCTTACGCCTGGCTGCGGAAAAAGCCGGCTGGGGGAATAAACTGCCGGATGGACACTTTCAGGGCGTTGCCAACCATGCTTCTTTCGGGTCCTATGTTGCTCAAGTTGCGGAACTGTCTGTGGCCGATGACGGCACAGTAAATGTCCACAAAGTCATCTGCGCCGTTGACTGTGGGCAGGTGGTCAATCCCTCTATCGTTAAAGCTCAGATGGAAAGCGCCATTACCTACGGTCTGTCAGCAACGCTAAAAAGTGAAATCACAATCAAAAATGGAGAGGTGGTCCAGAGCAATTTTGACGATTTTGATGTTTTGAGAATTGACGAAATGCCTGAAGTGAAAGTGTACATTGTAAAGAGCACAGAAGCGCCTGGTGGTGTCGGTGAACCCGGCCTGCCGCCTATCGCACCGGCTGTTACTAATGCTGTTTTCGCTGCCACAGGAAAAAGAGTTCGAAAACTTCCCATCAAGCCGGAACAGTTAGTTGGTTAACTTTCCCCCACCGGGGTTAGATCTAACATTTCGTTTGATGAAGGGAACATCAATGAACAGACAGATAAATCAGATTATTAAGATAGTGATTCTCTTTTCGGGACTTCTACTCCACACCGCTCTTCAGGCCCAAACCGTAAAGGCACTGGTAGGCGGTACCCTCATCGATGGGTACGGCGGTCATCCTTTAGAAAACAGCGTCATTCTCATCCAGGAAAAGCAGATCAAGGCTGTGGGGCAAATAGGCTCTCTGGCTGTGCCAGCGGGTGCCGAGATCATCAGCACCGAAGGGATGAGCGTCCTGCCTGGCCTTTGGGATATGCATGTTCACTTGATGATCAATGGCCACGCCGATTACGACCATTGGGACAAGACATATCCAAGCCGCTTCAGGGATGAGATCATGCCCGCCTCAGCGAAACAGCTGCTCCTGGCCGGTATCACCAGCGCCCGCGATCTTGGTGGACCGCTGGACGATGCACTGGCCGTGAAAAAAGCGATAAATGACGGCAAGATTCCCGGCCCAACCCTTTATATCTCCGGCCCTTTTATTCAGCACAAACCGTACCCCGGCACCGAACAGTTCAGGTGGGGCGTGCAAGGTGAAAAGGACGCCCGCGCCAAGATACGAAAACTGGCCAAGGCTGGGGTGGATGTTATCAAGCTAATCGATCAAGACCAGATGACCATGGATGAAGTGGTTGCTGTGGTGGACGAAGCTCATAAGAACGGACTGAAAGTGGTGAGTCATTCCCATCGGCCTGAAGAGATCCGCCGAGGCGTTAAAGCTGGCGTGGACAACTTTGAACATACGGGTCTCTCCAGCGCCCCCGAATATCCACCCGATGTCATGGCCATGCTTAAGGAACGGACGGCGCAAATGAATCTAGGGCCTCTCTACTGGACACCCACCGTCTCCATACTGTTCAACTATGAGTATATGCGGGATTTTCCCGAAATGCTGGACGACCCCTCTTGGAAAGAGGGCTTGTCACAGGACATTATTGACGACATCCGAGCATCGCTGGCAACCCCCGACAGGCTGCCCTACTACCAGCTGACGCCCATTAGACGGCCTACTTTGAAGAAAAAATTCCAGCAGCTCCGGGAAGCAGGGATAGTGCTGATGATCGGCACTGACAGCGGCGTCCCCATGCTCTTCCATAGCCAGTCCACCTGGAATGAACTGGACATTTGGGTGAACCACTTTGGCGTTCCAGCCATGGAAGCCATCCGGGCGGCTACCTATTGGCCCGCCAAGTTCATGGAACAGGAAGATAATTCAGGTACCATCGCCGTCGGTAAATATGCAGATATCATCGCTGTCCGGGGCGATGTGCTGAGGCACATCAGTCATCTACAAAACGTTGATATGGTGATCAAGCACGGGGTGAGGTATAAATAAAAAACCCCTCGGAAACAGGGTTTATCAGAAATTTATCTAGGTGCAAGGTATTCCTTGACACCATATGCTCCTTCCAGAACCCTAAATCTGAAACAGACAGGTCAATTTCAGTACTTGTGCTTGCTGGATTAAATCATTCCCCCCGCCGCTCAAATCGTAGCGCTGATTCAAAACGATAAAAAGATCGCTCCCCGGTGTATGAATCCAGTTGATACGCCAGTAGATCTGAAGCTGTTCTGAAAAATTATCGTACTGTATCAGGGCCTTACCGAACCATTCTCTGTTTAGTGCCATTTCAGCCGTTACGGCATAAATAGCTGCGGTAAACTCTCCTTCTTCCGGCATATCAATAATGTTGCGATTCACCGATCCGTATAAAGTAAGATGGTTTGAAAACAGTTTACCAATTGAACTGACCAGGCTGGTCTGATCTCCCCCAAAATAATTACCTTGCGTAAAGCGGAGCTCAGCCCAAAGTCCTCGACTTTGGTTGGACCGCGCGGAAAATTCAAACTTTTGGTCCTCATATTCACCGTTTGGAATCTCGATTCCATTCTTCAGATAAAAAGAATCTGCCAATCGTTCAATATTTTGGATAACCTTAATACCGATCCGGTCTTTGGATTCCAGGTGTGCTTCTATCCCACCACTTAATACGCCAGTCTCTTTGACACCGCTGTGGTTCCTTACATCTCGGGCATAAATGCTAAATTTCCATTGACGAATCAATTCATCACCATCACCCACCCTGGGCGTGAAACCGGCTATTATCCCAGTGCCGATCATATCGTCTCGCTGGACAAAACCGAGTCCCGGCCGAAAATCTCTACCTACATGATGCTGGCCCGTGGACAAATAATATCGATCATTCTTTAAATCTACACGAATCATGGAGGCAGAGGACGGTTTTCCCAAGTCGGAATCATTTACTTCACTATACCAGGCTGAGATACTGCTGCTTCCCCAAAAGCGCATTTGCCCATCGATGCCAAATACTGAATTTGTACCTCCACTACTGGATAAATCTGTAATAATTGCACCTACTGTTGTACGGTCCCGTACATCAGAGCGCAAGCGGATTGCACTGTATGCAGTGGCCGGCAATCCATTCTCAGCCCTAGTATGAATATTTAGCGCACCGACGGACGTTTTACCAACCTGTCCATAAAGTCTGGAACCCCCCAGCACGTCCTGATTCAAGCCGATGCGGCGACTGAAAAACATTTCCGTCTGGCGGGGATTGCCGAATGCAAACAATTTTGCTCGGGTAAGAAAAAATTCTCGTTTTTCCGGATAGAACAGATTGAATCGGGTTAGATTTATCTGGGCATTATCCGCTTCAACCTGAGCAAAATCTGTATTATAAGTCAGGTTGAGAGTGAGGTTGGATTTCAAGCCATAGTATAAATCCAAGCCGGCGTCTTCGATACTTTCGCTACTGTTTCCATCTTCAGTTTCTTGTTTTTGGGCTCCTCCAATTCCATAAGGTTTTATCTGAATATTCTTACCACGCTTGATATTTTCTAGGCCTGTCAAGTTTGCGTATTGAGAAACTTGAAAAATGCCCGAATTATAATTAAGAGGAATATGAGGCCAGATGACGCTCTCATTTTTTCGGTTGATTTGACGCATAATGGCAATGCCCATTGTCAAATCTTCTTTGTCGGGAAACCGCAGGGTCGTCCAGGGAATAGCAAGTTCCATGATCCATCCAATATCAGTAATCCTGCCTTCACTAATGTAAACACCGTCCCAAGCCCATTCATCCAGACTTGGTTTATTCTCATCGGTAATCAGGGCATCATCCTGTGTACCCAGAGGATTCATTTCAAAGAAGTATGCATTGCGCCGGTCATGGTACGTGTCCAGGCCGATCCAAACAAAATCATCCCGGTGTATCCATCCCCCGCGGCTCAGAATGGAGGCTCTGATAAGTTCCGGGTTCTTATCGTGAAAGGTGAGTCCCATGTAGAGGTATTTACTATCGTAAGCTATTCGCATTTCCGATTTTTCACTGGGCGTATCCCCATCATGAGGCAAGCGCTGGACAAATTCAGTAATGGGTTGAATGGTCTGCCAGATGGGTTCATCCAGAACACCGTCTACAGTGATTGGGCTATCAGTCCAATGGGCTGTAACAGTAGGCCGATCTGAAGCAGACAAGATGCAAACCGCCAAAAAAACCACCGAAAACAAACGGCTGTTCATGGTTTGCTTGGGAATGCGCGTTAATTCCATATTCCGGAACGTGCTATTTCCACCACAATTGTATAAGCTCTTGTCACTTTTTTATCCTAACTACCCTCCCTTCTATTTCAAGCTTGAGAAGCATAACGTGGTTTACTTTCATACAAACTATTCCCATAATCAGTGAATAACAGCGTTGCAAAATGCCTATGAATATAACCTATACAAAACTGTACGGGATTAGCTATTATAGACTAAAACCCCTTAATTCGAAGGGTTTTTTGTTTGATAAAAGAAGCCTATTATTATTTATATGAACAACACACCAAAATCGTTGCGTCCCCAATTTCTCCTGGATCCTGATATTGTTTTTTTAAATCACGGTTCCTTCGGTGCCTGTCCAAAACCGATCTTTGATGAATACCAGGAATGGCAAAGAAAGCTGGAAACCCGCCCCGTCAAATTTCAGACGGAAGAAGTATTTACCAACATAGAAAATTCTCGAAAAGCCTTAGGTGAATACATCAATTGTGACAAAGATGATCTGGTTTATTTCCCAAACCCCACCCATGCGGTCAGTAATCTAATTCCTAGTTTAAACTTGAATGAGAGGGATGAAGTACTCACCACTGATCAAGAATATGGTGCCTGCGATCGCGCGTGGGTTTATTATGCTCAAAAATCGGGTTTCAAATATATCAAAAGTGAAATTCCCTTACCCATTACGTCAGTTGAAGAATTCTGCCAGCGGTTTTGGTCTAAAGCTACACCGCAGACCAAATATGTTTATTTAAGCCATATCACCAGTTCTACTGCTTTAATCCTCCCTATAGATAAGATTGTCAAAGAAGCGAAAGTACGGGGGATTAAAACCATTATTGATGGGGCCCACGTGCCGGGACATATTCCTTTAGACATTAAAGCAATGGACCCCGATTATTATACCGGTGCTTGCCATAAATGGCTGTGCTGCCCGAAAGGTGTTTCGTTTCTTTATGTCAGGAAAGAACTTCAGGATGGAATACAGCCGTTAGTCTTTAGCTGGGGCTGGGGAGAAGAATACGACGAATTTAAGGTATCGACCCAGTTGCATAGTGAAAGCCGCTTTGTGAATATTTTCCAGTGGCAGGGCACCCAGGATATGAGTGCCTTTCTTACCGTTCCGGCATCCATTGAATTCCAAGATCAATACGATTGGGATTCAGTCAGATCACGTTGCGGGGAAATGGTATTGGATGCACGCAACCGGATCACCGAATTGACAGAACTGCCGCAACTTTGTCCCGATGATTGGCTGGGGCAGATGGCCACCATCCTATTCCCCATGGATGACACTGTAGCTTTTAAAGAACAATTATATAATGATCATCAAATTGAGATACCCACCATGGCCCATGAGGGACATACAGCCTTCCGGATATCGATTCAGGGATACAATTCAGAAGCGGATGTGGATCATCTTATCCGAACGTTAAAAAACCTTATTTAATCCCCTCTATAAAGTGGGATGGCTCGCTGAATGCAGAGCTGAATGTATAATAATACAGTATTTATTCTTCCTTGTAAAAACACCCTTTTCCTATAATGGCCAAGGTTGGCGCCATTACCAAATTTATTAGGGAGATAAATTGCCAGTGCCAGTATTCTCCATAAGATACACCCAAGGTTGCCGTCAGGAAAATGGTCGTAGCATGCCAAGGGATCAGACTCTCAAACATGGTACCGTAGTCTTCGATAGACCGGGATAAAACCTTACGTGAAACAGCTGATTTATCGTAACGCTTTCCGAAAGCATCCCCAATGATGAAACTGGTAGCGGACTGATTGGAGGTGATGGCGTTGGTGAACGCAGTGGCGAAAAGAGAAGATACAATTAGTGATGCTTTAGATTTGATAAAGGTGAAAACCCGGTCCACAATTTTTGGCATTGCATCAACAAGGTCAATCGTGCCGATAAATACAAATACCATGATGGAAAATATGATAGCTTCATTTAGCTCATACAGGCCTCCACGGGTGAACAACACTTTGATATTTCCCGGTATTTCTACCACCCAATAAGCCATCTCTGAATCGAATCCTCTATGGATGGTTGTCATGATATCACCCAATGAATATGGTTGGAATATACCTGCCAAGAGACAGGCCGATAGAGAAGAAATAAGCAAGGTTGGCAGGGTAGCCATTTTTCGTATGGAGCCGATCAAAACGATGATAGCCGGAACCAATAGGAAAATGTTAAAATTGAACATAGCTGCGATCGCTTCCAAGGTAGGTGCGATTTGACTCGTGTCCAATTCACTTCCTGGTGGGAGGATGAGTAAATCCAAGGATAAAATATATCCCTGAAGCCAAGATGGCCGATGGCATAGTAGTATACATCATGGAGCGGATATGGTCGTAAAGATCTACTTCGGTGGCCATAGCTGCGATGTTGGTGGTATCTGAGAGGGGCGAAAGTTTGTCCCCAAAAAACGCCCCACCTACGATGGCACCGGCTGTAATTCCCAAATTAGCTTCGATTACACCAGCAACACCGATGATGACCACACCGATGGTACCTATTGATCCCCAAGATGTCCCCGTCAGCATGGAAAAAATGATGGGGATAAGAAAGGCCAGCAAATAAATGTAGGCGGGATTGATTAACCGGATTCCGTAGTAGATCAGCATGGGGATGGTGCCGCTGATAATCCAGGTACCGATTATGATACCGATGGCAAACAAAATCAGGATGGCCGGGAATCCCTTCGCCAGTTTTTGAATAAAGGCATTTTGGATATCATTCCATTGGAAACCCAGTAGCATGAATTCAGCGATAGCAAATACCGCCGCCAGCAAGAATACTATTTCCAGAGGAAAAGGAGGTTGGCCCCAAATTTTAGGGCGGATGACCATCCCAAAAACAATTAATACTCCCAAAAACAAGACAGGAAGGATCATTTGAAAAAATGTAAGTCTAGGTTTTTCTGTATAAGTCATGATTAGTAATTACCATACAGTCACCTGCACGGTTTAGGTGTTGAATAGTTTGACTATTCGAGTGGTACCCCGGACAGGATTCGAACCTGTGGCCTACGGATTAGAAGTCCGTTGCTCTATCCGGCTGAGCTACCGGGGCTGACGCCGTAATTT
>FUWD012813190.1_pt1 | contig 10515 bp, 8 predicted proteins | sample 1063281 | NCBI WGS metagenome assembly FUWD01 (sample SAMEA79048168, study PRJEB19326) | metagenome | biome: marine
ATTTACTCTGAAGTTAACGACAAAATTTCTTCAGCAGTTGTTAAACCGTGCAGAATTTTGTTTACACCATCACGCCGTAAAGTAATCATTTTTTCTTTCAAAGCTTGTTTTTTTATGGAATCGGAATCACTGCTTTCGAGAATAGTATTTTTGAGGCCTTCACTCATTTCCAGCAGTTCGTGAATTCCTAACCGTCCTCGGTAACCGGTATTTCTGCACTTAGTACAGCCTGTGCCACGGTAGAAACTTTGGCCGATTTTCCTGAAACTTTCTTCTTTGATACCTAACTCCCGCAGTTGTTCCGGATGAGGTTTGTAGCTTTTACGGCAATCCGGACAGATACTGCGCACCAGCCGCTGTGCAAGCACGCCGATAATTGTTGAGGAAACGAGGAAAGGTTCAATTCCCATATCAATGAGACGGGTGATGGTGGCCGGAGCATTGTTGGTATGAACAGTACTGAAAACCAGGTGTCCGGTCAATGCGGATTGAATGGCAATCTGCGCCGTTTCTGTGTCTCGCATTTCTCCCACCATGATAACATCAGGATCCTGCCGCAAAACTGAACGCAGAGCGCTGGCGAATGTCAAACCGAGTTTCGACTTAACTTCGATCTGGCTGTAGCCGGGAAGTTTGTATTCAACAGGATCTTCAATGGTAATTATATTGCGGGCCTCATTATCGATTTCAGCCAGAGAGGCATAAAGGGTCGTTGTTTTTCCACTTCCGGTAGGTCCTGTAACAAGGATAATACCACCGCTACTCTGCACCAGTTTTGAGTACGGTTTAGAGATGTATTTCGCTAAACCAAGTTGACTCAGTTGCATCAGTTTTTCGTCCTGATACAACATACGCATGACAATTTTTTCACCCTGAATTGTCGGTACGGTTGAGACTCTGATGTCAATTTTCCTGCCGGCAATCAGTACCATCGAACGCCCGTCCTGCGGGATACCTTTCTGGGCAATGTCCAGGCGGGACATGACTTTAATTCTGTTAACCACAGTCACATGCACCTGGTGCGGAAAAACAGTGACCTGCTGGAGGACGCCGTCAATACGGTAACGCACAATGGTTTCACGGGTTGTCGGGTCGACGTGTACATCACTGGCCTCATCTTTTGCCGCTTGCCAGAGGAGACTGTTGACTAAGCGTTTTATGGGTTCTTCATCAGTTGCGTCAAGTAAATCTTCCGGTTCTTCTACAGCGAGAATGTTTTCATAAGTTTCATCTGAATCAAGCTGATCCACGGCTTCTTCAGTAGTGGCGGAAGATTCATCATAAGCACGGTTGATCAGATCCAGCACAGCCTTCTTGTGTGATAGAATCGGTTCTATATGACACTTAAAATGTCGGGCGAGATCGTCCAGAGGCTGTGAAAGTTCCGGATTTGTTATGGCAACCTCCAGCGTGTTGCTCTCTTTTTTAAGGGGGAAGAAGATATTTTTTTTGGCATATCGTATCGGAATTAATTCAGTATATTCACGCACCACCGGAATATCATCAAAATTCTCCCGGTACTCCAATTCAAAATAGGAGGCCATTGCCTGCTGAAACGCGGTTTCACTGGTCACATTATGTTTCAGCAGCGCTTCTTTCAGACCGTCCGTACTTTCACGGTAAGCAAGCAGTTGTTCATGCAGCGGTTCCAATGACTCCGGAGATGTTCCAAAATGCTCTACTAAAATATCAACTACAGGGTGGTAGGTGTTCATGCTGTAAATTATGGATGCTCTGTTGTTTTTCTAATAAGTTCACTGCTCAGTTAAGCAGATGATACGTGATTGATGAACCAGTAATAAATTCATAATAACATGTCATTTCGAGGGAAGCGAGAAATCTATCTTATGTTAAGCACTGATATAATTATGATCCCTCTCTTCGTTCGAGATGACAAATAATTAGTTTAGGAGTTTTTACAAAGCCATCATGATTGATTCAACAATAATAATCTTTAAGCTCAGGGTTGGAGTGTTAAGATAATGGTTGTGTCTCCATCAATTTCCTGCAGTTCCACGCTATTATCATAGATTGTTTTGACAAAGACTTTTTCCAGCCATTCTCCTTCCTGGACGACATAAGCTACATTATTTTCATCAATAAAAACGTAACGGCCTTCTGAAGTTTCCAGGATATCTTTCAGAATCAGAGCTTCAGTTAATTGTTTAGTTCGTGAAGAAATGTCTGTTCTGGTAGTAGTCTTGACTTCAGACAGTTGAGTTGCCGCGCTTGAAACTGTTAGCTTTTCTGGGACTTTCTTTTTTTTCCGGGCAGGATTTTGTTTTTTTGTTAGGACAGATTTTGAAAGAGACTGAGTGAGAGAAACTGAATTATTATTTTCAGGCAGCAAACTGCGAAAGGGATTATTACTCAGTGCGACTTTTGAGGAGGCAGCAGCCAAACTACTTGCTGCATTGTTCAGTGTTAGAAACACAGACAAGAACAGAAGGAACAGTATCAATTTCGGCTCTCCAATTTTCATAAGTTATTCTCTTTTAGTGGAATTTGCAGACTTTTGTATACTGCTAAGACCATTTCAATTCTCAGTTCTGGTTCCTGTTGAGCAGGTGTAGGATTTACCAGCAGCAGTTTTTCTAGCAGCAGCAGCCGAGGTCCGTCTTTCAACTCTTGCATAAACCGCAGGAAGCTTGCGTATTCACCGCTCAATTTTAAATTAATTTTCAGTGTCTGAAGCAAAGTTTGCGCGTTGTTTTCTTCAAAGCTCTGTTCTTCGAGCTGCAGTCCACTTTTCTGCATTGTGTTTGTGAGCCAGTGTAATAATTCGGCACGCTGCCATTCAGCAGGCAGAAGTTGTCTTAAAGCGCTTTCCCTGTCCTGCAGCGACTGAAAGCTGTTTTCTTGTTTAAATGTTGTGCCTGCACTTTTAACTTTATTCAGACTGGCATCTGTCTGCAGAATCCGAGTAGCCAATTGCTTTTTAAGCTTCAACTCCGGAGCCAGCATAAAGTTGTAAAAAAGCAAAGAAGCCAGGACTAAAATCAGCACCGCAAAAATTACTTTTCGCGTCTGCGGACTATTCCATTCTGTAGTGGAAAAACCAGAACCCACGGCTAAATTCATGTCTTGTCTCAGTAAGTTTAATATTAGTTGAAACTGTTGTATAAATTTGTCAATTCGGTTTTTTCACGAATGACACGTTTTTGGGACTTGTTTATAGAGCCACCATATTTTTGTTTTTCTTTGTTAAGCGTTGCCGGTAAAACAAGGCTACAGTGCTAAACAATAATACCAGGATTATTACTGAAACACCTGCATACTGCAGAGATGTTGTTGGAACATTGCTGATCTTAAAATTCAGTCTGTTCGAAGCGGATGCTTTGTTTTTCCAGCTTAGAAAGGTTGTTTCATTTAAATTTTGTTTACCGGAAAAACTCAGTTCGTCGGACTTGATTTGCAAACGCTCGATTGGTGTAAAAACTCCAACTACGTCCAGAGAATGCTCAAATTCCCTGTTTATTTCTAATCCGCCAAACCAGGCAGGGAGGATATATTGGTAAATAATTTGGGTGCTTCCTCTAGGGAAAATATAGGCTATTTTTAAAACATTTTTTTCCAGTTGATGTTTCATTGAGTTGCCAGACTTACTGTCCATCATGCGGAAATTTTCTATTCCTGCAGGTAGTTTCTGCACAAGCGGCCGAGTGCTGGTATCAATTTTGTCTGCTGTAGAATTACGGAACACTAAAACCTCAGTCACTGTAACCGCTCCTAATCCGGATTCAATCACAAGTGAGACTTGGGAGGTTTCCAGTTTCTCTACTGCAGTAGAAATGCCCGGAATAATAATGTTTGTTTCAATGAGTGTTTCTCCGGCTTTCATGAAAAATATTTTTGAACTGTATAATTCACCTTCCACCCGTGTTCCCAGTTGATAACCTGCACGTAAATCCTGCTTGACTTTAAGGAACTCAAATTCGCCGCCGCTATTGGTTTTGACACGGCCCTGAGGTCCGGCAGGAGTTACCTCTCCTTCAGGACTGAGCACAAATTTCAATAATATCACGTCAAGTCCTTCCGGAGATGTTTCTGCTCCGGAAGAGAGTTTCACCTGCCCTTTCACTGTCAGATGATTAGGGGCGGAAGGGTCTGCTGAATATGCGCCGAAAGGCAGTGCAACCGTAAACAGTGTTAACATTCCATGCAGGCAAATTCGCCTCAGCTGTTGTTTAAGTTTGTATAGTGCAAATCCGAAAATTGCCACGCTGCTGTTTAGAAAATATTGTTGATTTAAGTACTGTTTAATTATTGAGAAGCTTCGATAGATTTAAGATAATTGTCGATCTCTTTTGCCTTTTGTCTGGCTGCATTTTGAAATTGTTTTAATTCTGAAGGAACACGAGCTTTTGCAACCAGCCGGTAATGGCGTAGCGCGGATTTCCACTGTTCCTTGAAATGATATATTGTGCCAAGTTCAAAGTGAATCTGAATGTATATCGACGAGTTTTTCGGGATTTTCCTGCCGGCCAATTCTTTGAGACGTTTCAGTGCTTTGTCCGTTTTATTTGCTTCACGGTCAAGTTGGGCCACCCAAAAAGCGGCCTGTAATTCCTGGTTGGAGCTACCTCCGCCATCTGCGCGCAGCATCCATATCCGGGCTTTGCTAGTCTGTTTAAGCTGAGACGACTGATGGTAACCGATCAGGTAGGCATAAGTTTGATACTCCTTTTTAGGTCGTGAACTTTTCTTGAGCACACTGTAAGCCCGCTTGTATGTACGTACCAGCGCTTTATAATCCTTGGAACGTTCATAAAGCCGGGTCAGCTCTTCAACCAACTGCAGGACAAGGTTCACATTCTTATCAGGCACTTTTTTAAGAGCACTTCTATAGTATCCTTTTGCTCGTTTATAGCCACCTAATTTTTCTGCGGCATAACCTTGATCAATCAGTGCTTCAACTGTCAGTGTCTTTTTTTTATCATAATTTGCCATTAGTGCATATGCATTGAGGATCCCATTATATTTTGCACTGCCGGTTTTCTTGTTTTCAGCAAAAAGTAGCATTTTAAAATTATTTTCGTCCAGCACCCTCTTTTTTGCCCTCACTTCTTTGTGAATTGTCTTGGTCACTTTAGACCATTCTTTCTGGTCAATCATTTTCTGGAAAGAACTTTGCTCGAGGAATTTTCTGATTTCAGCCTGCCTGCTTTTGTCTGTTTCGTTGAGCGGCTTTATTTTTAAAGCCTGACGATAAAAATTGAGCGAAAGCTCTTTTTTGCCTGCGTTCTCTGCCGCTTTTGCCTGTACTATCTTTGCTTCGATAGTTTTTGTTTTTTTATTGTTATAAATAGCAAGCAGCGCATATGCTTCGAGGATTCCATTATATTTTTTGTTGCCGGTTTTCTGGTTTTCGGCATAAATCAGCAGTTCAAAATTTTGCTCATCCAGGATTCTCTTTTTTGCTCTTACTTGCTGGTGAATTGCTTTTGTGACTTTTGACCATTCTGCTTTTTCAATCCATTGCTGGAAAGCACCTTGTGCGAGGAATTTGCGGATTTCATCCTGTTTCCTTTTATCTTTTTCAGTTTGCGGTTTTACTTTTAAGGCTTTTCGATAGAATGAAATTGAAAGCTCTTTCTTGCCTAGTTTCTCTGCAGCTTTGGCTTGGCTGATCAGTGCATCCAGATTATCCGCACGTTGTTGATCATGTGTGCGCAAGAGTGCGTATGCACTCAAAACACCGCCCCAGTTTCCTAGCTTCTGTTCTGCAAAGAGCAGTTGGGGGAAATACTGTTCATTCAGCGGGATGTTTCCTGCCTTATATTCACTGCGTAAAAAAGTAGAGACACCTGTCCAGTTTTCCTGTGCTGTCAAGTCCTGTAAACGTGCACTGGAAATGTAAAGGTTAAGCTGTGTCAAATTTTGTGTATCTTCAGGAAATGCTTTTTTCCAGCGTTCAGCAATAATTTTTATACGTTCAAGACGTTGAAAATCTGTTCTACGTTGAGCAGCGAAAATCCAAAGTTGAAAATAAGAGATGGTCATCGCAGGAGTTTTCCTGTCATAAATTTCCTGAAATTCCCAGGTAATGGCTTTCCAGTCCTGCAACTGTTTGTGAGATTCCAACAAAATCTGGATTGCTTGTTGACGATATTTTTCACTCTCAAGTATATTACGGGAAACTATGCGTGCCTCTTCCCATTTTTTTGTTTCAAGCAGGCAAGAGCTTTTTAGGTACTGTAAATGTTGCCATTCTTCTGGGTTTGTGTTTTTGGATTTTTGCAGATAACCGGGTTTGCCATTTATTTCCGCAATAAGTTCTTCACATTTGTTTTGGTCAAAGTAAGTGAACAACAGTTGAGTTTGAAATCCGTGACGCACCTGGTCATCCAACTTGGGGTCACTTCTGACACTCAAGAGGAATTGAACGTATTTTTCTTTTGAAACAGTTTCCCGGTAGAGCACCATCAATGTTTGCAAAAGCTCCGGATTTTGCTGGTAATCAGGATGCTTCCGAACTTGTTCGAGCAGTGAAATTGCGAGAAAATTTTGTTTTGTTTCAACATACAGGTAAGCCAACCGCTGTTGAATTGACGCCGAATGTTCTGTTACGCCACTGGCGAGATATTTTTCAAAGATCTTAATTGCTTTTTTTTGTTGCTTGTTTTCAATGTAGAGGTAGCCCAACCGAATTTGGATCTCTGCAACATGTTCTGTATCTTTGCCTGAGAGATATTTTTCAAAGATCTTAATCGCTTTTTTCGGCTGTATTGTATCAATATAAAGATAGCCTAACCTGATTTGGATTTCCGCAAGATGTTCAGTGTCTCCACTTGCGAGATATTTATTAAAAATTTCAACCGCCTTTTTCGGTTGTTTAGTTTCGATATAGAGGTAACCCAGCCGGATTTGGATTTCAACAGCATATTTTCCTTTACCGCTTTTGAGATATTTTTTAAATGTCTCAATTGCCTTTTCAGGCTTTTTAGTTTCAATATAGAGATAAGCTAAGCGATATTGCGCATCATCTGCATAAGTTTTGTCCTTCGTAGCTAAATAATTGCTGAAAGTCTCAATTGCTTTTTTAAGTTGTTTGCTTTCAATATAGAGGTAAGCCAAACGGTACTGAACTTCACTCGCATAGGTTTTGTCCTTCGTACTTAAATATTGTTGAAAAGCAATAATTGTTTCATGCGGCTGGTGTTTTTGCTCTAAAACACCAATACGGTAATAAGCAAGCGGGAGGTGTTTTTTATCCTTTTTTGCTAAGTATATTTTATAATTGTTCACCAAACGGCTGACTGATTTTGGTCCCAGATCAGCAGTCTCTGTTTGTTGAAGTGATGCAGCGTATGCCATTTCCGCCCGCCAAAATGCAGATCCGGCAGCTAATTTTGAGTCAGGGTGATCTTTGACAATCCGTGCGAACCAGCTTTCAGCTTGTTCATATTTTTTGATCTGCTGAAACTTAGCAGCTAACTGATATTTAAGATTCAAAGCCTTTTCTGGTTTGATGGACTTTGATTGTTTCAAATACTGCTGCCACGCATCCTCTGTTTTCGAGATGTCATCCAGAAACCACCATGCACGTCCGATTAAATACCAGCGTTCCTGTTGTTGACTTTGGGTTAAGGCAGTTGGGTCACTATTCTTAAAATGCTGAATGGAAGTTTTATATTCCTGTAGTGCCTGCTGTTTATTTTTTTTGCGTAAAAGTTCCGCACTGAATGAAGAAACATAACCCAGCCAATAATGAGCATCATCTCTGAGTTTTGAAATAGGGTAATCCTGTAGCAGTGAATTCAGGGTTTTAATTGCGAGTGGATATTTTCTGGTCCGTACCAGAATAATACCCCGCTGCAGCACTTCATCATCAAGATATGATTTGCTGCGTGGAAAATTTCTCTTCAGTTCATCAAAAGCTTTGATTGATGCCTGAATGTCTCCACCTTTTCGTAGAGCTTTTACACGCAGATAATAAATCTCTTCCCGTGCCGCGCTTTCCTTAAATTGATCCAGATAACATTTCGTGGTTTCAATGGACGCGGAGTAGAGGCCATCTCCATATGTCTCACGTGCCACTGCCAATTGTTCTTCTTCACTCAAGTCGCTGGTCCAGCACTGTGCAGACGCAGCAGATGCGGTGAGGAAAAAACAAAAGACTGTCAGCAAAAAAGCAATAATGTCGGAGCGTTTATTCGAGTAATATTTTGCAGCGTTTTTTAGCACGTATTTAGCTTAATGATCAGTTTTAATTTTTATGTCTGTTTTACAACAGTGAATTCTCTGTTGCTTGCCTGTTTAATCAGCTACCAATTCTGTTAAAATTTTTTGCCAGCAGTCAGGGTCAGGTTTCAGCACTTCAACAGTTTTTGCCCGGCTGGTTTGCCCACGTATCACACTCACGTTTGTCTTTGCGGTTTTTAAGGATTTTGCAAGAAACTTCACGCATTCCACGTTTGCCTGATTGTCAATCGGCGGAGCAGTCACACGTATACGTATTCGACCATCGTGACGTCCGCACCATTCATTTTGAGAGGTACTCGGCTGCAGGAAAATCTGCAGAACAAGCTTGTCTTCTTGCCATGAAAAGGCAGAATTTTGAGCAGACATAACATTATCTTGAATTATCCGTTGCTTATTTTGTGAGTCACCGTATCTTAGAACAACTCTACATTATAGCGTTTCAATAGAAAAAACCAATCCAGAAGCAAATGAAAATGAATAATTCTACTCTTTCTCCCATCATTAAAATATGCGGATTGACCAGTCTTGAACAAGCTTTGTCATGTGTTGAATTAGGTGCGGATTGGCTGGGACTTAATTGCTGGAGCGGTTCTTCACGTTACATTACAGCGGAAAAAGCCCTGGAGATTGTCGACGGACTTCCCGAATCAGTGAGCACCGTGGGCGTTTTTGTTAATGAATCTACGGATACTCTGGAAAGTATAATGCGTGAAACAGGCATGGATCTGGCGCAGTTACATGGCGACGAGATGCCTGAAAGCTGCAAAAAAATAACTGTGCCCTGGTTTAAAGCTTTCCGTGTTTCTCCGGATTTTCAGCCGCAGCGGATTCAGGATTACGGTGGTGAAACTTTTTTGCTGGATGCATACAGCAAAACACATTACGGAGGTTCCGGACAAAAAATTGACTGGGAGCTTGCTTCAACTGTTTCCGCAATGGGAAAGTTGATTCTCGCGGGTGGTCTGGCACCTGAAAATGTCGCAGACGCCGTCAATAAAGTACGTCCTTGGGGTGTGGATGTCTGTAGCGGAGTTGAAAGCGAACCTGGAATTAAAGATCTGCTGAAAGTAAAAGAGTTTATCAATAACATTAGAAATGCCGGAGACAGTTAATACTATCTCAAACCTTACTGCTGAGAGGACTTTCACCAGCGTCCTTCTTGAACGGTATTGGTTCGGTCTGTGCGCAATTTTGTACGCAAATAGCGGATGTTGCAGGTTGCAGATAAATCCTGTTCTGATACAATAATCCAGCAGTTTTTTGATGCCTGAAATCGGGCAGTGACACAATTTAAAAATATCATGAACAACTCTACATTTACAACTCAGGGTGGTATTAAAATCGAAAAGGCGATTACTCCTTTGGATGCAGAACATGCCCTCGATAAAATATATCAATATATTGATATTAAAAAAGGTGCGCTTTTCGTTAGCAACTACGAAGTTCCGGATCGGTATTCACGTTGGGATTTGGGCTTTGTACATCCTGCGCTGGAGCTGATTGCCAGGAAACAACAGTTTGAAATTAACGCACTCAATCCAAATGGAACACGACTGCTGAAATTGATTGCACCAGTTTTGGTAAATCATCCTCATTTAGAGGCACTGGTTTTTGAAGATGCTACCGATCAAGCTGCAATACAAATTTCAGGGACAGTGAAGCCAAGACCGGATTTTTTCCCGGAAGAGGAAAGAAGCCGCCAGCCCAGTGTATTTTCTGTGATTCGCCAAATATTTGAACTGTTCCGCAGCGTTGACCCTTATCTGGGGCTGTACGGCGCATTTGGTTACGATTTGGTTTATCAATTTGAAAATATTGAAGCAAAGCACGAACGTGATCCTGAACAAACAGATTGCCATTTGTTTTTACCGGTTGAGTTGGTGGTAGTTGATCGGCAAAAGGAAGAGGCATACAAAATTGAATATCATATAGATACACCGGAGGGTATGACAGAAAGCTGGTGGAATACCGGTGCTGAATTTCCGCTTGTCTCAACAAAGGCGGATGGGAAAATAAAGTGTGATCACGTTCAAGGTGAGTTTGAGCAGAAAGTAGCAAAAATACAAGAAGGTTGCCGGCGAGGTGATTTTTTTGAGGTTGTACTTTCGCAGGCATTTTCTACGGCTTTTGCAGAGCAGCCCTCAACTTTATTCAAAAGAATCTGTACTCAAAATCCCAGTCCTTACAGTTTTCTGATCAACATGGGTGCAGAACAACTGGTAGGCGCGTCACCGGAAATGTATGTAAGAGTTAAAGAAGATCGTTTTTGAAACCAGCCCAATTTCCGGAACAGTACCTGTCGGTAATGAT
>FUWD013189460.1_pt1 | contig 10515 bp, 8 predicted proteins | sample 1063281 | NCBI WGS metagenome assembly FUWD01 (sample SAMEA79048168, study PRJEB19326) | metagenome | biome: marine
ACAGCAATACTTATAAAGACAAAAATAAAAGGAATCACTGTTTATGAATACCCTATTTGTAGGCACCTCTATAATACTCACCCCACACTGTCATTCTCGCGAACGCGGGAATCCAGAATCAATTTTTAGGTATTATCTGTAATGTAGTAAATAATAAAAGACTGGATTCCCAATTCATCGGGAGGAATGACATCGGTTTTGAATAAATTCAACATGGAAACAGGAAAAGCTAAGAAAAAGATGGATACTATTCTGCACTTACTTTTCCCATTATCTTTTATTGCATGTAATTGTTAAATATCCAATGCGAAGAAAAATTCAAAAGACAATATTTACTCTTATCATTATAGGCATTATTCTTATTATTGGGGAATCCAGCCTGTGCGCCGATGACTTGATAATCAAAACTATCGAAATTTCCGGCAATTCTCATTTTACTGATACCGAGATCATACGAGTTCTTGATCTTCAGCCCGGAGAAAAATTTTCATATGAGACGCTAAACCAAAATATCCATAATATCCTTCAACTCTACTTCTCTCGCGGGTTTTATCTCACAAAGCTTTCACCACCTGAAGTAATACCCTCCGATGATGGAAAAGGTGTTTCGATCAAGCTGAACATTGACGAGGGGCAGCGACTTCTTATTAAAAAGATTACGTTCAGGGGCAATAAATATTTTTCCCAGGAAAAACTCAAAACCTACCTTTCCATGCACAAGAATTTACCCTTCTCCATCCAAAAAGCAAACAGTGACATGATGATGATCACTACTACATATTCCGAAATGGGTTATCCATTCTGTGAGGTTATTCTGGATAGCTTGAGAATTGTAGAGGATTCTCTTTTCCTCAATTACGACATCCGGGAAAACGAGTTTGTGCGAATTTCGGATATTATCTTTAAGGGGAATACGGTTACACAGGAAAAAACTCTCGAGCTGCTTCTAAATTTTCAGGAGAATGAGATATATGATTCCAGGAAAATAGTACGCGCAAGGCAGAATCTGCTTACAAAAAAAATACATTGAATCAGTTGAGATAATACCCGTAAATAACTGGCAGTTAATGGTCATCATCAAAGAAAAGAGTATGAACCATTTTCAGGGTGTGCTCGGGTTGGCTTCTTCAAAGGAAGACATTCCATTTATAGAACGTCTCACCGGATTTATTGATTTTTCATTTCTTAATATTCTCGGAACCGATAGAGAAGTACAGCTCAAATGGAATAAGCTGACTTCTAAATCGTCAGAATTTTATATATCCTACCGCGAACCATTTATTCTTGCTCAACAGATTTCAGCAGAGGGCTCCCTCCGAAGAAAGACTGTGGATACAACCTATGTCAATACCGATCTTCGGATCGCATCCTTTTTCACTATGAAAAATTACAGCAGGATCGGGTTACAATATACTTCCAGCAGCTCTATTGAAGACACAGTCAGCATAGACAGAAATGGTGTGGGAGCAATGCTCGAAATCAACAAACTCGAGTATCCGATCAATCCGAGAAAAGGATATAAAAATTCAACTAACTATACGATACGATGGAGCTCGAAAAAATCCTACGATCAGCTCATTTCTGAAGAGATAGAAGTCATAATCCCCTTGAATTACTATAATGTATTCTATTTAAAAGGGCTCACCAAACTCATTTTTACAAAAAATGACACCCTTTCAACTTATGATAAGTTTTCCTTTGGAGGTTATGAAAGCTTAAGGGGATTTGTTGACAATCAATTCATAGCTGCAAAATTCGGTATCATCAGTTTTGAATACAGATACCTGCTATCACGTGATTCACGTGCGTTTGCATTTGTTGATTACGGCTATTGTAAAGAATATAAAAGCTTGATCGGAGTTGGTTTGGGTGTTCGTCTTAAAAGCAAAATCGGTATTATCAAGATAGATTATGGGATCGGCTATCAGGACGGAACCTGGACAAATCCTTTGCAGGGCACGGTTCATTTTGGACTGGAAACAGGATTTTAAATTTTTGATAAGGAGTTTCATTGAAATTATCTCAACTTGAAATTGTCGGATTCAAATCCTTTGGTGAGCCAATAAAACTTAGTTTTTCAAAGGGGTTGACGGGCATTGTAGGTCCTAACGGATGTGGAAAATCAAATATTTCCGATGCGATCCACTGGGTTTTGGGAGAACAGAATGCACGAAGACTCCGCGGCGGAACAATGCGTGATGTTATCTTTAAAGGAACGCGAAAGCGAAGTGCACACAGTTTTACAGAAGTCTCAATAATTATTGAAAATGACAAAAATATCCTTCCTGTTGAATATAAAGAGGTCAAGATAACACGAAAGCTCTACGTTGATGGCGAAAGCGAGTATAAGATCAACGGACAGTCCTGCCGCTTGAAAGATATCTTTAATCTCTTTTATGACACGGGCATGGGACGCAGAGCTTATTCCTTTATGGAACAAAAAATGATCGATGATCTGCTACACAGCTCTGATGAAGACAAACGATATTTATTTGAAGAAGCTGCCGGCATAATGAAGTATAACCAGAGTCAGCGTACATGTGAGAACAAACTGAACTCTGTGGAGAATGACCTTGTACGTCTCGATGATATTATTTCTGAAGTCAAATACCAGGTTGGCTCACTTAGGCATCAAGTTGGAAAAGCTAAACGGTACCAAAACATCAATAAAGCGATAAATACGATCAAGATACAGGTTGCCGGGATCGAGTTTTTCACAATGCATAAGCAGCTCGCTCCGATGAATGAAAAGTTCCTCGAGCTTGAAAAGAAAATTACACAGAACAGCAAAGAACTGGCTCAATGCAACGCTGAAACCACAAAAAAAGAACGGGAACATCTTGCAATTGAAGACAAGCTGAAAAGAGAACAGGCAAAGCAGCGTGAGATCGAAAATGTGATAAATTCTTTTGAAAAGCAAATCCCTCTCAACAAACAACAGATCACAAATAACAAAAATAAACTCGAGGACAACCACGAGCGCATAAAAGTAATAGACCTGCAAAAAGAATCCGGTTCGGATGTCCTTGAAAAAGAACATAAAAAGCTCGAAGACACAAAAGAGACTCTTTCTCTCCAAAAGGAACAGGCAGAAAAATTAGAAAAAAAACTCGCTGAGATCAAAGAAAAGGTCGGTGCTCTTTATCAAGAAAATGATGAGATTTATCATAAAATAAATGAATTCCAATCCAAAAAACAAAAAATACTAAATGAAAAAAATGAGCTGGAAACCCGGCAGCGTTTGATCACAGAACAGGTCAACCGTATTACAGATAAAATTGAGGATTATCAAAACAAGTATGAAAAATTCTGCGAACTTGTAACTGAGCATGAAAAGAAACAAGCGCAAAGTACACTAATACTTCAGAAACTTCGTGAAAAAAAGATATCTCTTGAAAAAATTACTGAAAATATCAAAGAGAAAGAGCAAAAACTGCTTGATGAATCTCATGATTTTCTTCTCCAAATAAAAACTCATGAAAATGAAAAACGGCAGCTTATAGAATGGGAAAGAAATTTTGCCGGATATTCTGATGGAACAAAAGCTCTTTTGGAAAAATTCAGAGATAAAAAACTTACTACTCTCGCAGAAAATATTTCAGTAAAGGAAGAGTATGTTGGTCTTGTTGAGCAAGCACTACGAAACATACTTCTATCTGCAATTTGTGAAGAACGGGACATTCAAGATATCATCTCCTTTTTACAAAAAGAGAAGCTTACCTCACAGCTCATTATCAAAAAAACTGACCATGAAAAAAATACAAAGATCACCAAGATTGAAAATGCCACTCCCCTTGCAGAAATACTCACTCTTAAGAATGAAATCGTGCATCATAAAATACTTGAGAATTATTATATTGTTGAGAATCGTAATATCGCGCTTTCTCTAATTTCCCAACTTCAAAATGATGATCACATTCTCCATTTTATCACAAAAGACGGTGAAATATACTCCAATCGCGGAGTAGTGACCACGCACTGGATCGACACCTCCTCTAAGGGTCTTCTCAGCCGCAAAGCTGAACTGGACAAAATTGATAAAAATATATCCGATTTACAAAGTGAACATGCACAAATTCTACACTCAATCGAAGAAATCACCACGAAAAAGTCAGAGATTGCTGAACAAATAAAAATTCTAGCAAAGGACATTACTAGTACATCTGACGTTCTTGAAAAAGAGCAAAAACAGCTCATCAATATCACTATCCAGAAAGATAATTTCCAGGAGTTTGTCAGAGATAATAAGCAGCAATTCGCCGGGATAGAAACTCAACAATCTGAGGTTATAAAGGGTTTAAGATCAGTTGAAGTGAAACTTGATGAAATTCCGAAACATGAAGAGAAAGCACTTCAGCAAAAGCTGGAATCTGTTCAAACAACACTGAAAACAACCCGCAAAGAGCAATACCGCTTTGAAGAATTGGTCAATGATCAAAAAATTGAAATCACCAAGCTCGATAAAGATATCATTTATATAAATCAAAATATTATTCGAATCAATGAAACCACCCTGGCTAATGAACAGGAATTTGAAAAATTACAGAATTCGATCGAGCCTTTGAAAAAAGAAATTGAAAACCTACAGAAAAAACTGAGAAATTAGAGATTTCATTTAAGAAAAAAGTGGATGAACTCCATACTTTCAAAGATAAAAATGTGAGTATTGAGAACGAATTCCACGAACTGAGAAAAGAACTCGATACGCTCAAGATGAAACTGCATGACTTTGAATTTAAAAAGGAGGTATTCTCCAGAGACAAGAACGAGATCGAGCTCAAAATCCAGGAAACAAAACTGAAGATCGAGCACCTAAAAGAGGATGTGATACAGCATTATCACCATGACCTTTCTCACGATGCAGCAGAAGATTATGGAGAACTTAGTCCGAATGAGCTGCAAACAGACAGAGAAAAACAGGAGAAACGTCTCGAAAACCTGGGACCTATAAACCTAGCTGCAATTAATGATTATGAAACGCAAAAAAAGCGTTTGGAATTCCTTAATGAGCAAAAAAAAGATCTGGTTGATTCTAAAACCAATCTGCAGGAAGCGATCTCTCAACTCAATGAAACTGCCGAAAAAATGTTCATGAATACTTTCACCATCATTCAGAAGAATTTTGATAAGATCTACAAAGAAATCTTTAACGGTGGTAAAGGAGTACTCAAGCTGGCAAATCCTTCAGATTCCCTTAACTCAAAAATTGAGATATATTCTAATCCGAAAGGAAAAAGATCACAAATATCAGCCTGCTGTCCAGCGGAGAAAAAGCCCTTACTGCAATAGCACTCCTATTCTCTATTTATCTTGTAAAACCCAGCCCTTTCTGCATCCTCGATGAAATCGATGCACCACTTGATGATTCAAACGTTGGCAGATTCCTCAAACTGGTAAATAAGTTTTCAATCGACACACAATTTCTTATCATTACACACAATAAACGAACTATCGAAGCTGTTGACTATCTGTATGGCATTACAATGGAAGAAGATGGTGTTTCAAAGATAGTATCTGTAAAGCTCGATTGATTTCATGAAAAAAATCTTAATTATCCTGGTTTTTCTTTTATCAACCACCTCCCTGCATGCTCAGTTAGAGTTAAATTCTGTAGTGGACAAAGAAGGACAAAATCAAGATTCGCTGATCGTATTCTTCACTGGCAAATTGGATTTTGACAATAAACTGTATGGTCAGTCAATTAAAGGGCTACAGGAGTATGCTCGTGACAATCCGAATGGGCTTTTTGTTGCCGAAGCAATGTATGTGATCGGTAAATCCTATGTTGCTCTGGATAGTATGAATACTGCGATCTCAGTATTGGAAAAAATTACAAAGATTACCCTCTTGATGATTACGGAATTTTGTCTTTAAGGGAAATAGGAAATATATATTTTCTCAAAAAGATTATAAAAAGCTAAATTATATTACACACAATTTATCTATTTTAATAGCCCTTTAAAAACAAAGATTATGCGTTTCTTCAGATTGAAAAATGTAATTATTATCTTGGACTTTATAGTAATTCTACCGAGATATATACTCAGTTCATAAAAAAATATCCAAAGAGTTCAAAGGTGCCAAGGCTTCAATTCGAACTTGCCAACTATGATGTAACAGTTCATAATTATGATGAAGCAATAAATGAATATACTTTTCTAATTGAAACTTATCCTCACTGTACATGGCTTGATTCTGTATATTATAATCTTTCTATTGTATATAAATCACAAAATAATTGGGAAAAGACTATTGAAACGACTATTGCTCTCCTCAATCGATTCCCAGATTCAAAGTTGAAATCGGATTCATATGAATTGTTCATAGACGGGCTGGTAGCAAATCATCAATTTCTTCAAGCCATTGACACGTTGAACTATATTATTGAAACTGCTCCACAAGAAGAGAAAAATGAGTATTATCAACTTCTTGCTCGAATATACGAGGAACTTGGGCTGAACACTGAGCTCGTCTATATATATCAAATAATGATTGAGAATGAAACTGATGTTGAAGCTGCTGCATTATTACGCCTGAAGCTTGAATTGTTCAAAGCAAAAACGGGCACTGATGAAGACAGTTTAAAACCAATTGATAACGAACTGGACAGATAGAAAAAAATTGACATCAATTATGACCAACTTAGCTTTTAGCTATGCCGAAGTGGCGAAATTGGCAGACGCACTGGACTCAAAATCCAGCGAACCTTGGTTCGTGCCGGTTCGAGTCCGGCCTTCGGCACCAGAAATAAAATTACAAGGAGTGACATATATTGTTATTTGTTAGGTAATAACATAACTCGTGCACCTCGCACGTATATACCGCGTTTTGAGGTATTTTCCCATGAAATTTCAAAATATAAAAAGGAGTTTTTAATATGAAAATAAAAAATAAACTCAGTATCTCGCTTCTTTTAATCGTTATTTTTACAGTAACTTTTACTCAGTTTGCTTTTGCAGGTTCAGAAGCAACATGTATTTTCCTTCTTATTGAACCCGGTTCACGTCCAAATGGTTTGGGGCATTCCTATGTTTCTATTGCAGAAGGCGGTTTCGCTTCCTGGTGGAATCCTGGTGGGATTGCCTTCCAGGATAATTCCGAACTCGGTCTCATGCACTCTAACTGGTTTGGTGATATCATAGATGATATGTACTATGAATACCTTGGATATTCTCAATATTTCGAAGGAGTGGGTACTGTCGGACTTAATATCACATATATGACATATGGCGAGCAGGAAGCCTACGATGCAGAAGGAAATCCTCTGCGAAATTTCACTAGCTATGAAATCGCAGTTGGAGGTTCTTATGGCACAAAATTAAATGATGAACTAGGTGTTGGTATTAATCTTAAAGGTGTTATAAGCGGTCTCGCACCTCTTATTCCCGAACTCATGGACGCAGAAGGCACCGGATACACCTTTGTTGTTGACCTTGGACTTCTCAAGAAGAATTTCTTTATACCCAAACTCGATTTTGGTGTGAATATTCAGAACTTCGGTCCGGACATGAGCTATGCCAACTCAGAATCAAAACAGCCCATGCCGCTCAATCTCAAGCTGGGTTTTTCCTATAGAATTCTTGATGACAAATACAATAAACTCACTGTTACTGGTGACATCAATAAAATGATGGTCAATAATGACCCGCTCTGGAAACGTATTTTCACCTCCTGGGGTGACGATGGTTTCAAAAATGAACTCGATTCGATGATCGAGAATGTTGGTGTAGAGTATAAGTACTACAACCTTATTTCTCTTCGTGTCGGGTATGTGAATGATGTTGCAGGTCATATTCAGGGAGTTTCATTCGGTGGCGGTATTAGTTATGAATTCTCAAAAGGAAAAGATCTCTATTTTGACTTTGCCCTTCAACCAGGTGGCGAATTGCTGGATGGCGGAAAGAATAAAACTTTCTCACTTGGATTTACTTTCTAAACTAAGGAAAACCTATATAAATAATAAATTGATTCTACATCACAGAGTAGAAATAATAGCGGAACATTACGTATGAAAATTTCAAAAATTCTCACATATATATTTCTTTTTCTCATGATCCCTCTCTTCCTTTTTGCCAAATCCTCCTCCTACACATTCAAAAAACTGCCAGCTCAAGAATTGCAGAAGAGATATGAGAAATTAAAAAAAATTCCTCATGAAGTACAACAAAAAATTTATAATACTGCGGGATTATCTAATAAATTCTCCAGATTAACAAAAGATGGTTTTGAAGGAGTGAATTTGCTGGTCATACTTGTGGATTTCATTCCTGATGATGACCCGAAGACAACTGGAAATGGGAAATTCGATTTTGGATACTGGGACTACTTTGAGGTGAATGGTGTAAAGGATTCGATAAGCACTATCGGTTCTCCTCCTCACGACTCAACCTTTTTTCATCAGACTGTTAAAGCAATGCAATACTACTACCAAACTGCGAGTCTTGGCGAACTGAACACCTTCAATCCTCTCCAGGGAAAAAATTTCCATTATAAGATATTCCCTCATCAAGCTGACACGGCGTATCAAATGCCTCAGCAGATGGCATACTACTGGCCCGACACTGAAGATTACGACTTAAAATCGGATAGACTTATCCAGTATTTTAAAGATGCAATTACAACTGCGGATACAACAGAATTTGAATACACTCCTGACATTATCTTTTCTGAATATAATCATATTATGATAATTCATGCCGGCGCGGATTGGCAGCATGATGTTTTCTGGGACACTCCCAGTGATATTCCTTCCTGCTATTTCCACCTTAGGGATGATTCTATTGCAGTGAACGACAGCATCTTTTTTGTAAACTCCGGCGCTAATTCTCCCGAAACTATTTCTCAGGATTTTTATAAAAATAAACACTTCATCTACGGATTTGGTTCCATTAATGCTGAATTTTTCCATGAATTCGGCCACAGTCTTGGATTTGTGGATTTATATAATACATCAACCATGTATCCTGCGGTAGGTTACTGGGATATTATGGACAGCGGCGGTTTTGGCTCCGCAGTTCTGATAGACACCATGCAAACTCCACCTGACTCTCTTGTAATCGAAGCAGTGCTCCCAACCCTACCTTCTGCCTGGTCACGTACTTTGATCTGGGGTAAAGAGTTAGAAGCTTCAGGAAAGTTTATCACTGTGGATTCACCATCAGAAATTACTGTTTCTGCTGCTGAACTGCCGAATGCTCTTCTTCCTCAATTTGTAAAAATTCCTATTAATAATAAAGAATACTTCCTAATAGAAAATCGTGAAGTCGAACTTGATAACCAGGGAGCGCCGGTCATCAAAGTAGATGACATTACAGGACGGGTACCTCTCTATCCTATGAATCCACTGACTGATCGGAATAACTACGAGTTTGACTATTTCCTCCCTACATATGATACATTTCTTGATGCTGAAACAAACGGTGGATTATGCATCTGGCATATCGATGATTATGTTATCTATGATGAACTCGTCGAAGTTGATGACGGGTGGTTTAACCGCTTTGATGCGAATATGGTGAACGCTAAATCTTCACGTCGCGGAGTAAAACTTGTCGAAGCAGACGGCATCGAAGACATTGGCAATCCCTATTCATATTTCCCCTACGGCACTTGTTACGAACCCTTTTTCAAAACGAAACCCGGTACATGGACACCTGGAGACACGAACAGATATCATAACTATAAACTTGCACCGAATACACGACCAAACTCATTTAGCAACGAGAGTATAAATACTCTTATTGAAATAATAGACATAAGCAACTACGGTGTGGAAATGTCCTTCGCTTTTCAGTATCAAACATATGACGAGATCACATCATACAAACCGGTGCAGAAATTCAATCCTGCTCATGAACTCATACATTATAAAAACGATATATTCGATACTCATGTCCTTGCAATTGCTTCAGATTCTTTGTTAGTATTTTATGAAGAAGAACTATTTGGAGATACCTTAATTGCTTTTTCTAAACCTATCACACAACCTCTCTCTCTTGCAGAGTTTGCACAAAAGGAATATATAATCGTATCTCTTGAAGATTCTCTTGCTTTTATACGATATGACATCATGAACAATCCGCCAATAACGGCTTCCGGCATAAAACTTGATAGATGGATAACTGATTCACCAATTCAGGTTTCTGAAAATGATATTATCGTTCCAACTGATCTTGGTTTGAGGAAAGTAAGCTTTGATGGAGATACTCCATCTGTGGTTGCTCAGGAAAATACACACATCGAGAAAATTGCTTTCGACTCAATTATAAACGAGCTTGTTGCACTTACACATGAAAATTCTGCTGCAATCTATGATACCTCATTAACACTACTTGAAGAATATCCTATGCGAACTCAAATCGGAAATCACTATCCGATTATTGAGAGTCTGATGAAAAACTTTGTCCATCAGCAGAGAATTTATATTCAGGATAATTCTGGTTCGATATATGTCATTGCTGACGGTGTTGTTACTCAGATATTTAACTCTGCTACCTATCCTGTTGCAAATTTTTC
>FUWD013196477.1_pt1 | contig 10508 bp, 10 predicted proteins | sample 1063281 | NCBI WGS metagenome assembly FUWD01 (sample SAMEA79048168, study PRJEB19326) | metagenome | biome: marine
AAAAAAATAAAGGATATGGAAACAAAAAATCATCTTAATGACTTTAAAAATTCATGGTTTAAGCGAATTTCACAGAAAAACATTTGGAATATGTAAAAGCCTATAATATATATCTATTATCTACGGCGTAGTTGATTTTGTTACAGAAATAACCGATGAATCTTCAGTTTTATTATAACAATCTAAATAACTCCACGAAACACCACATTTCTTAGCATATTCGCATTTTAATGCTTGATTTTTTGCCTTATCTTCCATAGAATCTAATAAATAAGGGTATACCTCGTTACATATTAAAGGCTTCTCACCATTAAATTTAACAGAACTAACAGAAATTGAATCTCCAGTAAATTTATAAGGTGTTCCATAAGGATCTGAATGTTTTACAATAGTATTATCAAAATATCTATTATCACTGTCTATATTAGAATTTGTCCAAGAACTTTTATGAATACCTGTTATTTCTGAATAATTTTGTAAATTTTTAGATACATTGCTATCTAAAGGCACATATATGTATTTTGGCACATCATCTTTTTTTACATAGTTATTACTTGTAGTAGCAAAATTGTAAGTTGTATTATCATTATTAACTAATTCAAATTGAGATTTAATATCAACTATATTGCCATATACAAGAGGATCGGGAACACATTTATAATTTAATACATGTTGATTATTGGATAATATAATATCATCTTTACCATTTAATATATACTGTTTGTTTTCACCACCTTTAGGATAATTAGATGAATGAATTTCGGTTGATGGATCGGGAGCATCAAATCCTTTAGAATAAGTTTTAATATTACTCGTGATATCCATAATATTACTTATATCTGTTACCTTTTCTAATTTCCAATAATCAGGACATACAGGTAATGTTTCAACACTTTTCTTTAATTTACGCGGTTTAATACTAAATATAGATACTAATAAATAAATAATTATAATTATAGCACCTATGACATATGTAATAACTGCGGGGAAAAATTTATTATATATGTATGTTCTACCCCAATCAGTAAAAAATATTACTGATAAAAGAATAGCAGCGGATATACCATAAACGAAACATACCATCCATGTTCCTTTATACATATTTAATTTTTCCATCTTGAATAATTCGAGCTCTTTTGTATTAGGTACAAAGCGTAATTTAGTTTCGGGATCTAACCCTAAATCTGCTTCATCGTAGGAAAAAGCAGTATCCGTATAACCACTCATTTTTCTATATTTTTCTATACTTCTATAATATTATATTATTTATTATTATTATAAATATTTAGTTACATCGAGTGTTTTAGTTCCTTTTTTAGAAGGAAGTGTAGATCTTTCAAGAGGTACGGGCATTGTGCTAATGTCTTGCAAATATTTTTGGAGATTGTTTAACATTTGATATAATTTCTGGTACACTCCATTCAAGTACGCGGGTATTTAACTCCAATATCTGCTCTTTTATATTATATTTGCTGTTTTTACCATATTGAAAATATATAGATCTCATTATAATTTTGAGTTCATCGTCGCTCTGTCTAGATATATTTATCTGCCCATCTGTATCATTTAATATTTTATTACGAATTCCTCTTTGTAATAAATCTATGTTATCAATTGAAAAAAATACTTTGGACACTTCCGTACAATCTAAATTACGGGATATTACGTTTATTTGATGTTCACTCGCTTTAACGCGTGCCCTATCAATATTTAATGTACTTTTATTTGTCGCATCAACACGACCGTTTAAAAAATTCATTCTATGTAATACGGGATTTGATTCATCCAATTCTAAATATTCCATTGTTCTTAATATATATAATTATTTTCATTTTATATAATAGTAGTAATAATTATATATATGGCTGATTGTAAAGATATTAAAATTTGTTCTCTAGAATTACTGAAAAAAATAAAACATCACAAACGTATTAATAAAATTGATGAGGAAAAAATAGTAAAATTAATGAGTGTTTATATAGATAAACTCATTTTTAATATTACTTCTTTATGTGCCCTTTTATGTTTAAAAATGGGGATTAAAAAAATATTAGATTCTCACGTTAACTATCTATTATTTTATATTAATAAATATTGTAAATCATCGCGTTTTAATAACAAAGGAACTATGACGAATGGCACTACTACTACTAAAGGCTCGAAGGGTATGAAAGGAGGTGCGTTTAATACTGCTGCTTTTTTCGGCGTTGACGAATCTAGACATTATAAAGTAGAAAATGTAGGGACTGATGTAATGAACACCGATTTTTCAAATAATATAGCGAGACCTGCTCTGGGATTACAAATGACAGGCGGCTCATGCTCAAAATTAAACAAGATAGTTAAAATGAAAATGAAGAAAATATTTAGCCATTTTAATGTTAAAATAGGGGATAAATCACTTGATATTATTATGCTCAAATTTAATGATATATTAAATGATTTAACGGAAAAACTCAATAATAGCAAAAGCAGCGAATTAAAATATTCTAATTTTAAAAAACATATTTATAAAAGTAAAATAATGAAAAATGATATATAAATATATATGAATATAATTATTAAAAATGCCAATAATTACTTTGGATGGTAATATAGGTTGTTATAAAACAAGTATTCTAAATTATTTTCATAAAAATTACAAAACTCCCGTCGATTTAGAGCCTGTGGATAATTGGAGCGAGTATCTTAAAAATATGTATAATACCGAGAATAGTACTTATAATTTTCAAATAAGGGTCTGGCTTGATAGATGCTGGATACAAGAGAAATCTAATACTATAATATTAATGGAAAGGAGTCCTTATTTTATTAAAAATGTATTTGTTGAAAAGGCCTACGAAGATGAAAGCATTAGCGAAGAAGAATATAAAAACATTTTAACTCTTCATAAAACAACCGATAAATTATGGGAAGCGGCAGGATACGTATATCTTAGGTCTAACCCCGAAATATGTTTTAATAGAATTAAGAAAAGAGGAAGAGAAGCAGAGAAAAACATTAAAATTGAATATATAAAAAGAATACACGAACTACATGAGAAAAATTATGAAGAAGCATTAAAAAATAATAAAAATATTATATGTATTGACGTAGAAAATAAAAGTGTCGCTGATATATGTAGTGAAATTATATCATCAAATATTTATAATAACATAATAAATCAAGTATATAATATATGAAAATTAACAAGGAACAATAGGTGATTTAGTTCCAACAAAGCAACTATAATATAGTCTTTCCATATCTTTATATTCTAATGTTGGCGTAGATGAATGAATTAATTTTCTATTATTGAATATAAGAAGATCATTATTTTCCCATTTAATATCTACGATATTATCTTTTGTTATTACATTTTTGACATGATTTCTCTATATAAATCAAAACTATCTCCACATGACATTTTATCAAATTTAGTAAAGCGAAATGGGGACAACATTAAAGCCTTACGATTTCTATTATAATTTGAATATACTACAAGAGGCTCTTTCGTGATTATGCTTTCTTCTTTTTCTATTTTAATTTCATTATTTTTTATTCTATTATATCCTGTATAATCAAAATAACTATTCATCATACCTGTATTAGTATTTGAATAAATGACCTTTAAATCAAATATTTTATCTTTGATATTGCTATCAATACTATCATAGGCATCTTCGAGACTCGCGAAAAGCGTATTTCCACCTTTAGTAGGAGTTTTAATCATATACATACTTGATACTACAGGAGGTAGATAAGTTCCGTGTCCTACAATATCCTGATGCCATACAAGCGAATTCTTAAAAGGATCGCTATATTTTAGATAAACATCTTTGACACCGTGAAGATCTTTAATATAACAATTACCTCTAAGTGCTATTTGAGGGACGACATCAACTTTAGAGTATTCAAATGGATGAATTGTTTCATTATTGTTTTTATCGTCAAATAACTTACAGAACTCGTAATATTCGGCTGGATTAATTTTTTGATTTTTAAATAATAGCAATGGTACGCTATTGAATAATTTAATTAGTTCGTATTTATCATAATCTGTCAATAATTTAATATCTGTTTTAGTGATAACTGCTAGATTTCTCTTATATGTTGGAAATGATACAGAATAAGAACAAGTATCTTTTATAATCATGAAGAACACGAAAATAATAGGATATTTCGCAGAGAACATCATTTGTAATATTATTGAATGTTAATAAAAATAATAATATAAATAATCAATTTTTATAATTTTGAGTTTTCTAATTCAGGATATTCATAAACTCTATTTTTAGCAATGGCCATTACATAATATTTTATAGATTTTGAGAGTAATACAGAGGCTTTTCGAGGGACACAACTAGGAATATTAGGAACGCAATAAATACTAACATTATTATATTTAATTATAGGATCGTCTTTGGTCATAGGTCTTGATTGTTCAGTAATACCCCCTTGATCTATTGCAACATCCATAATAATACTATTTGGTGGCATAGTATCCAATATATCATTTGTTAATAATTTGCTTGTTTCAGCACCTGTACTATAAATACTACCAATTGTTATAATTGATTTTTTCATAAGTAATTTTAGATTATCATCATTCATATTATATATAGTAATAATACCCTTTGTATTTTCATTACTATCGGCATTATCTTTAATTTTTTTATTTTTTCTTCGTCGCTATCAAGTAAATATATGTTTTTATAACCCATTTTAATAGCACAATTCATAGAGGCTAAGCCGACATTTCCAACACCTATAATTGTTATAGGAATATGATAATAATGATAATATTTACTATATTTTATAAATGAATCTGCTTCGATAAATGCTTGTTCTCCAGCAATCATGGACATATTAGACAATATAGGATAATAAATTTTACCATCGGCATTTTTTTGAAAAACAGTTTCATAAGCATAACACGTTGCCTTTGAATTAATCATATTATCAAGAAGATTTTTATTACTAGCGAAATGAAAAAATGTGAATATACAATGTTTTTCTTTAATAAGAGGGAATTCACTTTCTTGAGGTTCTTTAACCTTTACTATAAGATTAGCAGCATTATATAGTTCTTCGATAGTATTTACCATAATAGCACCAGCATCAATATATTCATAATCTTTAAAACCCGAATTAATACCTGCTTCTTTTTGAAAATATACAATAATACCCGAATCTATAAGCATAGCGACATCAATGGGGATTAAAGATACACGATTCTCATTTAATTTTAACTCTTTAGGAATACCAACTGACAACATATTAACTATATATTTAGTATAATATATCTTTATTATCTTTTTATTAAGATAATCTAAGTTTTTCAATTGATTCTATTATAAGGCCTCTATTTGCTCCTGTAAATGAACATACTTCAGTTTTGTTATTAATAAACTTAAAATGAGGAATTGATAGAATATTATCAATACCTTGGATATCTTCGCATTTTTGAATATCAACTTTTATAAAAATAATATCATTGTAAGTTTGAGATAATTCTAACATATAAGGATATATTTCATTACATGGCTTACAAAATGATGCCGAATATATAACTAATACTTTATTATTCATCAAAATATTACAATATTCATCATTATTTGTTATATTTAATATAGCCATTATCTATATAAAATAAGTTAATTTATTTTTATTTTTTAGTCGCAAATATAAAAATTGATTATATAAATATATTAATACCCTATATAATAGAATGCCTCCAAAATCTTTGAAAGAAGAAGTAAAGACTGTTGAAGAAAAATATAAAAAATATGAATTGTTAGAGCATATTCTTGCCCTTCCAGATACATATATTGGTTCAATAGAGTCGCAAAAAATTAATAGTTATGTATTTGATACTGCTACTGCTAAAATGGAAAGCGATGAACTTACATATATTCCAGGACTTTTAAAGATTTTTGACGAAGTTATTGTAAATGCCATTGATCATTCAATGCGTTTGAAGGCTGAGGAGGCAAAAGGAAAAGAAAATATTAAACATGTTAAAAATATTAAAGTATCAATTGATAAAAATACAGGGATTATCTCTGTATATAATGATGGTAATGGAATTGATATTAAAAAACATAGTACTTACGGAGATTTATGGATTCCCGAATTAATTTTCGGCGAACTTCTAACATCTACTAATTATGATAAAGGAGAAGAAAAAATATGGGGTGGTAAAAATGGATACGGAAGCAAGTTGGCTAATATATTCTCTAAGGAGTTTATTATAGAAACCGTAGATCATTATACTGGTAAAATATATACTCAAACATTTAAGAATAACATGACTGAACGCGATAAGCCTGTTGTAAAAGCATCATCTAAAGCACCTTATACACAAATAACTTTTAAACCAGATTATGAAAAATTTGGAATTAAAAATATCACCGAAGATATCTATAAGTTGTTTCATCGCCGTGTAATTGATGCGTGTGCAACAACAAATAAAGATGTATCAGTATATTTTAATGGAGAAAAGATATCTATTAAAGATTTCGAAAAATATTGCGAATTGTTTTTAGATAAAAAAGAGCAACCGCTTATTTATGAATCTTGTGGCGAAAGATGGGAAGTTGCGGCGTCAATTTCTAAAACAGGATCATTTGAATATTTCTCTTTCGTTAATGGAATTAATACGATTAAGGGAGGGAAACATATTGAATATATTACAAATATGATTACTAAGAATCTAACAGAAATGACATTGGCAAAAAAGAAGAAGACTGTTAAATCACAGCATATCAAGGATAATTTAATTATCTTTGTTAAGGCTCTAATTGTCAATCCTAGTTTTGATTCGCAGAGCAAAGAGACCCTTACAACTCCTGTAGCCAAGTTTGGGTCAAAGTGCGATTTGAGCGATAAGTTCTATGATAAATTGTTTAAATCTGGAATTATTGACAAGGCTCTAAGTATCACTGAATTTTATGATAAGAAAAAACTAGTTAAAACAGATGGTAAGAAAATATCGCGAATTATTGTCCCGAAACTCGACGATGCTAATTTGGCGGGTACAAAAGATAGTGCCGAATGTACTCTTATTTTAACAGAGGGAGATTCTGCTAAAACTATGGCTACAGCGGGATTGAGTGTAATTGGTAGAGATAGATATGGAGTATTTCCTTTGCGTGGTAAAATTTTGAATGTAAAGGATGCTACATTACAAAAAATATCAGATAATAATGAGATTACGGCTATTAAGAAAATTCTAGGATTAGAACAGAATAAGAAATATACTGATATTAGTCAATTGAGATACGGCTCTATTATGATTATGACAGATCAAGATCATGACGGAAGTCATATTAAAGGGTTGATATTCAATATATTTCAAAGTATGTGGCATGAATTATATGAAATCTCGGGATTTCTTACATCTATGCTTACACCGATTATTAAAGCGACAAATAATAAAAATGATGTAATTGAATTTTACAATATGTCTGATTATGAAAGATGGAGTGAAACAGATATAGCAAAAAATGGTTCTTGGAAAATCAAATATTATAAAGGGCTTGGTACTTCCAATGATCAAGAAGCAAAAGAGTATTTTAAGAATATGAAGAAGGTCACGTATATGTATGATGAAAATGCAGATGAAGTTATTGATTTGGCTTTCAATAAGAAAAGAGCAGATGATAGGAAATTATGGCTTCAAAATTATAATAAGGATAATGTATTGGATTATTCTAAACTGAATGTTGATTATAAATCATTCGTCGATAAAGATTTGATTCATTTCTCTAATAGAGATTTACAGAGATCTATCAATCATATTTGTGATGGTCTAAAAGAAAGTACGCGTAAAATTATTTACGCTTGTTTTAAAAGAAGATTGTATACTAATGAAATAAAGGTTGCTCAATTGTCTGGATATGTTAGTGAAGTTTCGGCATATCATCACGGTGAAAACTCACTCCAACAGGCTATTGTAGGTATGGCACAAATTTATGTAGGAACTAATAACATTAATCTATTAAATCCCAATGGTCAATTTGGTAGTCGTTGTCAGGGAGGCCAAGATGCCTCTTCTGCGAGATATATTTTCACGCTATTATCTAAACTTACACGATTGATATTTAAAGAAGAAGATAACGCTATTCTAAATTATCAAGATGATGATGGGCAACAGATTGAGCCCGAATATTATGTTCCAATTATTCCTATGATTTTGGTAAACGGGGGTATTGGAATTGGTACAGGGTATTCTACAAATATTCCTCAATTTGACCCGAGTGAATTAATTAATATCTGTAAAATTATTTGTAATGTAATTAAAATGTCAGGGGCAGTTGTAAAATCTGTTGAAGATCTTGAAACTATTAATGAAACTATTAATATCCTAGAAATTAATGAAATTACACCATATTATTTAGGATTTAAGGGTAATATTATTAAGGCCGAGAAAAACTCTTATATTAGCAAAGGGGTTTATAGATGGATTAATGATTCAACTGTAGAAATAACAGAGTTGCCTATTGGAACATGGACAGAAGATTATAAGGAGATGTTAGAAAATATGATAACTAACGGATTAAATAACTTGAAATATATAGAAAATCACTATACATCTAAAAATGTTAAATTCATCTTACACTTTAATACTAGTGTTAAAGATAATATGGCTGATAATTTTGATGTATTATTTAAACTACAATCGAGTAAAAATCTAAGTATTAACAACATCCATCTCTTTAATAAAGATGGGGCTATTCAAAAATATGATACGGCTGTTGAAATTATTAAAGAATGGGCTGAAACAAGAATATTGAAATATTTTGAAAGAAAAAATTATCAAATTAAGAATCTAGAAAAAGAGGCTAAGGTATTGAGCAATAAGATGAGATTTATATTAGATGTAATCGCTGGTAATATTCAAATTATGAATAAAAAATTAAAAGAAATTACGGAACGTCTTATTGAATTGAAATATCCTCCTATCAATACGGGAAGTGAAGATGTTGGAGAAGAATTAGGAGAGAAAGAAGAAAAAGCGGTAGATGATGTAGTAGACTCTAATATTAATTATAAACATTATAATTATTTGTTAAAATTGCCTATATCTCAACTAACTTATGATAGAAAGGTTATATTGGAGAAGGAATATAATGAATTGGATGAGAAACTAAGAAATCTAAAAAATACAAATATCGAGGATTTGTGGCTAAATGATTTAAGTGAACTAGAAAAAGAATGGGATGAACATAAAGATAATATTTTGAAGGAATATGAGAATGATAGATTGGGAATTGTAGATTCTAAGGTGGTTAAAAAGAAGGCTAAGAAATAAATTAGAAAGGAGGTAGTTCAATATCATTCTCCATACATATATTATATATAGTAAGATAGTCTGTGTGATTATCATTTTCAATTAAATCATATAAATATTTTTTAAGATTATATTCAATAGGTAATGTATTTATATAAGTTAGCAATTCATTTTTTTCTGATATACGTATATTTTCTAAGTTGTCAATAATGTCGCTTAAGTCATTTGAATTATTCGTATCATTCATAATGTTATCCATGATATTATTGATAATATAATTATTTTTATATTTGCTATCAATTTTTATAGCCGAGGCTCTTTGTGATACTCTTTTAGATACATTATTTTTTGCTTATCGCGATTCATATATAAATATTCGGTTTTATCTCTTATTTTTCCCTAATATCATCAATGCTGTCACTATCATCTATTGTTATATCAGCCATTTTAGACATCATGATATACCATTCTTTTGAACTTGGGGGCAAAGGATTTATCCCTGAGTACATGGCTTCAAAAGGATAACAGAAGAACGGTAGATATGATATATTAGGCTTTAGTTCTGGGGAATCTAATGATGTTTTTGGGAGTAGGTCTTTGTAGTTTGCGTTATTTGTGTCAATTATGCTGTGACAATATTTAATATCGATGTTATCGTGAAAAATAATCTCGTTCATAGAAAATTTATCTTTACAATCCAAAAACTCTCGCAATTTCCACGGATAATATGTATTTTTTTCAGCAATTATACCATTATAATCTCTGGCATTTATATGATAATTGTTTTGATTAAGTAATATTTTAGAAAATATCATTAGGTATTTTCCTGGATATATACTCTCTCTTTCTATATTGTCTTTTGTAATTACTGACATATAAACGCCAGGGAATTGGTCATCTGTATTAAAACACCCTGTTTTCAATTCATCCCACGAAATACATTTTGGATTATTGGTGGCGTGAATCAAATAATAGATATCTTCCATTGCCTGTTTTTAATACAGGAAAGGGCTATGAAAAGGATATAATAGCAAAGTTTTATATATTTTAAAGTGATGGTTCGGCTAATAAATATATATAAGGTTTAAGTTATATATATATATAAAACAGTCAATATATCATTTTTTTATTTAATATAGCCTTTATGGCATTTCTGTCATCGTGCCCGAGTGGTCTAAGGGGTCAGACTTAAGATCTGATGTGCTTTAGCACGCGTGGGTTCGAACCCCACCGA
>FUWD013229567.1_pt1 | contig 10508 bp, 12 predicted proteins | sample 1063281 | NCBI WGS metagenome assembly FUWD01 (sample SAMEA79048168, study PRJEB19326) | metagenome | biome: marine
CCGACCCCGCAGCTATTCAATCGCTAAAGTTCCGCGCGCAAGCCGCAGGGCTGCAAGAAGGTACGCCAGAGTATCAGCAGTTTATGCTAAATGCCGGCGTGCCAAAGGCAGGAACAAGCATGACTGTCGGGGCGGACGGAACAGTCAGATTTAACCAAGGCGGACCCGTTGGCGGCGAAGATGGCCGCATGTCACCGAGCGCACCCGCGACAATGATTGACAGCATCGACGGCATTCTAAACGACCCTGCGCTTGATACGGCAACGGGCTGGCTGGCATTTACGCAGAATATCCCCGGCACGCCGCAATATCGCTTCGGCACGCGCTCAAAGCAGATTGAGGGACAGGCGTTCTTGCAGGCGTTTGAAAGCCTAAAGGGTGCCGGACAAATTACAGAAGTCGAAGGCATTAAGGCAACGCAGGCCATCGGGCGTCTTGATACGTCACAATCTCCCGCTGACTACCGCGAGGCGCTAACCGACCTTAAAAGGTTGCTAACGCTGGCCCAAGGTCGTGCAGGCGGCGCACAAGCGGCACCTGCAGCCGCAGACTTCAACGGCATGTCAGACGCAGACCTAGAGGCGATCATCAATGGCGGATAACCCACAAGTAGCAGCGGCACGGGCTGAATTGGCCCGCAGGCAGCAGGTAAGCGCCGCTAAGGCCGAACTTGCCCGCAGACAGGCCACAGCCGCCCCAGAGGCTACACCCGCAGAATACACGCTGCCAGAGGGCCACAGCCTAGAGACAACCGACCGTGGCCGCTTCATTGTGACCCCACAAGGGCAATGGCACCCGCTTGAAGTTGATGGCGTTGTCAATGAATTGGCGCAGCGTTCCGTTGACCAGAACCCCGACGACTTGGCGCGGGCCGTTGGTATATCCAACCGCGCACAAGCGATTGATGCGGGCCAAGGCACAAACGGCGGTCTATCTCAGCAATTCTTACGCGGCGCACCTTTCGTGGGTTCCTTCACTGACGAAGTGATAGGCGGGGCTGCAGGTGTGATGCGTGGCGAAGGTGCCGAAGCCGGACGCCAGCGCGCGCTTGATATTTCTGACGCTTACGCAGTCGCAAAGCCCAAAACATCGATTAGCGGCCAACCTATCCGGCGCGGTTGTCGGCAGTATTCCACTTGCAGCAGCAGGCGCAGGCGCGCTTGTATCACGCGCACCCGCAACACTTGGCGGTCGTGCGCTAATGGGTGCTGGTGTTGGTGCAACGGCTGGCGCGGTAGAGGGCGCAGCTTATGGCGCGGGCGAGGGTTCAGGCGAAGGCGCAGGCGATACACGGGCGCAAAACGCAGGTATTAACGCTGCCTTTGGCGGGGCAGGCGGTGCAGTTCTAGGCGTTGCCGCACCATACGCAACCGCAGGCGCAAAGAACCTATTGCAGTCATTTCGCAGGTCGGACACATCAACAATTGCGCGTGAATTGGGCATATCTGGCCCTGCAGCGCGGATCATAAGGAACGCCATTGACGCAGGCGACGATGACGCGGCCCTAGCGGCGATGCAGCGTGGCGGGGATAGCGCAATGCTTGCCGATGCAAACGCAGGCACGCGAAAGTTAGTTGACACGGCTGCGCAATCCCCCGGCGATGCAGGCGCGGTCGCGCGCGGCGCGGTCAATCAGCGGGTAACAGGCGCAACGCGGCAAATGAACAGCGCACTGGACGAAGCCTTGGGGCCAGTTCCAGAGGGCGCGCGCGGTCTTGTCGGTGATATTATGACGGAATCAAGCGCACCACGTCGGGCGGCGTATGATTTAGCTTATTCAAGGCCCATCAACTACGCAGACGCAACAGGAACCAAGATTGAAGGCGTCCTGAACCGTGTTGACCCTCGCGTCATGCAGGACGCCGTAAAAGAAGCAAACGCAGCGATGCGCGACCTTGGCATCACTAACCAGCAGATCCGCGCAACCATTGGCGATAACGGGCGGGTCGTTTTCGATAACCCGCCAGACGTGCGCCAATTGGACGCGCTAAAGCAGGGCTTGGACGCCATCGCAGAGAACAGCAAGAACGTGCAAGGCATTATGTCGCCACAAGGACGCCGCGCAGCAGGCCAAGCACAATCATTGCGGTCTGCATTGGGCGAAGCTGTGCCAGAATATAACGACGCCGTGCGCCTTGGCGGGCAGGCTATCTCGGAGCGCAACGCGGTTGACACAGGCCGCAAGCTGTTGACGGCAGGCACCACAATGGAAGATGTCACGCTGGCTTTGCGTGGCGCATCTGACGCCGAACTATCAGCGGCAAGGCAGGGTGTGCGATCCTACATTGACGACACGACAGCCCGCGTAACGCGCACCATTACAGACGATGCCGTAGAAGCCCGCGAAGGCATCAAGTTGCTGCGCGATATGTCCAGCCGCGCCAATCAAGTGAAATTGCGCAGGCTTCTTGGCACTGAACAGGCAGACACGCTTTTGGCACAGATTGACGAAGCTGCCACAGGCTTTGAATTGCGCGCGGCTATTGCTGAAAATTCGTCAACTTATGCACGCGGCGCACAGGACGCAGCGGTGGAGGCTGAACTGTTCGGCGGGGTTTATGACACCCTAACGCGCGGTGAACCAATCAACGCGACTAAACGGCTTGTGCAAGTGATTACCGGCAACACAGAAGAAGCGCGCGAAGCAATAAAAATGGGCGTTTATAAGGAAATGGCAGAGGCGCTCGTAAACACGCGCGGCAGTCAGGCTGCACGCGCATTGCGCATCATATCAGATGCAACAGAAGGCCAGCGGATTACAGAACGTCAGGCGGAGTTTGCTGCGCGGACGTTGATCGGTGCCGCGTCGGGTGCCGTTCCTGTTGCCAGTCGTGGAGCGTCGAGCAGGCTATCCACACGATGACATGCGCGGCCACGGTCGCAGCAAAACCCCACAAGGGCCAAGCCTCAAAAGCTAGCCTGAGCATCCAAACGTAAGTCAGCAAGAACACAGGCACTGCAGCAATGCAGGCAACCCAAACGACAGGGCGCAATCTACGTGCTGCGCGGTCAAAACCATTTTTCATTCCATATAAGTAGGCGACGCGGCGCTTTACTTCAACATCAAAAGGTGAACACACATGGCAGTTCAACTACAATTTACGCCGCAATATGCTTTTGCCGGTGGCGTCTTTGAATCCGGCGCACAGGCGCGGTTCTATGAATCAAGCACAACAACGCCCGAAACGGTGTATTCTGACGAGGCGTTAAGCACTGCGCACCCGTCGCCATTGGTGGCAGATGCTAACGGGCAATTTGCGACGGTTTGGGGCGCTGATGGCGTCAACGTCAAGGTTGTTGTGACGAAAGCAGATGGTGCTGCCCTGTTCACGCTGGACAAGGTTGTGCTGGGCAATACCGCTATCGGTAACGCAGCAAGCGTTAGTTTTGCGCCATCAACGGAAAACACAGCAACCAATGTTCAGCAGGCAATTATCAACAACACGCCGTCTGCATTTATGAAGACAATCCTTGACGACGCAGATGCAGAGGCGGTGCGCACCACGCTGGCAGCAGCAGCATTGGCTTCCCCTAACCTTACAGGCGCACCCACAGCGCCAACAGCCGCCACAACAACAGACACAACGCAACTTGCGACAACAGCATTTGTGCAGCAGGAAATCACGGCGAGCGTCGGCACGGATTGGGAACTGGTGGAGACACTTGCAACAACGTCAGGCACCACACTGGAATTGCCGTCAGCGGGTGCGCTTGCAGATGGTTACGTGTACGCGGTCGAGTTACTTGAGGTTGAACAAGGTTCTGGAGGTAATAGAAATCTACAACTCTCGCTTTACGGTGCGATAGGGGCCACATACCTTGGGCCTGTAAATTGTGGTGGGCAAACAAACTCAGACGGTTGGTATGGGTTTATGGCCCTACCTACTACACTGCGCGTTGCAATGAACGCACATGCCCTCCCATCATCGCAGCTCGTGGATGTCGCAACCACAGGGGCAGACTTTACCGCCCTTGACTCACGAGCGAGTGAGGCCCCCGTGTTCCACTTCGCCACAGCCCAGAAGGTTGATAAAGTGCGTTACGGATTGGATGGCGGCGGTAGTTTTAACAAGGGCAATATGAAGCTATGGCGCAAGTCATTGTGATGAATAGCAAGGTATCACAGACAAGCCTGATCGGGTTCTGGTATATCCTACCGTTTCTGTTGCTGGCGCCAGTCATTGCCGTGATGTACGCGGTCTATTCGTTTGGCTACTGGATGAAGGCGAACGGTGTGCCTGTCTGGCTCATGTCACCATACATTTTAGTCTTTGCCATAATGAACACACTACATAACTGGACGGTTTGCTCGGTATTGTTTCGAGAATTGCCACGAGAGTTCTTCACAACGCAACGATTGAAACGGTGGAAGAAATCACACGATCAAAACCGTAGGGAATTAGCCGACTTAATGGGCGGGCTTCTAGATAGCCAAGACCCTGAACACTATTGAGGAAAACCAATGCCTGCATCAGTATCAAGCCAAGTTGCCGCCCTAACTGCTATTGTAGAGCGGATGGACCAGCGGGCGGAAGAAGATCGTAGTGACCGTAAAGAGGCTCAACGTGAAACAGAAATTGCACGATTGGGGGTTTCTGCTGAGTTGGCAGACATTCGCCACAGTCAGATCAACGTGGTAAAGCGGCTGGACAAGATCGAGCCAGTCACTGATTTAGTCACGTCGGTTCGCGCTAGGATCACTGGAGGGCTGATGTTGTTAGGTGTGCTTGGTGGTGTCGCATGGGGCGGTGTCGTGTTTTTCAAAGATACAATCTTGGAGTGGCTTACATGACGCTGTACAAAAACTTTGCAGATGTGCCTGCCGCCAAATGGCGCTGGCCAAACTTCCAACCGTCAGAAATCGCGTGTCGCGGCACTGGCAAGCTGCTAATCGATGAACGCGCGATGGACATGCTTCAAGAGTTGCGGACGCGACTTGGCAAGCCCGTGCATATCAACAGCGGCTATCGCAGCCCCGAGCATAACCGTGCGGTTGGTGGCGCTAAGGGTTCAAAGCACCTAGAGGGTATCGCGTTTGATTGCCGCATGGCTGGTCACGATCCGCAAGTATTCATGGCCACTGCACGTGACGTTGGGTTCAAGGGCATCGGGGAGTATCCCGTCTTGGGCTTCTGCCATATAGACGCTCGTTTGACGGCGGCAAGCTGGACTGGTTCGCGGGGTAAGCGTTTCCCCGGCACGCCGGCAACGCCCGTTAGTGCGGCGCACACCATACCTCGTTCCGCGCCCAGTTTCTGGATACAACTCATCGCCGCAATCATGCGGCTTTTCAAAGGAAAATAACTCATGGAATATGGACCAATTATCCGCATCGTTCTGCGCTATGTTGTCGGCGCAGGTTTTATGGGGTCAGTTGCTATTGGCGATCAACTCGCCGCTGATCCAGATATTGTCATGGGCGTGAGCCTTGCCATCGGCGCGGCGGTGGAGGTGTACTACTACATCGCCAAGACGTATGGGAAAGCGACATGATCTATCTTTACATCCTCATTGCTGCATCGTTCATCATGGGCGTTACAGTTACAATGATTTTCATGGGCGGGACACGTTGATGTTTGGTCTGACCGAAATCATCGCAGGCATAGTAGGCCTGATCGCACTGGCAATCGGCGCGGTCGGTGGCCAGATGTTTGGCCGGATGCGCGGCAAGCGCGAGGGCCGGAAGGACGCAGATAACGATGCGTCTAAGGACTACATGAACAAGCGGAAGGAGATCGACAATGCGGATCTTGGGATTGGTGCTACTGACGCTGAGCGGATTAAGCGGCTGCACAACATTACAGACCGGAAGCGCCGCGGCGGTAGTTGACGCCAGCGCACCATTTGTCGGACCGTGTGCTGGCGCATTGGCCGGTGAAAGTATGCCGGCCGCGCGTGAACAGTGCCTGCCGATACTGGTCATTCTAGACGGTGCGCTGTGACTGAGCCGCTGCGCGTATCCTGCCTACATGAGGCAGCAACCCTAACCGCAGGAGATCGAAATAAGACTTACGGCGATCCCGTCCAGAATATGCAGCATATTGCGGACATCTTTAACGCATGGACGGGGCGAGACCTGACCGCGCGTGAAGTGGCACAGGTTCACATTGCGACCAAGCTGGCAAGATCGCAGACAAGCGCAGATCATCGCGACAGCTACGTGGATGCTATGGCCTATCGCGGCATTGAATATGAGTGTGCGATAGCCGGACAACACCGAAAGGTAGTTACATGAAAACTCTAACTGTTTTACTCGCTTTGGCGGGTTCTCAAGTCAAGGCGCAACAAGTCTGCGCACCACACAATGAACTAACGCAGCACCTTGCAGAGAATTACGGCGAAAGCAGGCAGGTTATAGCGCTAAACAGTGATGGCGTTGTGATTGAGTTCTTCGCCGCAGACAGCGGGACTTGGACATTGACAGTGACGCCCCCCGGTGGGTTGTCGTGCTTGGGCATGGTTGGGGAATCGTTCCAACTAACAGACGAACCCCTACCGCCATCGGGTGAAGTGAACTAGATGGCCTCGCGGCCTGTGCCTCCAGAGCAACTGGCGAAGATTTTGGAAGCGTCGAAGTTACATAAAACGCACGTTGACGCAGCAGTATCCCTTAAGATGCCGCAGACCACGTATAGAAATCAACTGAGGCTGGCAAAAGATTGGCACAATGTCGATCCCGCAATCGCCGCAGCCGCCCGCGTGGCGGGGTTGGAAAGCCCAAAGAGGCTAAAGCATTTCTGGCAAATATCCAAAGACGACGAAGGCAACGGATACTCATTATTCATCTCTAATCCTGACACTGGCGAAGGTGCCAAGTTTGCCGATGTTGTTCGTGAATCTCTAGAAGACTACCAGCCACTTGACCGCAAGCTGTTTGCGCCACGCGTTCACACAGCCGCAAAGGGTGACAAGTTACTGGTGGTGGATCTGGCAGACGTTCACTTTGGCAAGCTGTGCGTCAAAGAGGAAACGAACCACACGTACAACGTCGAGGTTGCCCGCCATAGGGTCATGGAAGGCACGCGTGCCATTCTAAGACGCGCACAGGACGTGGGCCGCATCTTGTTCGTTATGGGCAATGATATCCTGCACACGGACAACGGCAAGACGACAACAAGCAACACGCCACAAGACACAGATGGCACTTACTTCACAGCCTGGCGGGCCGCACAGCACGCGACAATTGACGCAATTTCAGAGTGTTCGGCGGTTGCTGATGTTGAACTGATCCACTGCATGTCTAACCATGATTGGCGGTCAGGATGGGCGCTATCGCAAACCATCGCGGCGGCTATGTCTGGGCATAACGGCGTGCGCGCAACGCCTTACAATATGTCAGAAAAACACCGCAAGTTTTTTGGATATGGGCGCAACGGGTTTTTAATCACGCATGGGGATGGCGCAAAGGAGGCGGCACTGACTTCCCTCTTTTTGAAGGAGGGCAGGCAGATGATTGCCAACACTGACTTACTCTATGCAATCCTTCATCACTTCCACCACAAAAAGCGGGTCCGGCAGGGCATCGACGTGTTCCAATCCGAGAAAGATCACACAGCATTTACGCAGATTGAGGCCGGTGCAACCCGCGTCGAAGGCGGGGACATGATGGCCGAATGGATGCGCAGTCCGTCACCGCCGGACGGTTGGCACGACCGCGAAGGATACAAAAACAGACAAGCCGTTGAAGCGTTTATTCATTGCCCGCACGATGGGCAAAAAGACCGCTTGACGGAATGGTTTTAGGAGACAACAAAATGAGAAAAATGAATATCGGAATTGGCTTGGCGCCTGGCGGGCAATGCTGTGGTGGCGCGACGTTCGACCCCGTTGTTGACCTCGCCGCGAAGCCTTTCATCTGGATCGACCCCTACGATCTCGACAGCATGTACCAAGAGTCCAACGGTAAGACGCCCGTAACGGCGTCGGGGCAGCCCGTAGGTCTTGTGTTAGATAAATCGCAAGGGGCTGTTAGGGGGGCGAACCTCATCACGAACGGCAACAACGGCGTCTACTCGGCGGATATTACCGGTGTAACGGGCTTGAACGCATCTGTGGTGCGCGACACGGCCATTTTCTCCACTGGTTCAGTGAAAGCCACCGTTACGACCCCCTCAGTGACGGGGGCGTTGCTTCAAACCCTGACGCTCACCGCGGGCGAACTCTACGAAGTCACTTGCGACGGGTACGTCCCAAGCAGCAACACCACTAAAGTCCTGAACATTGGCCTCGGTGGCGTCAGCACAGGTCTATCTTCGAACGTATCGGTTGCGGACGCTATAGGCTCCATGCGATGCACTTTCACCTCGGGTTCCGGCGCAACGGAGATACGGGGCTACATCCACAACCCCAGCGTTGCTTGGGGGGCGACGTCTGATGTCGGGTACTTCAAAAACCTCACGGTGAAACACATACCGGGGAGGCACATTTTTGGGGTTCCTGGGAACACCCCTACGTACATTGAGGACGGCGACCTGCGGGCGATTGCCTTTAACGGCACAAGTCAATTTTTGTATCACTATAAAGCCCCCGGTTTCTCGACAGACAAGATGGTTATTATCGCGGGTAAAGAAAGTAATTCCGCAGCGCAGGGCATCTACTTCAACTACAATAACAACGAGACGCTAAACGGGTACGTCGGGTTGGTGGCCAACGCCACAAGCGCGGGCGGGTCAGGGTACTACGCAAACACCTTCCGTGGAACGGCGGCGGCATCCGTAAACCTGCCGACGTCGTTTCCGATCAACAACAGGCACGTCGTTACTGCAATCGGAGACATCGCGGCACCACTCATTGCGGGTAGGGTGGACGGAGTAGAGGACGCGACCAGCGCGGCCACTCAAGGTACGGGCAATTACGCGGAAGTCGTGAACATGTCTATTGGGGCACGGCTAAGCAACGTCGGGGCCGCTTCGCAGCGGTGGAGCGGTCGAATCTACCAGATGTTCATTGTCGGGGACGAATTGACCCCTACTGAACTGTCAGAGCTAGAGGCGATAGCTGCGGTGGCGGCGGATGTCGCCGTTTAGTTTCTCTCCTATTGTGTAGTAAAGCAAAGACCCCGCTGGTTAATCCCGGCGGGGCTTTTTTGCGTTTGTGGCGTCCTTTATGCGGGTGTGTATTTAGGCGACTTACGCTATGACGTAAACATCATAAACTTACGCTATGACGTAAACATCATAAACTTACCTAGCGGTCATGACGGCACCACGCCGTTACCATAATCAGCGCCCCGTGCCGGAATGTAATCAGGCGTGGGAAACCCAAAAAGTGGTAGGAAGAAAAACTCCTTACCTTCGGCCCGTATGGTCTCGGCCCCCTGTATTTCATTCGTGGCCAATGCGGCGGCCCGTGCGGCGTCCCCCTGTATTTCATTCGTGGCCAATGCGGTGTCCCGTGCTGCGGCTGCCCGTGATGCGTCCCTTGCGGCGGCCCCTGCTGCGTCCCGTGCGTCGTCCCGTGCGGCGGCCCCTGCGGCGTCCCGTGCGGCGTTCCATGCGGCGGCCCGTGCGTCGTTCCATGCGGCGGCCCGTGCAGGCGTTCCATGCGGCGGCCCCTGCTGCGCCCCGTGAGGCGTTCCATGCTGCGCCCCGTGAGGCGTTCCATGCGGCGCGGTCCATTCCGTCAAGGTAGACAAAGAAGTCCAGAATTTTAGACCATTGATCCCCAAGAACATCTACAGGGCTTGTAAGGACGGTGGACGGCGCGCCTGATACGCTGTCATTGATCTGGCGAAGCAAGATCGAATGGGCGCGGCTAATATTTAAAAGTTTTGCCACCTCCGTATCCGCATCGGATTGTGCAGAGTTGTTGAGTTTGTCAAAGCCCCATCCTCCTATAATGTTCAAAACCTGACCTTGCGCACACATGCACCCAATGTTGTTTGGGTGATCAGGGTCATAAGCCTTTACATCAATCAGGATGCCCTTGTATGGCTTGCCTTCGTCGTTATTCCAACGGTCGAGAAGGTCTGTAATTGTGGCGGTCATTTGTTCAATCCTTTGCATGTCAAAACCGACCGGACACGCCAACGGAAAACGTCACCGCCTGCATGTCTAAATCGGCGCTAACCTTAACTGTACCTGTAACGCCGTCTGCAAAGCCAAAGGCCAGACCTGCGGACAGTGCGCCTTGATTGCCCAAGTCTGTGAACACGCCAGACGCATTGACCGCGTATGACCAGCCCCCGGTTAGCGGTTCGAGAATGTCCAACGATCCAAGGCCAGCAACTGCAGCGTCGATCGATAGCATGGCTGCATAGTCAACATGTGCGTCGGTGCCGTTACGTCCTTGCAGTGCTGAAAGGTCCACGTCAAACGTGCGCGGCGATAGGCCCTTGCCGGGCTTGCCCTCCGCCATGTCCTGCGTTGTGATAGTCATAATTCCCGTTTGCGTGTTCAGCGTGCCTGCAACAGCGCGTTGATCTTCGCGGTTTACCTGTTCAATGCGATCCGACAAGCTGCCCGCGTGGCCTGATGTGGCTGCTAGAATGAAGGCTGTGATGTAATATA
>FUWD013230033.1_pt1 | contig 10498 bp, 20 predicted proteins | sample 1063281 | NCBI WGS metagenome assembly FUWD01 (sample SAMEA79048168, study PRJEB19326) | metagenome | biome: marine
CTGCAGTAAGAAATACTAAACTCACCATCTTTCAAGTGTATAGATATTTTAGATCCCTTTGTTTTTGATTCGTTAGCTACCACTAAATCATAAGAAGGAGTGTAGTACATCTTATCTTCCATGGTGTCCTCCCAGTAATAAACGTATGCACTATCTGTTTGGGCTTGTAGGTTTATAGCTCCTAAAGCTATTGCAAGTATTAAAATTATTCTTTTCATGTTTATCTAAATTTTTGTTTAAATGATTTACGATTTGATTTTGTTTTTTTGTATTTACCTCTAGTGGACAAAACTATTCCATCGATAGTTATCCACTTTCTGTGGCCACGTCTTCTTAATATTTCCTCTACTATTATTATAGTAGGTTTAGTTCCATATTTATTACCTAAAGGCATTTCAATTACTCCATTAGTAGAAAGACCTAAGCACATTACTAAAATTTTTATCATTGATTTTTTGATTATTAATTTAAAATATCATCATGTTCTTTTTTGATGTAATACAAAGTTTTGTTGTCATCTGTCTTAAACCAAGATCCTACAACCTCAAGAGAATTAGCACTCCTTACGAATCCGTCTTTATCTAATATTACTTCCATGCTATTCCATATCTTCAATAAATTGTTTGCTTGAGGCAACCCCAAAAGTAAAGATGTTGCGAAGAACTCTCTTAATTAAGAAACCTTCTACAGTAATCAACCTCTCACTTTCCTTAGGTATATAGCTCTCTCTAAATATTACTTTACCGTCAACAATAACTTCTACAAACCAAGACATTACTCCGTGTACAGGTATTGATTTAGACGTTCCTATATGCATTGTTGGTAAGAAATAATCAAAAGGTTTTAATCCGCTAAAAAGCTCTACTCTTCTCTCTTTACCTGTCTCATCTCTTTGATTTAAATCCTTTTCAAGATCAGAGCAAAGCTCCTGCAGTATTGTTTTACGGTCCATGATTTTTGTTTTTTCTTGACATTCTTCACACATCAACATTTGATGTAATAGATTTTTAAATACGTAAAATATATTGGAGCATTTAGAGTTTACGCATTCCTTTGGATTATCCATCTTTCCTAGATTTAAAATGTCTCCACTGATAATACATCATAGCCCCTATAAAAGGTAGTAAAAATAAAGCCTTTGGCGTATCTCTAATTGACTCCCGTATAATAAGGAAAAGAAAAGTAAGATACATGAAAAACCAGAAAAGTCTAAATGTAGCTTTTCTGATTCTTGTGTTGGCGATTAGCCATTTGAAGTATTCTTTCATCTTAGTTTGTTTTTATTTCGTGTATGTTTCCTATTACTTCAATCTCCCATGTATTATACTGCTCTAATGAATACCAATCATGTTGACCATCACTCCAATACCTTAAAGCTATTTTATCTCCATTAACCGAAATAGAATAAAGCATAAAAGTACCAGCATCAAAAAACACAATACCCTCATCTGTTCTTTCCCAATGACTGTGATAAGCATTAACAATATCCCCCTCATAAATATCCACACCGTTTTTATCTTGCAGACCTGTGAATTGTCCTACTGTTTCGGGGGCTACATCATAATCACCACCTTCATCAGATTCTAATATTTCATAGATATGTGAATTGTTAGTATTTAAACTTCCGTAAACCCATAATGTACCGCCTAATATTAACCCTCTAAATTTTATAGTTCTCATTTTAAATAAGGCTTGCTACAAAATACTCTGGAGAGTGAGGACGTAAAAATCCATCATCACTTACAATTGAAATGTTATTAGCGTCATCAGTGCTACGCACGTTATACACTTTCCCTACTGTAACGTGTTCTAATTTCTCTGCGTAATCATCTAAAGCGATTACATTCATACCTGTTGTTAAATTGCTCATGTCTATATTTTTTAATTGATTAATAATTTATTCTTTTATCTCTTTCCAAGGCTCTATGAAGTAATGCTCAACATTATCTTTTAAAGCTTTACTCCACTCGTCTTTGAATGGAAAATTCAGTCTTAACATTGCGTCCCACAAATCATTACCGCTATCCCATTCCCCGAAAGCCATAGAAACAACCTCTCCATTCTTCCAGTAGAAAGTAGTAAAGTCGCTGCTATGGTTGTGGTGACAGTATAGCTCTACAGTTTCAGTGCTCCCGTAAGGACCTTCTATACTGTAGGTTGTTTTTACTCTTGTGTGGCTAATGGTTATCTTTTTACTATCTTAAGATTTGTTATACTGTACTTATCTTCTAACTGCTCTATTGTCATTTCAGTTACTGATTCTTCTTTGCGTTTCATATAATCCCAGTGAATTACTCTAAATGGTTCACCTTTATTAAATTGATCCTCGTGACCTTTATCTACAAAAAAACAAGAATTAATTGCTCCTTCTATATTTACAACAAAAATCCTAGGTCTCCATTCTGATTCGTTATTAAACCTAACCAACACCATCTCCCCCCTAACAGGGGTCCACTCTAATAGGTCTTTTACTGAGATGTGAGGGGTGTCTAATTGATGGTAAGCGCCCCAGGAAGAGTTACCGTTATTCTTTCTATAGAAGCTATGCTGACCTCTACTTACCATAGGATCTTCAGGGAAGCACTTAACTAAAGCTTCTCTTAACTCTTCTAACGTTCCATCATTCTTAATGGCTAACCTACCTTCTGCTACTTCTTTTATATTGTTCATTATAATTGTTTGATTAATTCCACTACTTCATTTACTTGTTTCTGATTTCTAGGCATAAATAATACGTAGTGATGATTGTTTTCTTTAAGGTGTTTTTTGAATAGCTTCCATCTTAAAGGAAAGCTATCATTGGCAAAACCTTTTGTTTCAATAATCCATTTGCCATTTGGATCTACAAAGTCCGGAGTGTAAGTTATAGGTCTAACCTTGCTTCCTTTGCTCCATAACTTTTTTGAAGTACCTTCATAACAAGCTTGAGGGTAAACTAAAGCTTCAAATATAGTAAAGGTTGTTTCTTCGTACTCTACAGCTACACCTGCTTTCTGCAGCTCTTTATAGCAATGTAATTCTAAATTAGATTGAAAGTTTTTTCCATCGTAAGTGCTTTTTTTAGCATTCTTTACTTTGGTTCTTCCTGTTGTTTTTCTCCACGCCATGGGTTGTGTTATTAAATTTATTGTAATATAGCTTTAAGTTCTATAAGGCTACCTAACGACTTAACCAAATCAGAAGAATCTTTAGCTCTGAATTTGTCAGGTATACATATATTTTTAAAGTTGTATATCTCGCAAATCTTTTTAGCCATGGTCTGGCCAGGATTCTTTTTTTTATGAAAGTCATTGTCGTATAAGATTTCTATAGTTTTAAACCTATCCTTCAATTTACTTATTAATTTTTCATCAGGAACTTCCATTTCGCTTTGTAAAGCTATTGAATGATACCCAGCAGCATTTAAACACATAACGTCCTTTAACGAGGAAGTAATAATTAATCTCTCACCTTTAGTTGGGAGTTGACTGTAGCCTTGAATGTCTGTTTTTCTAGTGTTACTTAGCCATTTGTTTTCCTTATCATAAGGAGCATAGATCTTATATCTGTCTTTAAATTTAAAAGCGTATGTGATTGTATTACAAGTAAATCTAGTACCGTTAACCCAAAAATGGCTTATCGGTTGTACACCGAAGCTACGCAAAATATCTTTACCGATAAAATACGAACTCCAAAACTCAGCGTCTTTAGCTGACCAGGGTCTACGTTTTTTCTTAATAACAACTCTTTTTTTAATGTAGTTTGGAGGGTTTATTTGCTTCTCAGCCATTACCCCCATAGAAAAGCTTTCTCTAGATACTCCAGAAGACAATCCTAAGCAAAAATCACGATCTACTAACTTTAAGGCAGTAATAAAATCACAATTAAACTTGCGTTCTATGTAATCAAAGCAATTAAAAGTGTGATCAGAATTGCCAAAATCTTTGTATAGTAGTTTACCTTTATAGGGAACAACAGCAGCTGTGGGAACGTTATCCTCCCTCAGCTCGCTCTTGAACTTCCTACCCAGCTTCTTAAAACTTGGACAATAATACACGAAGATGTCATACTCAGTGACTTTACTGAGTACAACATCCGTGTGCAAATGATCTTCGCTTTTTCTACTAGAAATTGACATTAGAATACCTCTGCCTTTTTCTCTTCTCCATTTTGAGGAGTGTCAGGCATTGACCAATCTTCTTCATCGTCATCTCCATCTGTATCTGCAGTTAATACTTCTGCAGTGAATACGTGTGGTCCCCAAACCAAGTCCGCGTTGAACTCAGCGTTGAAAGCACCATACTCACTATTAAGCTCTTTAATGAAGAAGTCATCCCTTTGAGGCTTGATTCTTCCAAAATGCTTACTGTACACTTGCTGATACTTATCGTCTTTAACACCGACAAGAACTCTCGCCATATTAGAACTTAACCCTTTGATTAAGCTTCTTAGCTCTGCAACGTTACCTCCAGCAATATCATTTATTGTGTCTAAGTACACGTCATCTCCCTGAGCTACATTCGCCCAAGCTTTAATAAAGTTGATAAGAGTTTCCTCACCTACAAGGGCTTCTCTTTCACCTTCTTTATTCCACCAATCATACGCTGGAGATTCTTTTGACCAAGTAGCTTGACCAACGTTATTCATCCATTGATTCTTTCCAGTTTGAGATACTCTTGCTTTGTCTTGCATTAGTATTTCCAACTTAAAAGTACCGTCTGCATTTTGCAGCCATAATACAATTTTATTGAATTTCTCACCGGTAAATTCAACAGAGTAAACAGGCTCTTGCTTGAGCATAATATCCATGGCGTGTAATTCAGCCAGGCTAGGATTCACTGCAACAACTTTTACGTTTGTTAGCCCTGAATAGTTTACCATTCCAGTTAGTACTTCCTCAGTACTATTGTTACTTTTAATTGACATTCGTCTAAATTTTTAATGATTATTAATTACTATGCTTCGACTTCTTCTTCTTCTTCCCAATCTCCATCAGACTCCAACTCTTCGTCATCACCGAAGTCACCTTCTTCGTTGTCAACATCATGATCGCTTCCTTTTTCTTGCGTCTCATTTTGTTCATCCATCGGAATACTAGTCTGGTTTGGGTCTACTTCTTCTTGAGCAGTGTCATCTACGAAAGAGAAAGATAACTTTTTCACTTTCTTAACTTTCTTACCTTTTAGTGCTGGGTGCATGAACATTTGTTTAACCTCCCATGGCTCTAAATTGTATTTAGCTTGAATTACAGCTCTATCCATACCTCTTTCTAAATCATTCAAGATCATAGTGGTGGTTATTACCGTTGGAGTTGCTTGTTCAGTAACATTTTCTGCTACGTTTTCTGTTTTTGCATCAATCATTTTTCTTACTTTTTTAAATCTATAAATATTAGTTTTTAATTCTTCTTAGTAGGTTTTCAATGCCTCAACTATAGCGTTGTAGTCGTTAGCAATCTTTCCTTCAAATAAACCCATAGGGCTCCTGGCAGTATTATGCCCATTGTTTTGCGTTTCAAGAATATAAGTCAAGTCATCTCCGTCTTTCTCAACATTTGCGTAGAAAACTTGCTCAAGCTTACCTTCTATTTGCATTTTGTTGGCTAAATTACCAAGAGTCTTTAGTCTAATTCTTGTCTCTGTACCTTCCTTGTACGTTTCCGTGTGGCCTGTCAATATAGCGTACCTGTCTTCTTCAAACATACCTCCTTTTAAACCTAAATCTATGTGCTTGATGATCCCCTCATAAGAAGTAGGTATCACATGAAAAGGCGCTATTGGTTTTATCTTTTTACCATACTCTGCTCTTCCTCCTTCCCATACAGGGTTTTTGTTATCCGCATTGTACCATATATTAGACTTAGAAGGTAAATTTCTCATACCGGTACTCTTTCCAACTCCTGGAGGCCCTACTATAAGAGCTATCTCAAAACCTCTCTCTTGTAAGTCAATAATAAACTTGTAAATATCTTGACTATAGTCTTTCCATTTGTCATGACCAGGCTTCTTTTTATCTAACATGAATTGATTCTCTTGAATCTGAGTTAGAGTGTCCACACATATAGTGCTTACTTTTGCTTTTTTACTAGGTTCTTCCATTTTGTCTATTTTTGGTTCTTATTCTTCTGTACGATTTCTTCATAGTTTTTTAAATCCTTGGGTTTTAATTTATATTTAGCCATTACTGACTTTCGTTTTTTTATTAACTCTTTACGGCTTGCTTTTGCACTTTCCCACAGATTGTCGTTTCGTACGCCTTCATGCGTGATAAACTCGTTTATGGTCCGTGTTAGGTTATTGCAAATAGCAATCGCTCGTTGTTTGAAGTTCATTATTTCTTTCTTTCGTTGATTGTGAAAGTAGACATTTCCGCTTCAAATGGTATCATTCCTAATAAACCATCTCTATTTTTTTCTATGTGCACCGCTAACAACCCTACGGGATCTTCTCCGCAGTATAAGTCAGTAATACCATACAAATCATAAGGACGCTGTATCATCATAACAACATGAGCATCTTGTCCAATACTGTCACCACCAAATAAATCAGTCAACAATGGCTGATATTGAGCTTTAGCTCTATGCTCTTGCTCTATGTTACGATTAAGCTGCGATAAGAGTATGTTTATAACGCCTAATTTAGATTGCATCCACATACACCCTTTGCTTACTTCATTCAATTTCTGGAGCTCCTGCTCCTTATCACTAAGAATTAATCTTGAGTGATCGAAAACATTAACAATAGTCTTGTCTGGGTTTTTGTTTGTTATGTCAACATTGGCTTCTTTAATGAATTCCATATCTCTTGGAACGTTATTGAAATAAACAGGATAGTGAGCGTACTTTAAGACTTCATTTCTGAATCTTTGATAGTCTGCATCATCAAGCTTTCTTTCTACTGATAAAAGCTCACTAACCTCTTTGTTTGAGCCTTTTGCTCCAGCTCTAAGTATTTGTTGATACCCTGGCATCTCAAAACTCCAATATAATACTACTAAATTTTTATTCTTGTTTACATCTAGCAAGTCAAAAATCATTTGATTACTGAACGCTGATTTACCTACACCCGGCCTACCAGCAATCACATACATCTTACCTGGCTGTAATCCTCCAAGTAAATTCTTGTTTAACCTAGCCCATTTTGTTTTATAGACTTCCCTTTCCCCTTTAATACCACTCTCTACTTGATAAAGAGAAGCGCTTATTGCTTTGTTTATGTTTTTGAATCCTTTTTCTTTATAAGGATCTTGTGATTCTTGCTCTGTCGGTGTCTTTGGCTTCATCCTCTGTTAAATTTTCATACTTTTCCCAAGTATAGTTATTAATCCAAGTTTCTAAAAATTGCATGTAAGCTAAATTGTTTCTTTCTACTGTTAATTGAATTTTCAATAAAGACATTATTCTAACATGAACATTTGCTTTTCCAGCTACAACTTTTCTGTACTTATTTCTAGCTTTATCATTTGATTTAGCTGTTGAGTCAGCGGCATGCAATATTCTAACTCCGCTAGGAGTAGATACTTTCATAGGGTAGGTGTTGATTAACTCAGCAAACATGGCATCAAAATCCTTAACAAATAAATCAATAAATTCTTGTCTTACTGCGTGTTCTTCTGCTTTAGCTCCTAGTTTTATGTAATTCTTTTCTTCAAGTTTTTTCCAATCAACTTTTAGATTAAGAGCGTTCATTTGCAACAACCCTCTACGATATACGCAATAAAGTGCTAAAAATTCATCAGCACTCAATTGCGTTTCTTTTAGTAAATTCAAGTCCATGCTTACTATCATGACTTAAAGAGAATTTACTTTACCAAATTTAAATATAGTCTTAACTTTTACGTGTTCCCTTTCCGTTAATCCAGTAGGACTACTTATGAAATCTCTCTTCTTTAAAACCAAGTAAACACCTGATTTATCTATATGTAATTTACACAAAGTGTTTGTGACTATTAAATATAAAATGATGACAAATATAATTGTATTTTGAAGCATAATAAATGTTTTATAGGCTAAAGCCAGTTAATATTATTCAGGTCTTTCACTGATTGTCTTAACCATTTTTCTTCTTGGCTATCTTCAACATACAGTATGTATATGTTTCCAACCTTACCTTTTTGAAACCTGATTAGTCTTCCTACACGTTGTATCATAGACAGACTTTTACTTGTAAGTCCACATATAACACCCATGTTGGCATTTGGAACATCAAATCCTTGATTTAATGCTTTTGTTGAGCACAATATATTATGTGTTCCGTCTTTAAATGAATCTAAAGCGTGTTGTTTTTGTTTCTTGCTTTTTTTACTATGATACACAACAGCCAAAGGATCTACAGAGTCCGCTAACTTGTCTGTAAAGTCATTGGCACCTGAAAATACTAAGATTTTCTTGTCTAAATTGTCTGCTGCAAGCTTTTGAAACTCTTCAATTTTATTGTATGCGAAATCCACAATCTTTTTGCGCTCTCTTATGCTTTTGTAAAACTGAGCTGCGTTAGCTCTTTCTTCACCAATAGCAAATTGATTCTTCATGATTCTTTGCGCTTCGCTAAAAGCGTCAATTCCTCCAAGCTTGTACTTAAAATAAACAAAACTGTTGTTTATTTCTTTGTACTCTTCAGCTTCTCCAGGTGTAAGCTTAATAGGCTTACAGTATATGTTATAAGGAGCTACTATTTTGAGCTTTACACACTCATCTAAAGTAATTTGATATACAGTAGGTGCTAGCATATGAAGCTTTACCTTGTATTCAGGTTCTTCAGGAAGTGTAGCAGTCATGCATAATAGCTTCTCATACGTATTATTTACAAAGAATTTACGATACTCAAGACTTAAACCTAAATGTATTTCATCACAAACTACTATAGTGTATTCTTTATCTTTTAGCTTGTAAGCGCTTTGATAACAGACGATCTCTACATTAGTAGTATCTACGTTCCATTTATCAAATTCATCTAAGAATTGGTCCTGCAATTGAATTGTGGGGACTAACAACAAAGCATTTCCTCCATCTCGAAGAGCATGCCCAATAGCTAATACACCTATTCTTGATTTACCAAAACCTGTTCCGGCAATCACACTACCTATAAATCCATTTTTTGCCCAAGAATTTAAGGCAATCTTTTGCTGTTTATTTTGAGATGCACGTATGTCTTTTATTTTGAGGTCTTCCATAATGTGACTGTTCTGTTAGTTTCTTGGTCAAGGACCGTGTTAGTTGACGTCACCATTCCTAAGTTAACCAATTCAGTAACTCTACCAGTAACTCTATTTATATCCCAACCTAAATGTTTAGCTATTTGCCTATTAGTTTTAGGTCCGTGAACACCTAAAACTTGATATACTGTTTTTTGCTTTTCACTTAATGTTTTTTGCAACTCTAAAAAAGAGTCCATCTGCGTTTGTCTTATATTGCTCATTTTTATATGTTTTTGATTGTTTCTAGGTCGTTTACACTTAATTTTATACAGGTGTTATAAGCAAGGCTACATTAGTGCTTCTAATATAAATCCTCACTGTATAAATTATCACCTCTAATTTGTGTTTTATCTATAACTTGGTCATTCTCTAAGGCAATTAACAACCCTTCCTTTCTATCTACATATCTACCTTTGCTTGTTAAAAAGCCTTGATGGTGTGGATTGCGACTAACTAATTTCGATTGCCATAGTATGTATGCGTGTCGTAATCCGCAGTATATCAATGGTTTTTCTGCCATATCTTTATCTTCTGGGTTGTGAATTGCTGCACAAATTATTCGTTCTTTCATTTTGTATTTCTATTTAAGTTTTTAGTAAATTAACCGCCCAGCTTATAACACGGTATAAAAGCCATTGAAAATAACGGCTCTTATACTAAACGTTGTAGGTAATTAAAGATTGCTTGGCATACAAGCGTATCCATCTTCTAATCCTTTGTCGTATGCTGCCTCAATTTCTTCCTGAGAATAACTACCTACAACAACGGGTATAGTTAATTGCTTGTAGTTTGCGTATTCTTGCATAATTTCTGCAACTTCCCAAAAGTCCATTATTTGTTCACGATCAGATATTGTTTTATCGTGAATGTTTTTTCTATTCTTTAAAAATTCTTCTGCTGTCATTATCTATTAATTTAGTGTTATTAATCAGCAACTAACTATCTTTTGTTTCTCACTTAGAGTCTTCTGCAACTCTAAAAAAGAGTCCATCTGCGTTTGTCTTATGTTACCCATGATTCTTGTTTTTATTTAGTTTTTTTAATTCTATTTCTATATTGCTGAGATGTGATAATATGAAGGAAATACCTAAAAACATTACCATTACCCCTATAGATATTACTGCAAATATGCTAACTAGTATTGCGTCTATATCGCTCATGATTCAGTTTTTAAATGATTCTTTAAATAATCATCTACATGCTTATCTATAAAAGAGTTAAGGGCTTCATTTTCATCTACTGTATTGTGTCTATGATAATTAGCTAATAACTCATGCTCGTCTATAGGATTGGATAAGTGCTCAACTGTATTTTTTAGATCAAC
>FUWD013255289.1_pt8 | contig 10493 bp, 6 predicted proteins | sample 1063281 | NCBI WGS metagenome assembly FUWD01 (sample SAMEA79048168, study PRJEB19326) | metagenome | biome: marine
GTGATGCAATTCATACGCAAACAATTAATGATTTAGCTATTGCTTGTTCTTATGCTATCATGCATCATAATGATCCATTAGAGGCTTCGCTAGAACTAATAAAAGGATACCACAGCACTTTTACTTTACAAGAAAAAGAAATCAGTCATTTGTATGCTTGTATTGCGATGAGATTGGTAATCTCTGTAACTAAATCTGCCATTAACAAAGATAAAGAACCCAACAATAGGTATTTGCTAATTAGTGAAAAACCAGCATGGGAAGTTTTGCATAAATGGGTACTTTTAAGCCCAGATTTTGCAAATTATTCTTTTAGAGATGCTTGTCGTTTTTCAGCACATCCAAATGAAGAAAAATTTAAAAAATGGGCAGCAACTACACAATGTTCTTTAACAGAATTATTCCCATCGGTTCATAGAAAAGATATAGAACTATTAGATCTTAGTGTATCTAGTTCTTGGATTGGCCATCAAGCTGATTTTAACAACATTGACTTTTTTCAATACAAACTAGACCAACTTCAAAAAGAGTATCCAACAAAGATAATTTCAGGTGGATATTTAGAACCTAGACCGTTGTACACCTCAAATACTTACGATAAAATAGGTAATTATGGTCCAGAAAGTAGAACTATTCATTTAGGAATCGATTTCTGGCTACCTACTAAAACTCCAATACATGCTCTGTTTGATGGAGAAATAATAATAGCTGTAAATGATCACGGAAACAAAGAATATGGTGGATTAGTTGTTTTAAAACACACAGAAAATGAATTAGACTTCTTCACGTTATATGGTCATTTAGATCCGAAAGGTATTTTACACTATCTTAAAGGAGACCTCATACAAAAAGGGCAAAAAATAGGTGAGTTAGGTGATCGAACCGTAAATGGTAATTGGGCACCTCATTTGCATTTTCAGATAATGCTTTCTTTATTAGACTATACAACTGATTTTCCTGGAGTTGCCTATGCAAATCAAATAACTATTTGGAAAAGTATTTGTATAGACCCAAACACATTGTTTCGTATTAAAAATCTTTGTACGAAAAAGAATACTTCAAACGAAGAATTAATTACTTACAGAAAAAAACATCTTGGAAAAGGATTGAGTTTACACTATAAAGAACCCATAAAAATGGTTCGAGGAGAGGGTGTATTTCTTTTAGATCAATTAGGAAGAAAGTACTTAGACACCGTTAACAATGTTGCTCATGTTGGACATGAGCACCCAACAGTAGTTAAAGCGTCTCAACAACAGGCTGCTATTTTAAATACAAATTCTAGGTATCTTCATGAAAACATCAACTTGCTTGCACAAGAAATTTTAGACACCTTACCACCTGAACTAAGTGTTGTTCATTTTGTAAATTCTGGAAGTGAAGCTAATGAATTGGCTATTAGAATGGCAAAAACAGTAACAGGCAAACAAGATGTTATTGCTTCAGAAGTTGGTTATCACGGAAACACCAATACCTGTGTAGCTATTTCTTCTTATAAATTTGATGGTAAAGGTGGTAAAGGTGCTCCAGCACACACCCATATTTTTCCATTACCAGATACTTTTAGGGGTAAATACAGTGGTGAAAATGCAAGCCTGCATTATGCAGAAGAAGTACAAAAATGCATTGATAGGATTCATAAAAATGGAAATGGTGTAAGCGCACTAATTGTAGAACCTATTATTTCTTGTGGTGGCCAGATAGAATTGCCTGAAGGGTTTTTACCCATGGCCTATACAGCTATTAGAAAAGCAGGTGGGGTATGTATTTCTGATGAAGTTCAGGTAGGGTGTGGAAGACTAGGAACATCTTATTGGGGCTTTCAATTACACAATGTAATTCCAGATATTATTACCATAGGAAAACCGATTGGAAACGGACATCCTATGGCTGCTGTAGTTTGTACAGAAGCAGTAGCTAATAGTTTTGCAAACGGTATGGAGTTTTTTAACACCTTTGGAGGAAACCCTGTTTCCTGTGCTATAGGAACTGCTGTTTTGCAAACTGTAAAAAAAGAGAAATTACAAGAAAACGCTTTAGAAGTTGGTGCTTATTTAAAGCAACAACTTTTCAATTTAGCCAAAGATTTTCCTATTATTGGTGACGTAAGAGGTCAAGGTTTTTTCTTAGGTATAGAATTGGTAGATGCTCAAAAAAAACCATTACCTATACAAACCGATTATCTTGTAAACAGAATGAAAGCACATGGCATTTTAATGAGCTCTGATGGTCTAGATCATAACGTAATAAAAATAAAACCACCACTTGTTTTTTCAAAAGAAAACGCGCAACAATTGTTGTGGTATCTTAGGAAAATCTTGGCAGAAGATGTGATGAAAACATACAATTTTAACTAATACTACGATAACTTACTTTTATCCTAAAACACAACTTGGACCATTCGCTTTAAAAACTTAATTTTAGAATTCACAAACACTAATTAATCATGCGTAAATTTTTTATAATATTCGCCCTTATTTCTTTTTCAGTTTCAACTTTTTCTCAAAAAGAAAAAACTGCAAAATCAAAAAAATGGGATGTAAACAACCCTCACAAAGATTGGAGTTATAAGACTTTCAATCTTAATACTGATGAAGGGACCTGGATGAATTTAGATATAAGCCCAGATGGTAAAACAATTGTTTTTGATATGTTAGGAGATATTTACACCATGCCCGTTACTGGTGGTAAAGCTAGGGCTTTGAGAACAGGTTTGGCTTTTGAGGTACAACCTAGATATAGCCCAGACGGAACCTATATTTCATTTACCAGTGATGCAGAAGGCGGGAATAATATTTGGGTAATGACAGCGGATGGACAAAACTCAAAAGCTATTACCAAAGAAAAATATAGATTACTAAATAACGCTGTTTGGACACCTGATGGAAAGTCTTTAGTTGCAAGAAAACATTATACTTCTGAGCGTTCAGTTGGTGCCGGAGAAATGTGGCAATATTCATTAGCTGGCTCAGCAGGCCTACAAATCACAAAAAGGAAAAACGATCAACAGGATGTTAATGATCCTTCTATATCTCCAGACGGAAGATATCTTTATTATGCGGAGGACATGTATCCTGGTGGATTTTTTCAATATAACAAAGACCCGAACAGTCAGATATATGTAATTAAACAATATGACTTCACCACAGGAAAAACAAAAACAATAACTGGTGGTCCTGGCGGCGCAGCAAGGCCAATCATTTCAAGGGATGGGAAAAATCTAGCTTTTGTAAAAAGAATTAGAGAACAAACTGTATTGTATATCCATAATTTAGCAACCGGAGAAGAAAAACCAATTTACTTTGATCTAGATAAAGACCAACAAGAGGCTTGGGCAGTTTTTGGTGTCTATCCCTATTTTAGTTGGATGCCAAACAATAGAGATCTTGTTTTTTGGACTGCAGGTAAAATTCATAGCATAAATATAGATTCTAAAGTAATTAAGAATATCCCTTTTGAAATTGACACTTCTATTAAATTAACTGAAACACACCAAGTAAAAAGAGAAGCTTTTACTGAAAATTTTTCATCAAAAATGATCAAAGATGTAAAAACATCTCCCAACGGAAATACTATTATTTTTACTTCACTAGGGCATATTTATAAAAAAACACTACCAAACGGAATACCTACTAGAATTTCAAATTTATCAGATTTTGAAGCTGATCCAAGTTTTTCTCCTGATGGAAAATCTGTCTTATTTGTTACTTGGAATGATGAAAACTTAGGAGCAATATACTCTATAAAACTAGATGGTTCTGGATTAAAAAAATTAACAAAACAAAAAGGTATCTACAGAACACCAATCTATGACGGATCTGGAAGTAAAATTGCCTACAGAAAAGAAAGTGGAAATGGAGATCAAGGATTTGATTTTACTAAAATGACTGGTATTTACACAATGAATTATACAGGTTCTTATCCAAAAAGAATCTCAGAATCTGGAGAATTTCCTCAATTCTCTGAAGACAACAAAAGAGTGTTTTTTCAAACTGGTGGCGCTTTCTTTGGAAATTTAACTAAAAAATTAAAAAGTGTAGACTTATCTGGGAATGATGAAAAGAGTCATTTCACTTCAAAACTTGCCAATAGAATTGTTCCTAGCCCAGACAATAAATGGGTTGCTATTATTCATTTACATAAAGTATATATTGCACCATTTATTCAAAATGGTCAAGAGATTAACTTAGATATAAAGACCAAATCTTTTCATATAGAAAGTTTATCTGAGGAAGCAGGCATAGATATACACTGGGGGTCATCTAACAAAAAAGTTCATTGGACATTAGGAGGTGAATACTTTACAAAAAATCTCATTGATAACACCAAAGATCCTTTTGCTAAAACAAATTTAGACAGCTCAAAAGCAACTTCTTCATCTATTAACCTTACCGTAAAATCAGATGTTCCTGAAGGCATCATAGCTTTTACCAATGCTCGCTTAATAATCATGAATGGAAATAAAGTGATTGAAGAAGGAACTATTATAATCAATCAGAATAAAATAGACACCATTGGCACATCAGAAAAAATTGCAATTCCTGAAGGTGCAAAAGTCTATGACATGAAAGGAAAAACTATTATGCCTGGAATTGTAGATGTTCATGCCCATGTAGGTGCTTTTAGAAACGGATTAAGTACTCAAAAGCATTGGCAATTTTATGCTAATTTAGCTTTTGGAGTTACCACCTCTCATGACCCATCTGTACATACAAAAGCTGCTTTTACTTTAGAGGAATTACAAAAAAGTGGTCAAACAGTTGGGCCAAGATTATTTTCTACAGGATTTATTTTATATGGTGCCGAAGGCGATTTTAAAGCAGTTGTAAACAATTTAGAAGATGCAAGATTTGCCATTGAAAGAACTAAAGCATTTGGAGCAAAATCTGTAAAAAGCTACAACCAACCAAGAAGAGAACAGCGTCAGCAAATTATGCAGGCCGCCAAAGAATTGGGCGTAAATGTAGTACCTGAAGGGGGTTCTAACTTCTACTCTAATATGAGTATGATATTTGATGGTCATACAGGTATTGAGCACAATATCCCAGTAAACCCAGTATATAAAGATGTACTTAGCTTATGGAGTAATAGTAAAACTGGCTACACACCCACGCTAATTGTTAACTATGGAGGAATGAATGGAGAAATGTTCTTCTACGAAGAAAGTAATGTATGGGAAAATGAAACACTTTTAAAATATACACCTAGATATGTAATTGATACCCGATCTCGTCATAGAATAAAAATTCCTAGAAAAGAATACGAAAATGGTCATATTTTAACTTCAAAAACTGTTACAGATCTCTCTAAAATGGGAGTAAAAGTAAATTTAGGTGCACATGGTCAATTACAGGGTTTAGGTGCTCATTGGGAGCTTTGGATGCTTCACCAGGGAGGAATGTCTAATTTAGAAGCATTAAAGGCTGCTACAATAAATGGAGCTGAATATATTGGAATTGGTGATGAGTTAGGAACCTTAGAGGTAGGTAAGCTAGCTGATTTAATTATATTAGACAAAAATCCATTAGAGAATATTAGACATTCAAATACTGTTACACATACTATGATTAATGGACGTTTGTATGACGTAACTACTATGAATGAGATTGGAAATTACAATACACCCAGAACAAAATTTTATTGGGAAAATGGAAAATACAATCAAGGGGTTCCTTTTAATTTTGACACCAATAGTTTTACCTCACCTACTTGTAGTTGTCATGAGTAATTAAAAACTTCGTTGTACGTGAAATGGATTTAAATCTAATGACGCCTTTTTATCTGAAACAATTTCTGACACCAATTTTCCGGTAGCGGGTCCTAAACTCCATCCCATCATGGCATGACCTGTAGCAAAGGTTAAATTTTTATACTGAGATGTTTTTCCGATATAGGGTAACCCATCTGGAGTTACAGGTCTTAAACCACACTGAGCAGCCTCCTTATCTTGGGTACTAATTTGTAATCCGTGATAATATTTAGAAGCAGAGTTTGCAATTGCATTCACTCTAATAGGATTGATTTTATGGTTTATTTTATCTATCTCCATAGTTCCAGAAAAACGAGTAAAACCATCCATGGGTGTTACAGCAACTTTGGCTTCTAACAAAACAGCAGGTATTGTAATATTAGTTTCTTGAGCTACATTAATCCGATAGCCTTTACCAGGTTGTAACAGCATTTTAATACCAAGTTTTTTACTAATAATTGGAGACCAACTTCCTGCTGCCATTACAAATTCGTCTGCGGTAATTTCTTGTTTATTGGTTACTACTTTTTTGATGGAGTTATTTGAAATAATAATATCCTTTACTTCTTCCTCAGCAAGTATAGTTACCCCATTTTCCCTAAGATATGACAGCATATTTTTCATGAAGCCACCAGGTGTCATATGTGCATCTGAATGAAAATAGACGGCTCCTTTAATATTTAGATTGGCCTTTGGTTCTAATGCTTCAACTTCTTTTGCTGTTAGATTTTCTACCTTTAAACCAAGTTGAATTGCTTTTTTACCTACCTCCCATTCTTGTTCTCCTGCTTTATCATGTTTGTAAGCCATTAATAACCCTTTATGCTCATAATGAAAATCTAAGTCTCCAGATGATTTCATTGCAATATATAGCTCTCTACTTAGTATATTAATATCTTTAATCACTGGAATAGATTGTGCAACTTTCTTTTTGGTTGCAGAACGTTTAAAAGCCCATGCCCATTGTAAAAAATCTTTATCTAATCTAGGTTTCACATAAAATGGACTCGCTGGATTAAACATCCATTTAAGCCCTTTTGTTATAATTCCAGGAGCTGCTAAAGAAATGATGTGGCTAGGGGTAATATATCCTGCATTTACGAAAGAGGCTCCACTAGAAAAATTAGATTTATCTATAATGGTCACTTCATACCCCTCTTTATTTAGGAAATACGCTGAGCAAACGCCCATAATTCCTCCACCAATAATAACTACTTTTTTTGACATTTATACTTGTATTTAAATCACAGAAAATCCATGTGCATAGGGGTCATCTTTATCATCAATGATAATAGTATTGTATCCATAAACCTTCGCCCATCCTTTTATACTTGGAATAATCGCTGGATAATCACCCACAATAGATTCTTCTTCTACACAACCTACAAAAGTGCTTCCGATAAAACTTTCATGAATAAATTCAACTCCCTTTTTTAATTTTCCTTTGGCATGTAATTGAGCCAAACGAGCGGATGTTCCTGTTCCACAAGGAGATCTATCTATAGCTTTTTCACCATAAAAAACTGCATTCCTGCCATCTGATCCCTTATCTATTGGAGTTCCGGACCATAGCAAGTGTGTCACATTTTTTATGCTGGAATCTTCAGGATGAATAAATTTATCTGGATATCTTGTATTAATTTGTTCTCTAACTTTTTGTGAGTATTGAACTATTTGACTGGCTGTGAAATCTTGAATACCTGAAAAGTTTTTTTGAGGATCTATGATAGCATAAAAATTACCCCCGTAAGCAACATCAAAAATAATGTCTCCCAGATCTGGACAATTTACTGTTAGACCCTCGGCTGCTAAATAACTTTTTACATTAGTTATTTTTACCCAATCTACTTTATTTCCTGTTTGCTTATAGTCTATTTCAACAAGTCCTGCAGGAGCTTCCATTCGAATTTTTCCAGGAACTTTCGGTGTTATTAGCCCTTCCTCTATTGCAATAGTAATGGTTCCTATAGTTCCATGACCACACATGGGTAAAGCTCCAGAAGTTTCTATAAATAAAATTGCAAAATCGTTTATAGGATTATGAGGTGGATACAGAAAAGAACCACTCATCATGTCATGCCCCCTAGGCTCAAACATCAATCCTGTTCTTATCCAATCATATTCTTTAATAAAATGCTGACGCTTCTCACTCATGGTTTTTCCAACCAAAGGAGGATGACCACTTTTAACAACCCTTACTGGATTTCCACAAGTATGACCATCTATGCAAACAAAAACTGATCTCATATGCTTTCTGAAGATTGACTTCCATTCACAGATCTTGAAATTTGTAATGGGTTTTCGTTTTTTAATTCATCTGGCAACAGATGATTCGGCCAATCTTGGAAGCTAAATGGACGAACCCAACGTTTGATAGAGTGAATTCCGACCGCTGTAAATCGACTATCTGTTGACGAGGGATATGGGCCTCCGTGTACCATAGACGGACAAACCTCTACACCAGTTGGTACTCCATTAAAAATGATTCTTCCAACTCTATTCTGTAATGCAGCAATTACTTTTGGGTAATTTGCTACTTCATTTTCATCTGAAATTACGGTTCCAGTTAATTGTCCTTCTAATTGTGAAATAATCTCTTCTAATTGATTTTCATCTTCGCATTGAACAACCATAGAAAATGGTCCAAAAACTTCTTGATGTAATGTTGAATTTTCTAAAAACTCTTTTCCTTCAACAGTTGCAATCATTTGACTAGCAAAATTGGTTTGCGTGTTATCTTTAAAAGAAGCCGTAACAACAACGTCCGATTGTGAAATCGCTTTTTGTTTATTTGTTTCGTATGCTCCAGCAATATTAGGATGCAACATTACAGAAGGTTTAATCTGTAAAATAGCATCACTTACTTGAGCAATAAACTGTGACAACTCTTTGCTTTTAATTCCGAGAATCAATCCTGGATTGGTACAAAATTGTCCGGTTCCTAAAGTAATTGAACCTGCATAAGTTTTTGCCCAATTATTACCATCTTCAGTAAGTGCTTTTGGCAGAATTACCACAGGGTTTACACTTCCCATTTCTGCGAAAACCGGAATTGGTTCTTCTCTTTTTGCTGCTAAATCTAGTAACGCTCTCCCTCCACGAATACTTCCTGTAAAACCAACAGCTTTTACTGCTGGATGTTCTACTAGCTGAACACCAACTTCTATTCCGCTTGAATTTAAATTAGAAAAAACTCCATTTGGCATATTTGTTTTTTCGGTCAGCTTTTATAATCGCTGATGCTACTAATTCTCCTGTACCTGCATGCATTGGGTGCGATTTTACAATTACAGGACAACCTGCTGCTAAAGCAGCTGCTGTATCTCCACCAGCAGTAGAATATGCTAATGGAAAATTACTTGCTCCAAAAACTACTACAGGACCTAAAGGAATATTTATTTTTCGTAAATCTGGTTTTGGAGCAGGAGTTCTATCTGTAATTGAAGTATCAATTGTAGCATCTACCCAAGAACCTTCTGCGACCAAATCTGCAAAAGAACGGAGTTGAAAAACTGTTCTTCCTCTTTCTCCTTTTGCTCGTCCTTCTGGCAATCCAGTTTCGGAACAATAAGTTTGAATCAACTCATCATCTAAAACCAAAATCTCATCAGCAATGGCATGTAAAAAAGCTGCTTTTCTCTCTCCAGAAATAGTTCTGAATTCTTTAAAAGCATCAGACGCTAAAGAAACTGCTTCATTTATTTCTTTTTGAGAAGCTTCATAGTGAATTGATGAATTTTCAATATTAGAAATAGGATCAAACGTTTTGAAGGTTTTACTTCCTTCCGCAGACAATTGATTTCCAATGTGATTTTTTCCTGTAATCATCCTTATTTATTTTTTGTTTTTTTTCAAATTGATGGGTTTAACTTATTAAGTTCAGTACTTCAAGTCTTTCTTTTGCCAGAATATATCTTGCTTGAACATCATCAATTTCCTGTTGAGTTAATTTTTTGCCAAGAGTACGAAGTCCTCCAGCAACATCATTATGATGAATTCCCATAGCAAGCTTAAGATATTCCATAAGCAATGGCTGAGCATCCAGATACGATAATGAATTTAAAGCCTGAGAAATTTTGTTAGCGTTAGTCCATTCTCCTTTTGTAACGTATTCTTGCATAGTAACACTAGCTTTTGGAAAGATACAACCTACACCTGTAATTCCACCAATTGCTCCAGCGAGTCCTGCATGTACAGTGACTGTATCTACTCCTGCCAAGATCTTTAAATCTTTGTTCGCTAACATCATTGTTTCAATAATTGAAACATCAATAGTTGATATTTTTAGTGCAGTTACATTTGGAAGATTAGCTAGCTTTAAAAGAAGCTCAGTTGAAAGTGCATGATAACCAGCTGCATCAGGATTGTTATAAGGCATAATGGTTATGCCTACATCTTTTGCAGTTGCTTCAGAAAGAGCATAGTATTCGAACATCTTTTTATCAGAAGGAATCGCCTTAGTTTTAGGTGGCATCACCATGACAGTATCAACTCCAACTGTTGCAAGGCCTTCAATAATTTTGGCAAGTTCTTCCTTAGTTTCTGCCGCTGCCCCGCTAATCAAAGGGACATTGTATTCTTTAGCAACTTCAGAAAGAGATTTGAGTAAGGAAAGACGTTGATTGCTGTTCAGGTAGCTATTCTCACCGAGAGTTCCAGAACCGACAAGTCCGCTCATTCTGCTTCCACCCTTTCCTTGAGCTTTTAAAATTCCTGCAGCTTGTTTTTGTGTTGCTTCAAAGTC
>FUWD013376073.1_pt2 | contig 10489 bp, 14 predicted proteins | sample 1063281 | NCBI WGS metagenome assembly FUWD01 (sample SAMEA79048168, study PRJEB19326) | metagenome | biome: marine
GCGACCTATTGTAGAAGCCATGGCCCCTCTAGGAGTTTTGGTTACATATTCTGCCAAAGGAAGTGTGCGTCGAGTCTTAGAAGCGCTAGGTTTAGATGTATTTAGAATTGAAGGCCCTCCAGGAAAACGTGAAATGTTACGTGCAATACGCTTCTAATTGTAGTATTTTTGCTAAAAAAAGAATGAGAATTTTAATTAGTGGTGCTACAGGTTTAGTCGGAAATGTTCTTATTAAACAAGCATTGCTTGACGGACATGAGGTTCATTTTCTAACGCGTAGTAAAGCTAAAATAGGTTTTCATAAAGGAATTAAAGGCTTTTACTGGAATCCCAATGAAAATAAAATTGACACGGCATGTTTTGACGGAGTTGATAGTATAATTAACTTAGCTGGAGCTACGGTTTCTAAATTGTGGACAAAAAAATACAAGGCAGAAATATTGAATAGTCGTTTATGGACTACACAGCTTTTGGTCCATAGTCTAAAGAATATAAAACATAAAATCAAAATAATTGTTTCTGCTTCTGCTATAGGCATATATCCTTCCTCTTTAGATAAAATTCATGATGAGGAAGATCCAGTAGCATCAAATTCCTTTATGGAACAAGTTGTGGTCGATTGGGAGCGTGCTGTGGATCAGTTTTCGGATTTAAACATTAAGGTTTCTAAACTCAGAATTGGATTAGTTTTAGCCCAAGGAGGAGGCGTATTGGCGACTTTAAAAATCCCTACGCAATTAGGGTTAGGAGCAGCTTTTGGCTCAGTAAACAATGGCAATCGTGGATTCATGTTTCTGACTTATCTAAACTTTTTTAGAAGCTGCTGATCAGCAATGGGAAGTGTATATAATGCAGTGGCTCCAGAAGTAGTACACAAACAGAATCATAAGACAATTGGCAAAAGGATTACGAAGACCATTCTTTATGCGCCTTTACATATTTTTGATTCGAATGATGGTGGGAGAAATGAGTACTTTGGTTCTGAATAGTCAATATGTGAGCTCACAAAAAGTTGTAGATACTGCTTTTGATTATGAATTTCCATCGCTTAAAAAGGCACTATTAGATTTGTTGTAATTTTTTGAGGTGACATTTTGACAATTTCCACGAATTGGCAGTACTTTTGCATTTCAATTGAAAAATAATTTAATGAGTACATCAGAGAAACCAAAAAAAACAACCAAAAAAGTAGCACCTAAAAAAACTGCTTCTAAGAAAGGACCTTCCAAAGAAGCCAAAGAGCTTATTACTGTTAAAGAATCTTTACAGCAAGAGCAAGATAAATATTTACGCCTGTTTGCTGAGTTTGAAAATTTCAAGAAACGAACTTCAAAAGAACGTATTGAGCTTTTTAAGACTGCTGGTCAAGATATTATCGTAAGTCTTTTGCCTATTTTAGATGATTTTGAACGCGCGATAAAAGAAGCTGATAAATCTGAAAATGCTCCCGAATTTCAAGGCTTTAAGCTCATAAGCAATAAATTCGGTGAAGGCCTTAAGTCAAAAGGCTTGGATTTAGTAACAGTAGAAGCCGGTGATACTTTTGATTCAGAAGTTCATGAAGCAATTACACTAATTCCTGCAGGAGATGATCAGCAAGGAAAAGTCATTGACGTTGTTGAAAAAGGCTATAAACTTGGTGATAAAATTCTTCGATACCCAAAGGTGGTTGTTGGGCAATAAATTAGATGTCACGCAAGTGATCTAAAAGATACTATATGAAACAAGATTATTATGATATTTTAGGAGTCTCAAAAGGAGCGTCAGCTTCCGAGATTAAAAAAGCATATCGTAAAAAAGCTATAGAGTTTCATCCGGATAAAAATCCTGATGATTCAAGTGCTGAAGCAAAATTCAAAGATGCTGCTGAGGCATACGAGATTCTGGGTGACAATGACAAGAAAGCTAAATACGATCAATACGGACATGGCGCATTTGACGGAAGTCAAGGTTCTGGAGGTGGCGGAATGAACATGGATGATATCTTCAGTCAATTTGGTGATATTTTCGGTGGAGGTGGCGGCGGTTTTAGTGGTGGCTTCGGCGGAGGCGGTCAACGTAGAGTAAAAGGTAGTAACCTAAGAATCCGTGTAAAACTAACACTAGAAGAAATTGCAGCGGGTGTAGAAAAGAAAGCAAAAGTAAAACGTAAAGTTCAGGCAAAGGGTGTTTCTTATAGCATCTGTACTTCTTGCAAAGGGTCAGGTCAGACCGTACGAATCACGAATACTATTTTGGGGCGAATGCAAACTGCAGTAACCTGTCCCTCTTGTTCTGGCTCTGGTCAGACAATTTCGAATAGACCTCAAGGCAGTGATGCTCAAGGAATGATTCAAGAGGAAGAAACTGTTTCTATCCAAATTCCAGCAGGAGTGGAAGATGGGATGCAGTTAAAGGTTTCAGGTAAAGGAAATGCAGCTCCAGGTAACGGAGTTTCTGGCGATTTAATTGTCTTGATAGAAGAACACGCTCATGATCGTTTTATGCGTGAAGGAAATCACATTCATTACGATCTGTATATATCAATATCAGAGGCTACTCTGGGTGTTTCAAGGGAATTTGATCTCTTGGAAGGGAAGGTTCGAATCAAATTAGAATCAGGTATACAATCAGGTAAAACTCTCCGTTTACGTGGAAAAGGATTGCCGGATGTTAATCGCTACGGTCAAGGTGATTTATTAGTTCATATTAATGTTTGGACACCAAAAACGTTAAACCGAGAGCAAAAGCAATTTTTTCAAAAAATGATGGAGGATGAAAACTTCATCCCTAAACCAGAGAAATCTGATAAATCATTCTTTGAAAAGGTAAAAGATATGTTTGCCTAATTTATAATAACATCATAATGGTGTGTTTTGGATTATGACCCTTTTTAGGATTGTATCTTTTTCATACAATTTTTCCCATCCTTTTTAAGGGTGGGTTTTGTTTTTAGCCCTATTTTTTGTTTTATATTTGAGTATATTAATGATAGTTCATGGAGCAATTTCTAGATTTTTTTAATTACAATTTTAACTTTGGTTCTTCGATTTCTTTTTCTGTGAAGTCGCTTCTTATCATCTTAATTGTCTTTGTTTCTACTCGTTATTTTTTGAAATTGGTTCGTCGACTGGTACAGCGTACCTTAAACAAACAAGCCCAATTTACTTTTCAAAGTATTTTCTCTTTTTTCAACTACTTTGTTTATGTCATTGTAATACTAATCACTTTTGATAATATTGGAGTAAATGTTACTGCCATTTTTGCAGCTTCTGCAGCCTTATTAGTTGGTGTTGGTCTAGCATTGCAAACGTTTATTCAAGACATCATTTCTGGAGTGTTCATTATAGCCGATCAGACAGTTCATGTTGGCGATATAATTCAACTGGATGGTCAAGTTGGTAAAATAGAAAACATAACACTTAGAACCACTAGAGCGGTTACCATTGACAATAAAGTATTGATTATACCCAATCATAAATTCTTAACATCCATTCTGTATAATTGGACAGAGAACGGAACATTGACAAGAGAATACGTTTGTGTTGGTGTGGCATATGGTACGGATCTAAAACTTGTAAAAAAATTATTGATTGATCTGACTAAAGAGTTTCCTGAAATTCTTCAAGACCCCAAACCAGATGTCCTCTTTAACGATTTTGGAGACAATGCTTTGGACCTTAAACTTTCTTTTACACTCAATAATAGTTTTTCAGCGAGTTTGATTAAAAGTGATGTAAGATATAAAATTTATGAAGTTTTTAATACCAATGCCATCGATATACCTTTCCCACAAAGAACCGTATGGCTTAACCAAGTAGACCCTCAATCTGATGACTAAAATATTAATTATAGAAGACGAAGAACCTATTCGTCGCGTATTAGTGAAAATTTTAACCGAAGAGAATAGCGCTTTTGTTTTGTCTGAGGCTGTAGACGGTAAACAAGGTATTAAACTCATCAATGACGAAGAGTTTGATCTTATTCTATGTGATATCAAGATGCCGAAAATGGATGGCCTTGAAGTTTTAGAACAAGCAAAAAAATCAGGTATATCTACTCCTTTTATCATGCTAACTGGTCATGGGAATGTCGAGACTGCTGTTCATGCAATGAAAGTTGGCGCCTATGATTTTATTCCAAAGCCGCCCGATTTGAACCGCCTTTTAATATCGGTACGAAATGCAATTGCGAGCAAGCATTTGATCAAGGAGAATGTTCGTTTGAAAAAGAAGATTGCAAAAAAATATGATATAATAGGTAGGGCTAATCCAATAAGAAAAGTACTCGAATTGATCGATAAAGTTGCGCCAACTCGAGCTCGAATTTTAATTACTGGTCCCAATGGAACTGGAAAAGAACTTGTTGCCCACCAGATTCATCAAAAAAGTGATAGATACCAGTTTCCTCTGATTGAAGTAAACTGTGCTGCAATTCCTTCGGAACTAATAGAAAGTGAACTGTTTGGACATCTTAAGGGTGCATTTACATCTGCTATCAAAGACAGAAAGGGTAAGTTTGAAGCGGCGTCACTAGGGACGCTCTTCTTAGATGAAATAGGAGATTTAAGCCTTAGTGCTCAAGCAAAAGTACTGCGCGCATTACAGGAAAGTAAAGTGCAACGCGTAGGGAGTGATAAAGATATTGCTGTCAATGTTCGCATTCTAGCGGCAACAAATAAAGACTTAAAAAAAGAGATTGAGGAAGGCCGTTTTAGAGAAGATTTATATCATCGACTTGCCGTTATTTTAATTGAGGTTCCTTCATTGGCTGAACGAACAGATGATATACCTTTGCTCGCGGTTCATTTCATTGCAGAAATAGCCAAAAAAGATGGAATGCCAATTAAAAAAATTGAGCCAGCTGCGATGAATTTATTAAAACAGTATCCATGGTCCGGCAATGTAAGAGAATTACGAAACGTCATCGAACGGCTTATGATTTTAGGAGATGATCCGATAACCAAAAAGAACATTGTGCAATTTGCACCGAAATAATATATTATGAAAAAAATAAGTTTGTTATTGCTACTAACGTTTGGCGTGCTTCATGCACAACAAGACGTTCAAGTTGAAGACCAAATAAAGTCTATTTATTCAACCGCTCTTCTGAATGGGCAGAGCTATCCTTGGTTGGAACATTTATCCAATCAAATTGGAGGAAGATTATCAGGATCATTGAACGCAGAACGTGCTGTTGAATGGGGAAAAGAAGAACTAGATGCCCTTGGCTTAGACCGTGTTTGGTTACAACCCGTTATGGTATCTAAATGGATCAGAGGAACATTTGAATATGCACACATTGAAACAAGCCCTGGGAATACGATAAATGTACCTGTATGTGCTTTGGGAGGTTCTGTTGCAACACCACTAGCTGGAATTCGAGCTGAGGTTATTGAAGTGCAAGATTTTGAAGCGTTGAAAAAATTAGGTAAAAAAGAAGTTGAAGGTAAAATTGTTTTTTTTAACAGACCAATGAAAGCAGATCTTATAAACACATTTAATGCCTACTCAGGTTGTGTTGATCAACGTTATTCGGGCGCAGAAGAAGCTGCTCGTCTTGGAGCAGTTGCAGTTATTGTTCGCTCGGTCAACTTAAGATTAGATGATTTTCCACATACAGGATCTATGAGCTACGGCAAGCTGTCTATTCGTAAAAGAATTCCAGCCACAGCTATAAGTACAAATGGATCTGAATTATTAAGTTCTATGTTGGCTTTGAATCCAAAGCTTAGCTTTTACTTAAAGCAGAATTGTAAAAATTTACCTGATGTTCAATCGTATAATGTCATTGGAGAAATTACAGGTTCAGAAAAGCCAGATGAAATTATGGTTGTTGGTGGACATTTAGACTCTTGGGATCTTGGCGATGGTGCTCATGACGATGGTGCAGGAGTTGTACAATCCATGGAAGTATTACGCTTGTTTAAAACCATAGGATACCAGCCCAAGCGTACCCTTCGTGTAGTACTTTTTATGAATGAAGAGAATGGAATGCGCGGAGCAACAAAGTATGCTGCAGTTGCTAAATCAAATAAAGAGAATCATGTTTTTGCTTTAGAAGCTGATGCAGGTGGTTTTACGCCCAGAGGTTTTTCTATTGATAGTACGCCCGAAAAGCTTGCAGTTATCCAGAGTTGGGAACCTTATTTCGAGCCTTATTTAATCCATATGTTTGTAAAAGGAGGGAGTGGCGCTGATGTAGGTCACCTAAAAACAGATGCCAACGTACTTGCAGGTCTGCGTCCAGATTCTCAACGTTATTTTGATTATCACCACGCAGCAAATGACACCTTCGATGCTATTAATAAAAGAGAGTTAGAATTGGGTGCTGCTACTATGGCCTCTCTAGTTTATCTGATAGACTATTTTAGTCTTTAACGTATACCCTATTGAAATTATATACACAAGAGTTTAGAAAAAACCTCAGTTTAGCTTTTCCAGTAATATTAGGCCTACTAGGCCACACCGTTGTGCAATTGATCGATAACATAATGGTTGGTCAGCTCGGTACAGCAGAATTAGCCTCAGTTTCTCTAGGGAGCAGTTTTGTTTTTATAGCCATGTCCCTTGGGATTGGCTTTTCAACTGCATTAACCCCTTTAGTTGCTCAAGCTGACGGACGTTCCGATACAAAACGAGTAGGAGAATTGTTTATACACGGTTTGTTCCTGTGTATATTCCTTGGTGTTATTTTGTTTTTAGGAGTATACAGCCTACGAAATCAAATGTTTCACATGGGGCAACCTCAGGAGGTAGTCTTTTTAGCATTCCCTTACTTAAAATGGGTTGCTGGATCTCTTATTCCTTTGGTTATATTTCAAGCCTTTAGACAGTTTTCTGACGGGCTTTCCTTAACCCGCCCCGCAATGTATGCTACCTTATTTGGAAATGGAATTAATGTGATTTTGAATTATCTTTTAATCTTTGGTCATTTTGGTTTCCCGAAGCTAGGTGTCGAAGGGGCTGCAATCGGAACCTTTATTTCACGTTTGTTGATGCTGCTCTTCATAGTACTTTATGTTAAAAACCATAATCAATATCAGAAGTACAAATTATCGCTCAACTTTGCTCAGATTAAACTTTTTCTCGTTCAAAAAATATTAAAACTGGGATTCCCTTCTGCACTACAAATGTTTTTTGAAGTGGCCTTTTTTGTTGTTGCTGTATGGATGTCTGGTATTTTAGGAACCAATTCTCAGGCTGCAAATCAAATAGCATTGAACCTTACCTCCATGACCTTTATGGTTGCAATGGGTCTAAGTGCAACAGCAATGATTCGAGTAGGTAACCAGTATGGTAAGAAAGATTTTAAAGAATTGAAACGCATTGCTTTTTCAATTTTCTTTTTAATTATTATTATCGATATGTTCTTTTGTGCTTTTTATTTGATTTTCAGTAATAACTTGCCATGGATTTACTTAGAAAATAAAGGTACCCTCACTTCGCCAGATACGTTAGAAGTCATCGCTATTGCTGCATCTCTATTAGTTGTCTCAGGCTTTTTTCAAATCACAGACGGTCTACAAGTTGTAGTTTTAGGTGCTTTACGAGGTTTACAAGATGTCAATATTCCAACGACCTTAATTTTCATTTCATACTGGATTATTGGCTTTCCAGTTTCGTATTATCTAGCCTTCTATACCCCCTTAGAAGCAACTGGGATTTGGATTGGTTTGTTAACAGGACTTTCTTGTTCAGCAGTTTTACTATTTTTACGTTTTCAATACCAAACGAATAAGCTCATTTTAACTAAATAACGCACTATGGAAGTACCAAAATTTTTAATTGCAGACAGTTCAAATTTACAAGACGAAATTTTTGTATTGCATACTGAGTATCCACGTTTTCTCTTAAACGTTTCTAATGATGAGATTTTATGGCTAGAAGAATTTGGAAAAGAAGACCAAGATGAGCTTGAGAAAATAACGGAAGAATTGATTGAAGAGGCATTGGCATTCTTCGATACTGAAATTGAATCTTTAGAGTAATGTTGGACCAGCTTTTAGAATGGGATATTGCTTTATTTCTTTTCCTCAACGGATTAGGAACATCTTTCTTTGATCCTTTCTGGATGCTTATGACCCATAAGGCTACTAACTTTGCTGTATATCTGGTTTTGTTGTTTTGGTTTTACCACTTTAAAGGGATGAAACAAACTCTTTTTTTGCTTTTAGGTGTTGGAGCTTTAATCCTAGTTACAGATCAGATTACCAATGTATTTAAAAACAGTTTTGAACGCTTACGTCCTTGCCACAATCTAGAAGTGCAACATGTAATGCGACTTGTTAAAAGCGGCTGTGGAGGCCTATACAGTTACTTTTCTGGTCATGCTTCCAATTCATTTGTCTTAGCCACATATTTTTCTATTCTTTTTTCCGCTCGTTTTCCAAAACTGAAATTTGTACTTTTTCTTATTGCATCCTGTATCGCATATAGTCGAGTTTATGTTGGAGTCCATTTCCCTTTAGACATTGTGTCTGGAGCTGTATTCGGAACCCTATGGGCGCTTTGCTTTTATTGGATTAGCACTCGTATTTTTCAAAGAATATTTTTAAATGTTACCCTAAAACTTTGATAAAATAGACTGCGTTTTTTGAGTGTATTTTTCTTCTGGTCTTACTATTGTGTTTGGAAAGTGAGGGATGTTAGGTGCATTAGGAAACTTCTGAGCTTCGAAGCATATTCCATTAAGTTCTTTCGGATTAAAAACAACCAAGCCGGGCTGATCCGTGATTATATCCATTTGAATTTTTGTGCTATTCGCTTTTAATCGCACATTGATTGCTTCTTTCTCCCGAAGAACAAAACAGTCATCGTAGCGGGATGATCCCACTGGACGGGACATATTCCGATCAAAGTCTGTTTTTTTAACCGTATTAATTATACCAGTTGGAAGCAGGTTGTTATCTAATTCAAGAACCTCATCTGACAGAATCATCAATTCATGAACTCCTAAATTTGGAGCACCACTTAAATTAAAATAACCGTGGTTAGTGATGTTGATGGGAGTTGGTCTTGTAGTTTTTGCTTTATATTCTATCATGAGTGTATTTCCATGCAAACTGTATTTGAGTGATACATTTACGTCTCCAGGATGGCCACTGTCTTTTTCTAAACATTCATATTCTAAGACAACATGCGGAATAATTCCAAGGTACAAATCATATATTTCCCAAACAGCTTTGTCCCATCCATGTGTTCCTCCATGAGTTGAATAGCATTCTCTTTTTTATGGGAATATTGATCTTGGTCAATTGAATATCCAGAAGCAAGTCTTCCAGCATAGCGTCCGATACAAGCACCCATATACCATGGGTTCTCTTTTTATTCTTCTGCATTTTTTTCCTAATGACAACATTAGTCCCTTGATACCATAGCTCCTTAATTATCTCTCCATAGGGAAGGATTATTACTTTAAGGTCTCGATTTGTTAGGACTATTTCTTTCAAGGACTAGTGTTTTTCTTTTTAATAACTCTGGATACAATTTTTGGAACCTTCTCAATCGCGGAATTGAAACTTGTTGTACATATGGGTTATTTGGGTTTAATCGTTCGTAATTTTGATGGTATTCTTCCGCATAATAGAATTTTTCTAAAGGCTTTACTTCTGTTACAATTTCATTTGAAAACACTTCTTTCTCTACTAATAAAGCAATGTAATTCTGAATAATTTCACGTTCACTTGCATTGTTATAAAAGGCTACTGAGCGGTATTGAGATCCGCGATCGGGACCTTGTCTGTTTGGAGTAGTTGGGTCTTGTGAACCGAAAAAAACTTGTACCAATGTTCCAAAAGAAACAACACTAGGGTCATATAAAACTTCTACAGCTTCAGCATGACCTGTTTTTCCTGTTCCAATCTGATTGTAATTAGGATTCTTTGTTTCTCCTCCAGAATAACCGGAGTATGCTTCGTGAACACCTGCTACGCTTTCATAAATTGCTTCAACACACCAAAAACAGCCACTAGCAAAATACGCTTTTTTTAACTCTTTTTGTGTTGTTTGTGGGGGAGACCAAAGAGATTCATTGTGATCAATTGGCTTAGAGTCACTGGATATACAAGTTTGGAAAATCAGGAAACTAATGAGGGTAAATATACTTTTCATAAACTCTTTTTATAAATTATTATTTACTTTTTTTATTGGCTTTTGCCATTGGATTAAAGGCAGTACAAAGATTGATCCAAAAGTTTAGATCTTCATCTAGATCGTAACCGCTTGGTTCAGCAAAGATATACCCTTTCATCGGAAGGCAAAGTAAAATTCATTGGTAAGCATCCTTCTCGAGATGAAACTTCTTGTGCCATTTCTTCACCAATGCGAACCATTAATAAATCAGTAGCTTTTTACTGAAATGAATGCCATAACACATTTTATTATTTAGCATAAAGCAAAGGTCCCATCATTCTTTTTCGATCACAGTACATCTTTGATCACTAAATAACTGATGTATTCGTTCTGCTAAGTATGTGTCGTAAGCCATTCTTTATTAGTTGCAGTGCTCT
>FUWD013231507.1_pt1 | contig 10488 bp, 18 predicted proteins | sample 1063281 | NCBI WGS metagenome assembly FUWD01 (sample SAMEA79048168, study PRJEB19326) | metagenome | biome: marine
TTTGGATATGTAATTGAACCTTGTCCATGTTCATTTCCATCTTTAAATTCACCAATATACTCTGTACCATCTGCGTAATTTATAGTTCCATTTCCCTCAGCCTTATTATTTTTAAAATCCCCCTCATAAACAGTTCCACTTTCATATGTATATTTACCTTTACCTGCTCTGTATCCCTCTACCCAGTTTCCTTCATATTTATCTGTATCTGACCAAGTAAAAATACCATAACCATTTTCAAAATCATTGACCCAGGAACCTTTATACTTATTGCCATTTTCATAAAGATATTCACCTTTACCATTTCGAGAATCATCTTTCCAAGATCCAATATAAATATCACCATTTTCATATAATCTTTTTCCATACCCACTTTGATAATTTTTATCAAAGTTACCATCATAATAAGAACCATTTTTATAAGTGATTTTACCCTTACCTTGCTTTACACCATCTTTAAACTGCCCCTCATACTTGTCACCATTCGACCATGTATAGCTGCCATAACCATCTAATTGGTCCGCTTTAAAATTACCTTTAGCAATATCTCCATTTCGAAATTTCCAAACTCCTTGTCCATTCAGATAGTCTTTTTTAAAATTTCCAGTGACCTCAGTCCCATCTTTTTTACTATAAAAACCTTTACCATCTAAAAAACCATCTAGAAAATTCCCTTTATAGACATCGCCATTCCAATTTAAAAAAACCCCTTTACCTTCAAGTTTAAAATTTTTAAATTCACCTTCTAGTGTACTTCCATAAGCATCCACATACTTGCCTAAACCAGTTGGCACTGAGTCCACGAATTGACCTTCATGTCTCCCACCATCTTCATATACCCATATGGCACTTCCATTGAGTAGATCTTTTTTAACTTCACCTTCCCACCAACTTCCGTCCATTTCTTCTTGTCTTCCAAATCCGTCAGCTAAATTATCTTTAAAACCACCAACGTATATACCTCCCCAAGCTTCCCTTAAAACACCTAGCCCATGAAAACTTCCATCTTTCCATTCCCCTTTATATTCATTTCTAGGAAATACATATTCACCATAACAATTCGTCCATATTTTATAATCAATTCCCGTGCATTTAGGCAGTGAACTCTCAATTTTATATTTTTCTGGAATTTCAGTGTTAGCTTTAAAGCTTAATATAAAAATAAAAATAATTAGAGATAAGTACTTAATTATTTTTGAATTATTATTTTGATAAGTTGATTGAAGTAATTTCATAATTATTATTCAGTTTACATATATCCAATGAAACATCAGTTCCTTGATCATTGCTAGATAGTTTTAATGGCTCATTAAATTCAACCTTTTTACAGTTATTTCCATTAGCGTTAAAGTTTTCAACTAATATGAACTTAACTTTTTTTCCATCATTATCCTCTAAAGATGATTCAAATTCATCATTTATTTCCAAATTATCTATTTTAGAATTAATATCTTGAATAAATTGGTCAGCATTAAAATATTTATAAAGGTTAGTCACTCTTGTAGATAAATCTTCATCAGCACTTGGCATACCTCTAAATTTAAGATCCTTAGGAGCGTCAATTTTTTGAGACGCCATCATTACAGTTTTTGTTTTGCCATCATCAAGTGAAGCAACAAACGTATTGGTATAAAACCCTCCAACAAAAAACATTGCAAATGCTGCTGCAACTCCTGCATATTGTACTTTAAATAATCCGAAGAAATTAAATGAGCCAACCTCTTTAACTATTGGCTTATTCCAGGTCTTAAGTATATCCGCTTTATCTTGTAAGTTTTTAGGTAATGGCTGAGATTTAATTTCATTACCCAGTTTAAATAGTAAATCCCCAGTTTCTTTAAAAGTATTATATAATTCTTTTAATTTAGGATCAGCTTCAATTGCTTTTTTAACCTCTTCGTGCTCTTCAATAGGTAAGGTACCATCGGCATATTGCATTATTTTTGTTTCATCAATCATTAAGCAACCAGCCCTTTTAATTCTTTTCTACAATTTGATAATCTGCTTAGAACTGTTCCTAAGCTTTTAACTCCAGTTACTTCTTGCATTTCCTGCATACTCATACCTTCTGAAGCTAACATTAAAATCTCTTGGCATTTTTCACCCATAGTTTTAATGGCTAAAAAAACTTTCTTAGTTTCATCTGTTAAACTTATTTGATCTGAAATATCAGTCTGTTTCTCGTCTACTATTTGTAAATCATTTCCTTCAACATCAGTCATAGAAGAAAATTTTTGATTTTTTCTAATCCCATCTATGAAAAGACCTTTCATTTTTAAAACTGCTATTGCTTTAATGTTTGGATGATCTTTATATCTTTCTTTATTAGACATTAAATACTCCACAGCACCATTCACTAATTCGTGGGGGTCGCTTTTCCCACTCACTATCCCTAGCGCTATCACGACTAAGCTCTTGATACAATTCTCGTCCAGTTTCTCTATCATATCTATAATCTCTAACTAAATCTAATGTATCTAACTTAATGTAATTATAATTCTTATTCAAATTCATTTATATCCTTTTTAAGCTTGGTGAATCACCACATCTATAAGTTGGGCTTGTGTAAGTATTAATTAATTGAAATTCTGTTTCAGTGCTACAAGCAAAATAAACCTCATCAGCTTTTGCATAACCAACTACTCCAACTACTTTAACTAAAATCAGAACAGCTATTATTATAATTTTTGAGTTCATAATTATGTAATATTAAATAAAGAGCTGAGAGTCATAGATAAAATAATTTCTTACTTTTTTCTTTCATTTCAGATTCTTCATCCTTGCTAATTTTACCATTAGTTATTTTATTGGATTTATGATTTATTATTGAAAATGATATTAATGAATAATCCACACAGTCTAATGTTTTAAAATTATTTCTTATGCAATATTCTTTTTTGCCATTTAAATACTCAGCAGTGTAGGAATAATCATCTATATTAGTAATAGTCTTAGCATCTTCAAGCAACTGTCTTTCTTTCCGCTGCTTTTTTGCTTCATGACTATTAATATATTTCCACTGTTTTTCTCTTTCTCTATATTTTTTTTCCAACTGTTCTTTAAATGCTGGTGAATCAAAATAATCTTTGTATGAAGAATCAGCTCTTGCATGACTAGCTACTCCAATTACTTTTAGTGTAATTAGAATAGCTATTATTATAAATTGAGGCTTCATTAAAAGTTTCCACCTTTAATTATTTTGTTAGTATAAAAATTATAACCAGTTAACTCACTAGAAATTATGTTCCATTCGCTAGCTTGAGAGGCATTGGTTAAAACTGAAACTATCCCAATAATTAAAAATATTTTTTTCATTTAATTATTTAGAGTTAGAGTTAAGTAATGCACTTCCAATTAAACCAAAAACGATTGGTGAAAATCTTGATGCTGAACCTAAAAATGGAGTTAAATTAACACCTGCAAAAGATGCTATAAAATCAATAGCTGCAAAGCCAATCATTAAACCACCTATAATTTGTGTAACTGATGTTTTTTCTTCTTCTCTTATTACCATTGCTTTTTTCATTTTATTTCCTTTGTTAAGTTGTTTGTTTGTGTTCATGTTTAATTAACGTTTGAAGTCAGATTTTATTCAAAAAAAAGCCCCTTCCGTCGGGGGCTTTTTCTTATAAATAGAGACTAATTAACATCCACTGAAATTATTGTAACAAACTCCATCAGGGTTTGTTCTGTAGTGTGAACCTACATAAGAGCCATTACTTTTGAAGTATCCATTAACCAATACTAGAGCATTAGCTGCTGTGTTTAAATTTAAGCCTATTACTGAAATTAAACCAATCATCATTACTATTTTTTTCATTGTGTTTCCTTTGTTAAGTTGTTTGTTTGTGTTCATGTCTAATTAACGTTTGAACTCAGATTTTATTCAAAATTAAATGAATTATTTTTAAGTTTAAAAAGGGCAGTAAAAACTACCCTTTCTAGGTGATTATTTATTTCTCATAATCCCATTTATTGGTAAATGGATTGTACTCAAGATTAGAGTCTGATCTTTCATGAGACCAATCTCCATCAAAAGGGTTGTACTTCAAGCTAGAGTCGCTTGGAGCATTTTCCCACTGACCATTAAAAGGATTATATTTGATATCTGCCATACTAATATTTGGCAGGAGAACAAATAATGTCATTATTATTGCTTTTACTTTCATAATACCTCCTTAAAATATTAACGTTTGAAGTGAAATTTTATTCAAAAAAAAACCCCTTAGGAGAAAAGGGGCTTTTAATTTTTTTATTAATTTATAACTAAAGTCTAATTAAATGTTCCAGTATAAAGATTATAAGTAGGTGTGTAAGTACTTGTTGAACTTCCACCCCATGATGGAGTATGTGTCCAATATCCAGCATTTGCACTTGTTGCTAAAACTGAAAGTATTCCGATTACCATTGCTATTTTTTTCATTGTATTTCCTTTGTTTAATTGTTTGTTTGTGCTCATGTTTAATTAACGTTTGAAGTCATATTTTATTCAAAAATAAATAAATTATTTTTAATTCATAAATTAAACATCATTAGAGCAAGTTTTAAACAAACGGTAATGATCTAGTAGAATCATGCATTGGATTTCATTCCTTTTTTTGCGTTTACGTTTCTTTTCATTATTACCCTCTTTACGTAGACCTCTTGATAGAAGAAGGAGTGAAACCATTACTAACTACAAATTACTTACCTTAAAAAATACAACCAATAATAGGAGTTTTAATATATGGAAATAAACCGTATTAATAAATACTGTCATGTAAGTGCTTATATAGCTTACGATAACTGCAGCCCAGTTTACAAACAAACCTTTAAATTTGCACTAAGTCCTAGTACCCATAATAGTATTATTTGGGACAAAATAATAACAACCCTCAAAAAAAATGGAATAAATGTGGAGCTTAAATCATGAAGCGGTTCCTTATTTTTGTTTCAGCTCACTTATTATTATTTCTATTAGTCATTGCCTATCAAGCCCAAGCAGATGAGGAGGAATGGAATATTAATAAATTTGAAAAGTTAGTTTATGCAAGGGTTTCAGGTGAAGTTACACACGGCGACTCGCTTAACTTTTTCATCCACATAGATGATGATTGTGACCGAGTTTGGAATACCTTTACATTTTACACCTATGAAAAACCAGGTGACATCAAACAACTATTAGGTAAGCACATACCAATAAGAATTAACAACCAAGAAGAAACTGCAGAAGTTGAGGCGGTAACGCCTTTTTTAATGGGTTATAGAGTGTTGTTTTCTATAGGCACCTTTGATTTAAAAAAATACATACATAAATTAAGTGATTTTTATAATGATGAAAAGAGATTTGAAATTGAAATAATTGATGGGGTTGGCTTTAAAGCAGCTAAATACTTTGACATACCTAATAATAATTGGAAACTAGATAAACTTGTACCCTCACTTTTAGAAGCACGTGAACTTTGTAAAACTATTGACCATTTGGATAGTTAGATAATGTTAAGAATTCTTATAATTATCTTATTGCTATTACCTACAACCTCTAATGCTGACCAGGGTTTGAATATTTCATGTCTTAATATGAAATCAGTCTTGGGAAGAAAGTATGAGCCTTTGAAATTCACATTACAAGCAGTAGGGCTTCAATACTTTGATGAAGAGAAGGATGAATTTGTAATGATTGAAGCTAATAAATTAGATATTGGTGAAAACCAAGTAACTGCAAGGTTTGCAGATTATGAATTAGGATTTCAAATGATTGTATTTGATGGAGATACAAAACCTAGCATGACCATGTCAAAGTACGACTTTAAAAATAATAGGTTCTTAGAACATTATCAGTGTGATTTTGAAACTACAAATATAGAATAAAAATAAATGAAAAAATTTTCATTTAAAATCCTAGAACATCCCATTTAATCTTAGAGAGTCCTATAGTCTCCCATGTAGTCCTATAAAATTTTGACATTTTTCTTAAAAAATTAAAAAACTTTGATTTATTTCTTTAACGTTCTATGATTGTTCTGTTGAGTATTAGATATAACCATGTATAAGGGAATTCTTAGCATTTTGCTATGCGCCCAGAATAAATATTATTCTTGAGGCAGTGCTTTAATAATTACTTATCTCACAAATAAGACCCATAAATTAAGGATTAAATATATGGTGTCAGCTAAGCAAATACTTGCAAATAAAAATAATGCAAGAAGGTCTACTGGACCTAAAACGAAGTTAGGTAAAGATAAAGTATCAATGAATGCAATAAAACTTGGCATTTATGCAGAGCATCATGTGATGGTTGGAGAAGATACTGAACAATACAAAGGTTATGTAGATTTTATGCTTAAAACCTTTGAGGTTTTTGATGCAATCAGTGGCATAATCATACAACAAATCATTAGTATTGGATGGAGGTTACAACGAATACCTCAAATTGAATGTGGGGTGTTTGGTATTGAAATGTCTGAATATCATAGGAGTTATAACAGTCCGAGCTTTGTTAAGATTAAGCATAAAGAGTTTCATGAAACCATTAAAAAAGATCTAGATCGCAGAAGTGAATTGATGGGTGCAGCTTATGTTAAAGATTGCAGTGGCGGTGATCGGATGATGAAACTAAATACAATGGAGGGAAGATTGTAAGCAGACATCCAGTTTAATTATCAGTATTAAATATAAAAATCTAAGAAAGGAATAAATGATAAAACGTAATATACCCGATGGCAAAGATCAGCTTTTGATAAAGTTGATAATTCTTGTGTCAAAACAAAGCCATTTAATGAAAAGATAAAAGAGCTGGAAGAGGCTTATGCAAAAGCACAAGAAACATCAGTAAAAGTTGAAGATATTGATATGCCTGTTTTTTATTTAAAAGATGAGCCGGTAAAAGATGAGAAAGATGATAAGCTTAATGAACTTAAAGAATATCAAGAAATGAGAGATCGTGAGAGGAAAGAGGAACTAGAAAAGTTGAGAAAAGATGAGATCAAGGTTGTCTTTACTAGTGCTCCTAGAAAAGATCCTAATCGAGGAATGAGATTTGTGAGTTGTTCTGAGCCTATAAATAAAGGGAAACTTGGTTCCTCAAGGTCTTTTCTAAATAAAAAAGATAGGACGTATTATTAGGGAATATCATTAATTAATAGACTATTGAGAATAATTCTAAATTCAGTTAAACTGAGTTAATTATGTTGTCTTATATATTACCTTTTATAGCTTTAATTGTAGTTGTGGTGTTTATTCATGAATATGGTCACTACTACTTTGCAAAACGATATGGTGTAGGGGTTACAGATTTCTCAATTGGATTTGGTAAAGAGATGTTTGGTTGGAATGATAAGTCAGGTACCAGGTGGAAGGTTTGCGCCATACCACTTGGAGGTTATGTTAAATTTTTTGGTGATAGAAATGTTTATAGTGAAGCAGACAATGAAAAAATTATAAAAGAATATAGTAAAGAAGATCAGGATAAACTGTTTGTATTAAAGCCTTTATATCAAAGAGCTTTAATTGTGTTTGGTGGTCCTTTGGCTAATTTTTTATTAGCTATCCTTATATTTTTCTCTGTTTATATGTTTGTAGGGAAAGACTTTACTCCAGCTGTAATTAATGAGGTTCAAAAAGATAGCCCGGCAATGATTGCTGGCCTAAAAGATAATGATATTGTGGTCTCAATTGATGGTAATAAAGTAAAAGTATCATGGAAGTGTCAAAATTTATCATGATGTCTACCGATGAATTTATCAATTTTACAGTAAACAGATCAAATCAAGATTTAACTTTTAGAGTAAAACCTAACGTTATTAAAAGTGAAGATGAGCTTGGCAATAAGATTAATAAACGTATGGTTGGTATTAAACTTGGAGCTTATAATAATGAGGTAAATCATGTTAAACTTGGTCCTACTAAAGCTCTATTTTATGCTGTTAATGAAGTATATTATGTCAGTATTTCCAGTCTTAAATATATTGGAAGTATGCTTACAGGAAATGGTGATAGTTCGCAGCTAGGAGGCCCTATTAGAATAGCAAAAATTAGCGGACAAGTTGCTGAATTTGGTATTTTACCATTCATTAGTTTAATGGCTTATATTTCAATAAGCTTAGGGTTGATAAACTTGTTTCCAATTCCAATGCTAGATGGTGGACACTTAATGTTTTATGGTATCGAAAAGGTATTAGGTCGCCCTTTATCACAAAAAACGCAAGAAGGTTTTTTTCGAATCGGAATGTTTTTATTGCTATCATTGATGTTTTTTACAACGTTTAATGACCTAAAAGACATAGGTTTATTTAAGTTTTTTAATAATTATATTTCTTAAATAACCCTTTAAAATAAACACTTATTTAACAAATCACCATATATAGGGTTTTTTATTGTAAGAGGCACTAATAAAAAGCTTGATTTATGGACTTTAATGTAAATTATATAAAAATAACCAATAAAACCGGAGCTAAATAAATGAACAAAAAACAATTAATAGCAAAACTTTCAGGTTCTCTAAACCTAAGTAAAGCTGATGCAGAACGAACTTTTGATACAATTACAAATACTATTCTAGATTGCTTAAAAGGTGATGATTCAGTGAAAATTGCTGGATTTGGTACTTACAAAGTAGCAAAAAGAAAAGCTAGAGTTGGAAGAAATCCTAGAACTGGAGAGCAAATTCAAATCGGTGCTTCTCAAAAAGTTAAGTTCTTACCAGCTAAAGCTTTAAAAGAAGTATTTAATAAATAATTAAGTCTCGAATTAATTAACAGCCTTTTGCAGAAATGTATTAAGGCTGTTACTATATGCAAATACTGCATATCTAAATTTCCCAATCAACAATAGTTTTTAAGAACAGCATAAATATAAGTGAAAACTTATATGGGAGGTTTTATGACTAAATTAATAAAAATAATATCAACATTTTCGTTAGGTCTATTTTTTCTTTTAGGTTTAACAACTGTTGGAAGTGCGGAGACAACCGTTTCTGCAGAAGTTGGTTTTGTATTTAATACATTGCTATTTTTAATATGTGGTTTCCTTGTGATGTTTATGGCAGCAGGATTTACGATGCTTGAATCAGGAATGGTAACTTCAAAAAGTGTATCTGTAATTTGTGCAAAAAATATTGGTTTGTTTGCAATTTCAGGAATTATGTTTTGGTTAGTGGGTTACAATCTAGCGTATGGCATAGCAGAAGGCGGATTCATTGGAACATTTACTCCATGGTCAGATGCTAGTGCATTAGAGACAGGTTATTCAGATGGATCAGATTGGTATTTCCAAATGGTTTTCTGTGCAACTACAGTATCAATCGTATCTGGTACAATGGCTGAAAGAGTTAAACTATGGCCATTCTTTTTATTTGCAGCAATTTTAGCTGGAATTATTTATCCGATCGTAATGGGTTGGCAGTGGGGTGGTGGCTGGTTAGCAGCTGCTGGTTTCTCTGACTTTGCAGGATCAACTCTTGTTCACTCAACAGGTGGGTCTGCAGCATTAGCAGGAGCACTATTGTTAGGTTCAAGAACTGGTAGATTTGATTCAAAAGGTGTACCTAAAGCATTACAACCTTTCGCAGCATCTTCTATACCTTTAGTAACACTTGGAGTTTTTGTGTTATGGCTAGGTTGGTTTGGATTTAATGGTGGTTCACAATTAGCATTAGGAACATTTGATGATGCGGTTGCAATTTCAACTATTTTTATTAACACAAACCTTGCGGCTTGTGGTGGTGTAATGGTTGCTGCAATCATTCCAAGATTGATTTCAGGTAAAACTGATGTGATCATGATGTTGAATGGTGCAATTGGTGGTCTTGTAGCAATTACCGCTGAGCCTTTAGCTCCATCTCCATTAGCTGCCATCTTAATCGGTGGTATTGGTGGTTTAATAGTTGTGTTTGGAACTAAACTTTTATTCGCATTTAAAATCGACGATGTAGTAGGTGCAATACCAGCTCACTTGTTCGCAGGTATTTGGGGAACACTAGCTGTTCCACTAACTAATGCTGATGCTTCTTTTAGCGCTCAGTTAATTGGGGTGCTTGCAGTCAACATCTTTGTTTTCATAGTTGCCTTTATTATTTGGGCAATAATGAAAAATACAATGGGTATCAGATTGAGTAAGGAAGCAGAAAAACTAGGTACAGACGTTGCTGAAACTGGTGTTATTGCTTACGCTATCAGAGACTAATAATACAAATAATTAGAAGAAATAGGCCCCTTAAATGGGGCCTTTTTTATTTCTGAATATGCTTTAGGCTATCTAAAACTTCTTGAGCGTGATCTTTAACTTTTACGTTGTCCCAAATTTTTACAATTTTACCTTTAGGGTCGATTAAAAAGGTACTTCTGACAATACCCATAAATTCTCTACCCATAAACTTTTTCTTAGCCCAAACTTTATAACTTTTGACAATTTTAATCTCGTCATCTGACAGAAGATCAAATTTAATTTTATATTTTTCTTTAAATTTATTATGACTTTTCATGTTATCTTTTGATACTCCGTACACTTCAC
>FUWD013181499.1_pt1 | contig 10482 bp, 17 predicted proteins | sample 1063281 | NCBI WGS metagenome assembly FUWD01 (sample SAMEA79048168, study PRJEB19326) | metagenome | biome: marine
TCTTTCATTAGATAATAAATTTGTCTTCCTTGTTTGCACAAATTAATTAGACCACCAATGCTATGAATATTGTTTCTATTTTTTGCAGTATTTAATAAAAATAAAAAATAATCTTGCTGTAATAATTGCATCTCCTAATGCGCTATGTCTAACTTGATCAAATGTTTTAATCCTAAAATGATTACATAAAAATGATAATTCATAACTTTCAAGACTTGGATAAAGACCAGCGGTTAAAAGAATTGTGTCAATATTTGTAATTTTCTTTGCGGTGATGGCCAGAGAAGATTTTGCAGCATTCTTTTTTATAAAACCAATATCAAAATCAATGTTATGACCAACTAAAATAGTATTTGTAATAAAATCATTAATTTTTTTTTCTATTTGATAAATATTAGGCTTGTCTTTTACTTTATCTTCTGTGATGTAATGAATATTTCTTGAAGCAAATGGAATATCCCTTTCAGGATTTACTAATTCATCTAAAGTTTGCTCCTCTAGTAATTGGTAATTATTAATTTTAATTGCTCCAACCGATACAATTTTATGACCCTCATTTACATTTAACCCCGTCGTTTCAGTGTCCAAAACTGTAAAAATAGTCTGATCAATGGTCTGCGCTTGCAAAGCTTTTCTACTTTCCAAAAATGATCGTATTCGATTAAAGATATTCTTCACTGATATCAGCCTTTGCTCTGGTTTTAAGTTCGTTTATTTTTTTAAATATATTTTTAAAAGTTCCTTTTCTCTTAAAAGTAAATTTTTAGGATTAATAAAATTTTTTATTGGTAAGCCTTGTTTTGCAAGTGAAACTTGATTTTTTAGTAAGATATAGGTTAAAAAACGATGACCACTTTCTATAAAATCTCTTTCATGATCATCAAAGACTTTTAATTGATTTAATTCTTCTATTCTAGCAAGGGTATTTGATCTATTAACGCGATTTTTAATAGAATAAATCCTAACTGTTTCAACTAAAGGTAATGTTCCTGCTCCTTTTAAATCTAATAATCCCTTATTTTCTGGATCTTTTTTTTCTAAAATAAAATTATTAAAAAAAGTCAGTCCTGCTTGTCTATTTTCATCATTTTTAAATAAAAATTTTAAAACCTTTTTATTAATTAATTTATCAAAAATAAAAGCTCTCAATTCATCAGCAAGTTCTGGCTTTCCAAAAACAGATCTGAAGTCATAAAGCATATCTACATAGATCAAATTTTGTTCACTTAAATTCTCAACCCAGCTCTGAACTTGATTTTTCCATTCTGGTAAACTTTTTCTCCACATTGGATTTGTTGCCATTAAATTACCTTTGCAGAGCGGGATACCTGCATCATCTAATGATTTAGTAAAATCTTTCGCAAGTTCTTCAAAATATAAATCTACTAATTTTGGATCTTCTTTATCACTTTGTTCATAAATAATTCCATTATCTTGATCAGGAGACAAAAAACTTTCCATTCTACCTCCCGAACCCATAACCAAAACAGTGTAATCTGGAATATATTTAATAATATTTTTAGCATTCACTTTTTGCTCAGCGATCCTAATCGATCTTCTAAAAATAACATTATTCAAAAAACTCAACAAATAACAAATATCTAACGATGAGGTATTTTCATCTAACAAACGCTCTGCAATATCAATTTGTTGTTTTTTAATTTTAACTAAGGATGAAGAGTCATATTCATCATATGTCATTTGATCAATTTGATTAGTAACATTTCCAAGTTCTGCATACAGGGCTTTGTTAGCATGAATAATTCCAACAACTTGTGAAGTCATATTAATAACGGGTAAGTGACGTAAATTATTTTTTCTCATTTTTCCTACTGCATGAAAAAGAAGATCATCTTCATAAACAAAAATAACTGGAGAAGTCATAACTTCGGATATTTTTTTATTGGGATCGGATAAAAAAGTTACTTTTCTTACTATGTCTTGCTCGGTAATAATTCCAAAAAGTTTATTTTTATTTTTAACTAAAATAACGGATTTTTTTTGTTGTTGTAATTTTTTAATAGCCTCAGCGATGGAAATATTAAAATCTAAATAAAGATAATCGTCTGACATATAGTCAGATATTTTTTTTGTAAATAATTCAACGCTATTAGATCTATTAGGCATTCAGCCTTATATATAACGGATTTTGCTTATTTAAAAAAATAACTTACGTAAGAAATTATTTAAAGAATTCTCATCTAATAATAGGCTTACTAAAGCTTAATAATTAAGACTTTTTATTTAAGAATGCTAATTCTTCGTTTGAATAAGGAGCCATTACAGACCATAAGTAAATAAAAATATTCCAACTGGCAGAGTTAATATTGCAGCTACTAAAGCTACTACTCCCAGAATTGTTAACATCTCATCTGCAGTTTGTTGGGAAATAGATAAAGTTGGGAAACTTCTGTTTCCATTTATCATTTTTATTTTTTGGTTTTTTGTTTTCATATTCTTTATGTAGATAACAAATGTAATGATTTTTTGAACTATTTGTGTCTTAATTGTGAATAATCTATTAAATTTTTTTACAAAGAATAAATACTTAGTTTTCCATACAAAAACAGGTTTTTTATTTATTAAGATTAAAAAAATACTTATGAATTTTTATCTTTTCCTATGAAACTAGATTTTTAATTAATAGCGAAAATTTTATTATTTAAAATTAACTGACCATCCTCCACATCAATTTTAATTGCATCTAATTTTTTATCTTTCATATCTAAAATTAAATTTGCAATTGGATTTTGAATATATCTTTGAATTGCTCTTTTTAACGGTCTTGCACCATATTCTTGGTCAAAACCTTTATCCACCAACCAATCTAAAGCTTTGTCTGTGACTGAAAATGTTAAATTTTTATCTTTTAAGATATTTTTCAAGTTATTTACTTGTATCTTTACAATCTCTTTAATCTCTTCTTTTTTTAGTCTATCAAAAACAATAATATCATCTAATCTATTTACAAATTCAGGTCTAAAGGACTTTTTTACTACTTCTAATACTTTTTCTTTTGTTTTTTCATCTAATTTTTCGCTCTTATTAGCTTGAATAAATTCTGAACCAAGATTGGATGTTAAAATGATAATCGTATTCTTGAAATCGACAACTCTGCCTTGTCCATCTGTTAATCTTCCGTCATCTAAGATTTGAAGGAAAATATTAAACACATCAGGATGAGCTTTTTCAACTTCATCAAATAAAATTACTTGATAAGGTCTTCGTCTTACAGACTCTGTTAAAGCTCCACCTTGATCATAGCCAACATATCCTGGAGGTGCACCAATTAATCTGCTTACAGAGTGTTTTTCCATATACTCTGACATATCAATTCTAATCATGGCATTTTGATCATCAAATAAGAATGAGGCAAGAGCTTTGCTTAATTCAGTTTTGCCAACTCCTGTTGGCCCTAAAAATAAAAATGAACCAAGGGGTCTATTCGGATCTTGAATTCCAGCTTTGGATCTTCTAACAGCATTACTTACAGAGGTAATTGCCTCTTTTTGACCTATCACTTTAGTTGAGATTACTTTCTCCATAGACAATATTTTTTGTCTTTCACCTTCTAATAATTTATCGATTTGAATTCCTGTCCATTTAGAAACTACAGCTGCAATTTCATTCTCACCCACTTCTTTATTTAATGTTTTATATTGACCTAAAGCCGCTTTATCCTGCTCCTTTAATTTCTTCTCAAGTTCAGGAATTTTTCCATACATAATCTCACTAGCTTTTGTGAGATCACCTTTTTTTTGATAATTGTTCAATAAAACTTTATTTCTTTCAATTTCCTCTTTAATTTTCTGAACAGATTGAATTTGATTTTTTTCCTTAGCCCAAACTTCAGTTAAAGCTTGTGATTTTTTATCAAGTTCTGCAATTTTCTCATTTAATTCCTTCAATCTAATTTTTGAAAGTGAATCATCTTCTTTTTTTAAAGCCTCTCTTTCAATTTTTAACTGAATCGCTTTTCTATCAATTTCATCGATGTTCTCTGGTTTAGAATCTATCTCCATTCGAAGTTTACTTGATGCTTCATCCATTAAATCGATTGCTTTATCTGGTAAAAATCTGTCTGTAATATAACGATTTGAAAGGACTGCTGCTGAAACAAGCGCATTATCTGAAATGTGAACTCCATGATGCATTTCATATTTTTCTTTAAGACCTCTTAAGATTGAGATCGTGTCTTCAACGGATGGCTGCGTTACAAATACCGGCTGAAATCTTCTTGTTAACGCCGCATCCTTTTCAACATATTTTCTATATTCAGCAAGTGTAGTTGCGCCAATACAATGTAGCTCTCCTCTTGAAAGTGCTGGCTTTAACATATTCGATGCATCCATAGATCCATCGCCTGCTCCTGCACCAACTAATGTGTGCATTTCATCGATAAAAACAATAACTTCACCTTGTTGCGAAGTAATTTCTTTAAGAACTGCTTTTAATCTTTCTTCGAACTCTCCTCTAAATTTTGCACCAGCAATTAATAAACCTAAATCTAATGCTAATAATTTTTTACCTCTCAAACTTTCAGGAACATCATCGTTGATAATTCTAAGTGCAAGCCCCTCAACAATAGCAGTTTTACCAACTCCAGGCTCACCAATTAAAACGGGATTATTTTTTGTTCGTCTTGAAAGAACTTGAATAGCACGTCTTATTTCATCATCTCTACCAATAACTGGATCTAGTTTTCCATTTCGAGCTTTATCCGTAATATCAATTGTATATTTTTTTAAAGATTCATAGTTTGAGTCATCATTTACATTGGTCACTTTTCGACCTTTTCGCATTGTCTCAAGGACTGATTTAAATTTACTTAAATTGAACCCATAATTTTGTAATAATTTCAATAAATTTTTATCCGTTTGGAGTATTGATTCTAATATATTTTCAACCGGAACATATTCATCGCCTTTTTGCTTTGAGATTTTTTTAGCTTCTTCAATGGTGATAACAAATTCTTTTGATGCACTTATTCCGCTTGAATTTCCTGTAACTGAGGGTATTTTTTTAATTCTTTTTCAATGGCCAATTTTACAGCTTTTAAATCCAGTCCAGCAGGAATAAGTAATAATGATGCTGTATCATCGTCTTCAATGATACTATTTAATAAATGTACAGGCTGTAATAGCTGGTGATTTTGCATCATAGCTAAAACTTGCGCTGAATTTAATATTTCTTTTGATCGTTCTGTAAATTTATTTAAATCCATACGTTAATATATGGTTACAATTTTCAAGGTTTCAATGTGGGTTAATAAAATAAAATTTTTATTGAGTACTTGAAATTATGTAATTTGATACGCTAAGTGTATAATATATTTATTAACTAAATATGATTAATAAGATTAAAAGACATTTAGAGCTTGCTAATAAAGGCTACTTTGAACACATGTTTTTTGCCATGAAAATTGGGCTTAAATGTTTATGGTCTTTTATTACAGCTTTTGTGCACGCAGTTAATCCTGCTTGGTTTGAATATACAACAAGTAAAAGAATAAAGCGGATGAATGATCTTTTTCAAAAACCAAAAACTGATACTAAGGAAAAAATTTAATCAAGCTGCTTAAAATACTGCCAGTATAAATATAATAAATAAATACAATTTAGTACGTAACAAGATAAAGTTGCCATCATTCCGATTTGCCTGAATAATAACTTTTCTTTAAACATACTATACGCATGGGAAATTCTGCCAAAAAGAAATACAATATTTACTAAAAATACATAAGTAAGAACCCCATCCAAAATCTCTAACAAAAAAGAAGAAATTATAAAAAAACTGTAAATTCAAAAAAGTTACCATGCGCTCTAATTGCTTTTGTTAAATCTTTATTAAAGCCATCTCCATAAGCAACTCGAGCTGCTTTTCTCTCCTTAATAGTGATTATTGTAAGAATTAGATAAAAAATTATAAAAATTATTGTAAATAAAATTGAAATATTCATTTTTTAACTCCGAGGTAAATCTATATTTAATTGTAAGAATTTCAACTTACCCGTTGAATTTCGGAGTTTAAGGTTTATATTATTAATATGTCTGAATTCACTAATGGTATATTCAATGTAATTAAAAAACAGTTACTTGGCTCAAGTATTGCACGAGCAGTCATTTACACTATTGGGCACATTATTATTGCCGCAACATGCAATGTTTTTATAACTGGGGCAAGTTTTGAACTTGCGGCAGTAGATGCTTTGGTTGAGCCTATAATTAATGGATTTTGGTATTATTTTTTAGATAAATTTTGGGCAAGTAGAATTAGTAACTCTCAAAATTAAATCGCGATCTCTAAAGCTCGTTTAATATACTCTGCTCTTAATGATTTTGTAAAATTTCCAGGCTTCCCATCTCCTATTTGACTTGAATTAATCTTAATAACAGGAGTTATTAAACCTGTAGCAGATGTCATAAAAGCTTCATCAGCTGACTCAGCATCAACTTTAGTAAAATTTTTTGTAATAACGTCATAATCTAATTTTTTTGCACATTCTAAAACTACAGCTCTAGTAATACCGCTTAAAATTAAATTATCAGACTGCCTAGTCATAATATTTTTGCTTCTTATAATCCAAACGTTATTAGAACTGCCCTCTGTTACATACCCTTGTCTTAACATCCAAGCGTCATCAAAACCCTTTGCTGTCGCTTCGGACTTTGCCATACTTGCGTATAGTAATTGGGTTGTTTTAATATCATTTCTTTTCCATCTCATATCCTCAAGAGTCATTACTTTAATTCCATTTTTAGCAGAATCAGACTCTAGAATTTTTTTCTCTTGAGTAAATGCAAGCACTGTTGGTTTAATAGCTTGTTTTGGCATATCAAAACTTCTATCTACAACTCCACGCGTAACTTGAGTATAGATCATGCCCTCTTTTAGATTATTTAAGTCTATGAGTTTTCTGTGAAATGCTAAAATTTCATCATGGTCAATGAGAGTTTTAAATTTTAGTTCATTCATTGAACGATCAAGTCTTTCAACGTGATACTTAAAATCAATTAACTTACTATTTATTACTGATGTTACCTCGTAAACAGAATCAGAAAATAATAAACCTCTATCAAAGATTGATACTTTAGCTTCATCCTCTTTTTTGAATTCTCCGTTTATATAAACTTGTCTCATAAAAATGATTATTTTAGAAAGAAATACTTGAAAAAATTATATTGTATCTGCGGCAAATAATATTTGAATTTAAAAGGAACCTAGGCTGCAGAATAAATCATGTCACTACCACAGCACAACGGACTTTTTATTTTTCCATGACCGTTAGGACATTCGCAAATTTTAACACTTTGCCCGCTATCTAATTTAAGCGAAGAATCATTTAGAGGTGCTTCACATTTTCCACAAGTTATGTTTGCAGACATTTTACACTTTGGACATTCGTAAGTAGCCATATAAAGTAATGTTAATATCATATTTTAAAAAAGCAATAGGATTGAAAAAACTTAGCTAATAAAGGTATTATTTAATACCACATCCTTTTTAACGTCCGGTCTTTCAAAAAAAATGATGATAAATGCTTGCAAGAACATGAAAAATGACAAAGGCAATGAATAGATAAACGGAATATATGTGTATTTCTTTTGCAATTCTTCCAACTTGATCATTTATTCCAACAATTGCAGGCATATAAAATAGTCCAAAAACTTCAACTGCCCCAACCCTTGCAGTAGAATATATCCAACCACTTAATGTAATCATCAATACGATAAAATAAAAAAATAATGGACTGACTTTGCAAGTCTATTTAAAATTTTATTATTTGCGACTGGGATAGGAGTAATATTAACTGTTCTCCAAAATAATCTTAAAATAATCAAACTAAGTAATAAAATTCCTGTAGACTTATGAAACCCATAAATAGATGATTTTAATGGTCCTCTTTCAAGTTCTACCATAATAAAACCAAGAAAAAATTTGATAAAAGTAAGAATGCTAAAATCCAATGAAAATTTTTGCTTATAAAGCCGTAACTGTCTGAGGTATTTTTTAAATTCATTATTAAAAAATATTTAATAACTTAAATAATAATGGAACTAATATTGCAGTTGCAATACCATTTAAACCAAGTGCTAATGCTGCAAAAACACCTGCAGTTTCATTCCTGCTCATAGCTCTTGCGGTTCCAATTCCATGCGAGGCAAGTCCTAACCCAAATCCTCTTGCTGACATATCCTTTAATTTTAAAAAATCTAATGCGAAAGTTCCAAAAGATGCACCTACAATACCCGTTAAAACTGTTATAATTGCTGTAAGTGATGGAATTCCCCCAATCAAATCTGAAATACCCATAGCAATTGGTGCAGTTGCACTTTTTGGCAACATACTAAACAAAACTTGATCATCTATTTTAAAAATTACACACAAAAAAATGTTGAAATAATTGCAATTAGACTTCCAGTAATAAGTGATACGAAAATACTTAAAGTTTCTTTTTGGATCAATCTAAACTGCCGATAGATTGGAATAGCTAGAGCAACTGTTGCAGGTCCTAACATAAAATGAATAAATTTAGCTCCATCAAAATATCTTTCATAAGAAATGTCCAAGTTAATTAATACTAAAGATACAATAAAAATCGAAATTGCGACTGGGTTAACAAGAGGGAAAAGTTTTGATCTCTTGTAGAGATAATCCCCTATTAAATATGAACCAATAGTAAGAGTTAACCAAAATAAAGGTTCTGCCTGTAAATAAACCCAGATGCTATAAAGCTTATCTTTTTCTATCATTTTTAATTAATTTACGATTTATTTTCTCCATTAAAAATGCTGTCCCACCAATCGTTAATATCGTTGAGATAAAAACAATAATTAAAACCCTAAATAAATTATTCTCTAAGTAAGAAAGATGCATAACAACTCCAACTCCAATAGGCACAAATAACAATGATAGATAACTTAAAATATAATTTGAGGTATTTATTACATCGGCTTTTAAATTAACAATTGCAGTTTTTTTGAATTTTTTTAAAAAAATGAGTGTAACTAAAAGAAGAATAAGTCCTATTACTGGACCTGGAATACGCATTTCAAAAAATTTTTTTAAAAACTCGCCCAAGAGCTGAAAGAAGAAAATAACAAATATTGAACGAAGCATTACTAAAGTTTTTAAGCTATCTTAAAATAGTAAGCAATAATTTATAAATTTTAAATCAAGAAAATTATAAACCACAAAACTGCAAGACCAGAAAAGATTGTAGCAATTACACTTTCTGTGAAATATCCAACCAATAAAGCTATAGATGCCGCAATTACTTTTGGATTATCTAAAAATTCTAGCTGCCCACTATTATCAAAAAATACTGCTGGAAAAATAATAGCTGGAAACACAGCGCTTGGCACATAACTTAAAACTATCTTTGCTCTTGGACTAAAATAATCTTTTTTAAGCAATACAATCATTGAAAATCGAGTAAAAAAAGTAACAAGCCCAGCAAGAATTAATATCGTCCAAATCATTTTATTTTCTATAAAGTTTTGTTTGAGATAATTTATAAGCAACTAAAATAGCAAGAATTGCAGATAATATAATATATATTCTTAAAGGCAGATCAAAAAATATGATTGAAAAAATTCCTGAACTTAATGCAACAATCAAGTGATCTATTTTTTTTATATCTGTAATAATTAAAGAAATAAAAGTAAGGGGCACTGCAAAGCCAAGATTTAATTCTTTTGGAATAACCTCTCCTAAAAAAATCCCAGTAACCGTTGAAAGTTGCCAAACAAACCAAAGTGTAAAACCTGATCCTAATAAATAATAATGTCTTTGTTGGTTGTTAGGTTGTTTTTTAAAATATTTTTGAGAAACAGCAAAAGCCTGATCAGTTAAAAAGTAAGAAAGAATAATTTTCCAGAATAACGTTAACTTAGTTAAATATTGTGCCATTACTGCACTATATAAAAAATGCCTGGAATTTATAATTGCAACTGAACTTAGGATAACTGGAGTTGTTGCCCCGCTTGTAAATAATTGGACAAAAGCAAGCTGTGATGAACCTGCAAAAATAATAATAGACATTAAAAAAGTAATCAAAGCTCCAAGTCCGGCTTCGACTCCAATAACACCAAAAATAATTCCAAAAGGAACTACTGGAATCAGTAAAGGCACAACGTCTTTACACCCTAAAAAGAAAATTTTTGATTTAATTTTTAATGACATATTTAAAAGGGAACTTCAAAACTTTTTTTATTTGTATTGGCGCTGTTTTATTATTTTTTAACTTTGGGGTAAAAGGTATTTAATAGTCATTTTACATACAATATTTAATGGTTTTATAATCATAAATACAATTCAATAGAGATTTATAGAATTTATATATAAATAGAGCCTTCATGAATCATAAAAATGGTAAAAGCTTACCTCTTTTGATTGTTGCGGCTCTGGGTGTTGTCTTTGGAGATATAGGTACATCCCCACTTTACGCTCTTAAACTTTCAGTAGAAGCTGCGAAAGAAA
>FUWD013231812.1_pt1 | contig 10482 bp, 14 predicted proteins | sample 1063281 | NCBI WGS metagenome assembly FUWD01 (sample SAMEA79048168, study PRJEB19326) | metagenome | biome: marine
CCGCTTCAAACATCATGTCGGGGTTTGGAATTTCTGCCACAACGCCGCGCAAGTTGCCGACGTTCTGGCCGCCGCGTCTACAAGGGCAAACACAACTGTCGGGCAGCTTGGGTCTGCAATGTCTACCGTTGCACCTATTGCAAAAGCACTTGACATGAGTCTTTCCGACACGGCAGCCGCTATTGGCGTTTTGTCCGATGCCGGTATTCAAGGCGAGCGCGCAGGAACCGCCTTGCGTGGCGTTTTGGCGTCGTTGGCTGGCCCCACTACAGAGGCTGAAAAGGTGCTCAAGGGCCTTGGCCTCACGCTTTCTGATGTAGACCCTGCCGCAAACGATCTTAGCGTTGTGATGGCACGACTAGGCGATGCAGGACTTTCCACAGCGGACGCAATGACGTTGTTCGGACGCGAAGCAGCTTCCGGTGCTTTGGTTCTTATTGACGGGGCCAATCGCGTTGGCGAGTTTGGTGACGAACTTGACCGCGTAGACGGTGCGGCAAAGACAATGGCTGCAACCATGCGCGACAACTTGGGCGGCGATTTAAAAGGCGTAATTTCTGCGGCAGAAGGCCTGGCAATTGCATTAGGCGACGCTGGCTTGACAGCTGTAATTCGCGCTGTTGTTCAATCCATAACCGGACTAGTTCGCGGTCTAACCGCTGTTGCAGAAAATGCAAAAATTCTAGGCGTTGTAATTTTGACTCTTGCCGCCACGCAAATCCCAGCGCTGGTTACGGGCTTTGTCGCGCTGACTGCAGGCATGACTGCAACAGGCATTGCTACAACTATATTCACGTCCATAGTCACAGCGGCGCGGATTGCTCTTATCGCACTTGGAGGGCCGCTGGGTCTTGTCTATGGCATATTGGGCGCGGGCGCTACGGCGTGGGTTCTATGGGGTGATAACGCAAAAGAAGGCGAAACAGCGGCTTATGACGCGGCGCTTGGGACTAAAGAATTAAATTCGGCACTTCGAAAGTTTTCGCAAGATGTAACACCCGCAGCGGCGGCTTCTGCCATTGATATGGCAAACTCGAACCACGAACTTGCAAAGTCTGCTTTTGATGCGGCACGCGGAGAACTGGCAAAAGCGCGAGCTGTTGCAACAGCCGGAAATGCCTTGCTTGACGCAAATCCATTAACTGCAGGCGGGGATTCTGGATACTCAATTGCAATGGCTCAAAATGCGGCAACCGCATTGGCGCGAGTCTCAGAAGCCGAGCGCCAATTGGCATTGGCTGAAGGTGAACGAAAGCGAGCGGTAACAATGGTTACTGGCGCACTTTCTGAGCAAATGACGCAAACGATTGCAACAACATCTGCAAATAGCAAATTGGAAATTAGTCTTGACGCTAGCGTGTCGGGGCTTTCCAATGTTAGCGCTGGAGCTGTCGCCGCAGCAAGCTCAATTGAGGAGTTGACCCCAGCACTGACAGACGCAGAGAAAGCAGCGCAAAGCTACGCTAGCACCATGCAGGGGTTTGTCGTGGATGGCATCGGAAAGGCCGTGGACAACATGGTTGACGGCTTTACTGGCAGCTTGAAGTCGATCAAGGATATATTTGTTTCCACGATAAAGCAGATGATTGCCTTTGCGATCAAGAACAAGATCATGCTGTCGCTGGGCATGGGCGGAAGCGCGATGGGAACTGCGGCATCTGCGGCCACAGGCGGCGCTGGTATGCTTGGCAGCATCGGTTCCTTCGCAGGAAGCATTGGTACCGGCGCATCGGTCACAATGAACGGGTTAATGACTGGTGGCGGCTTTAGTCCGATGATGGGTGCTATTAGCGGCGGGCTTGGGGCCGGTGGCGCGGCAGGCATTGGCACGGCTATCGGCGCAGCGCTTCCCGTGATCGGCGCTGTCGTTGCTGGACTGACCTTGCTTTCGTCTATCGCTGCCAAGCGTGCAGCCAAGCGACTTGAGGCGGCAACTAATGCCAACAATGCTGCGCTGGAAAATGTTGAGAAAGAGCATAACGCGCGCGTTGCGGAAATGACGACACGGCTGCAAGCCAATGCAGATGCTACGCAAGCCCTGATCCAGTCGTTGCAAACGCTGGCCCAGATGGAACAAGAGCGCGAACAGGCCGCGCGGGCAATCCTTAATGAGCGTGCCAACCTTGAAATTGAATTGCTGCGCCTGCAAAACGACACGGTTGCTTTGCGCGAGCGTGAGATTGCCGCGACAGAGCCGGTCAACCGCCAGCTTCGCCGCTTTATCTTGGCAATGGGTGATGCGGCAGAAGCTATCGAGGCACAGCGTCGTGCCGTTGAAGGGCTGGCAAGCGCAGGTCGGGGTATTGTTGAATTTGTGCGGGGCATAACTGGTCAGGCACAGCTTTCGTTCCGTCAGGACTTGGCGCTAGCGAAGGGCGGCGATGTGGGGGCCTCTGGACGTATCACTGAGTCAGCACAAGCGCGATTGACAAGCTCGCTCACAGCCCGCACGGGGCTTGAGTGGACCGTTTTATTGCGCAACTGCAACAGCCTGTTGGCATTGCCCGCAGTGCAACATTTGAGGAAATGCAGATTGATCTGCTTGATGAAATCAGCAGCGGCATTGGCGATCTGACAAAGCTGCAAAGCGACACGCAGCAAAAGATGATGCGAGCAATTAATGATGGGTTCTTTACCATCGACAGCAACCTTGATGGCAAGCTGACGTTTGCAGAGTTGCAGCGCGGGCTGGGAGATATTGCAACCGATCAAGAATTGCGTGCAATATTTGGTTTGCTAGACAAAAACCAAGACAGCGTTATTGACGAATTCGAAAAAATTATTAGCGGGCAAGACGTAAATAACAATAGTCTCGCATCCGTAATCAAAAATGGTTTTGATCTTCTAGATAGCAACCTTGATGGCAAATTGACGTTGCAGAGTGCAGCGCGGGCTGGGGCATATTGCTACTGATGCTCAACTGCGATCTGTGTTTAACGCTGTTGACGCCAACGGCAGCGGCACGATTGACCGGCTGGAAAGCCTCGGCGGTTCAAACGAAAACATCGACGAAAACACGCTGTTTGCGGCGCGGGAGGCGCTGAACCAGCTTTCAGAACTGAAGCTGATCGCAGGCGAGACGGCCAACAACACACGGCGTGTTATGAATTTGACGACGGCAATTCAAGATTTAATTTTGTCTCAAAGGTTATCAGCCCAATCGCAAGTCTCAAGTTTGGAGGCGCAAAGGGCTGCGGCTCAGAAAACACTGACAAACGCGCAGAATGCCATATCAGGCACCCCTAGCACAGTCGTCTTGCAGTCTCGCAAAAAGGGATTTTTGGGCATTGGGAGTCGTCCAGAAATCCGAGGCGCAAATCCCACATTCATTGCGCTTGAAGCGGACATCCGCCGCGCGCAGGAAGAACTGGCATATTTGGATGCACAGCTTAGAGCCGTCCCTAGGTTTGCCGCCGGCGGCTCTCACATGGGCGGTGCGCGCATCGTGGGTGAGCGCGGTCCAGAACTTGAGTTCACGGGGCCAAGCCAAATTCACAGCAATGCAAACACAATGCAGATGCTTTCGAACGCGCCTGTTGTGTCTGAGTTGAAAGAACTGCGGCGCGAAATGGCTGCCATGCGCGATGAGCAGCGCCAGCTTGGTATCCAGACTGCCCGTAACACAGATAGAACTTACCGCGTTCTGCGCGAGTTTGATGTAATTGGCCTGCCACCGGAGCGCCCAGCATGAGAGTTATTGACCCAATCGAAATGACGGATGCGATCCTCACATCCAGCACGGTGCCAGAAAATGACTTCGACTTGTGGGATGTTGGCACTGCATACGTTACTGGCGACAAGGTTATCGTTCTTAGCACGCACCGCATTTATGAAGCGCTGCAAAACAGCACAGGCACCAATCCGACAACGGACGACGAAACAACTTGGCTGGACATTGGGGCCACCAATCGCTGGCGCGTTTTTGATGGATCAATCGAAGGGCAGACCACGCAGGCCACGTCAATTGAATACGTTTTTACGGTTGACGGCAACTACGGCGGCTTGGCGTTGCTAAACCTAATCGGATCTGCGGTCACTGTTGACATCACAGACGTTGTGGATGGTGCCTTGCCAACAATCACGGCTCCACTTTCTGATTCGTCTGGCGTAATTGATTGGTTCACTTATTTCTACGCACCAGTCGTTCAGCGCCGAGAGGTTATTCTTTCTGACCTGCCAATTTATAATGGGGCAATCGTTACTGTTGAATTGACAGGCAGTGGTACAGTAGCGATCGGGGAGATTGTCGTTGGCGTTGACAATGAATTGGGCAAATCAACCACTGGCACATCGCTTGGGATTGAGGACTTTAGCACAAAAAGCAAGGACGAGTTTGGCCGCACGTTTATTCTTGAGCGCGCGTTTGCAAATACAGTCAGCTTTGAGTTTGCGTTTCCAACTGCTACATCGCGCAGGGTTCGTCGCATCCTTAGCGATCTACGCGCCAAGCCCGCTGTTTATTACACCAATGAAGAACAGATTGACTTTGGCGGCACGGTCTATGGTTTTCCAAGAGATTTTCGTATAAATTTGCAAACGCCAACCATTGCGTTTGCCACACTTGAAATCGAGGGCTTGACATGAGTATTACACAGCTACCACCAGCGCCAAGTAGGACGGATCCGGCTACGTTTTCAACGCGCGCTGATACGTTCGTGGCTGCGTTGCCCACCTTTGTGACAGAAGCAAACGCAACAGCCGCAAATGTAACTGCAAAAGAAAACCAAAGTGAAGCAAGCGCGGCGGCAGCGGCAAGCAGCGAGGCGGCAGCAGCGGCAAGCGAAAACCAGGCCCTTGAGTATCGCAATGAAGCGGTGGAGGCTTCTGGGGCAGTGCTGTGGGTCGCTGGGACATCATACGCGATTGGCGATGGTGTTGTTTCCCCGACTAACTTCAAATCCTATCGCGACAAAGTTGGAGGAGTTAGCAACACGGACCTGCCAATGATTCAGCTCGCTGGTTAATCCTTGAGGTTCGCGGCTAGAAGCAATCGCAGCCACCAAAGCTGTCACAGCCGTAGATGTGTTTGTTTACGACACCAGCAAGGACTCAGACGGTGGGGCATGGCGTAAGCGGTGCCAGCATACGAGCTGGTATAACGAGCCGCTCAACACCGCCACGCGCGGGGCACGGCGCGAGTTCCCGGCAGTGGCTTTAATCGTCGCCGAGGCAGCAAAGATCACGATCTATGACGCTGACGATCCTGCGTTGCCTATGTGGCGCGTCGAACCCTATGCTGGTTCGTCAATCAAGGCGCTGGCAGCACTGAACGCCGCAATTTGGGTAGCGACCACAGTGGGCCTGATCTTTTCTGACTACGCGGGCGATGATCTCGGCACGACAGAGCCGGACTACACCACGGAAACGACACCGGCGATTATTAATAACGCCGTCAACGACGTAGCCATGACCGTCCTGCCCGACGCACCCATCGACCCTGCGACTGGTCTGCCCGTGCCGACTATTGCAGTGGCGACTGATGGTAAACTGAGTGTTATCAAAGATGATGGGACGGTGTGGTCGCCTTCTGGCCTGGGAACTTATGAAGGCCAAAATGTTTTATCGCTTTCGGCCGACAATCAGGTTTTGCATAGTGGTAGAGTGGCTGGGTATAGTCCTGTTTCTGCAAACCTTTCTAATAACAGTATTTTTGCCATTGCTATGGGAACATCGCACTCTTACCTGCGTAAGATTGACCTAAGAAACAACGTTTTCGGGCAGGTTATTATCGACGAAAACCGGCAAGTAAATGTTCCCAGCTACACTGCCGGTCTTAAGCAAGGCTTGGCTTTTGTCGATCTCGACAGGGTAGACTTTACAAACTCTTTGGTCGCCCAATCCACCTCCACCTACAACACAGGTTGGATGAACGGCGACATCAAGGGTGCCTTCCTGAGCGACACAGACGACACCGATCTGGTGGGGTCTGGTGAGTTGGTCACGAATGGTGACTTTGGGACGGATACGGATTGGACGAAGGGGGCAGGCTGGACAATCAGTGGAGGTGTTGCAGTGTCGGACGGGACTGCGTCTAACGCCATTTCTCAAGCAGGTATCTTAACAGTTGGGAAAACATATGTAGTTTCTTTTGATATTGTTTCACGCTCGGCTGGTTCTGTCCGACCTCAACTTGGGACAGCAGTAGGAACAAGTGTTTCCGCAGTTGGTTCGTATTCCCAAACTTTCACTAGTTTGGGCAATGGCACTTTCCACATTTTTTCCGTATCAAACTTTAACGGAACTATCGACAACGTTTCCGTCAAACTCGCAGACGCAGACCGCAGCATTAATGCTAATCCGCTCACTGTGAATGGAACGATCACCCGCACACCTGTAGCAACTGGCGCTGATCTTGTTGGGTACAGCGGGTTCTCCGAGACCAACTATCTCGAAGGCACCGACGCGACCTACGCCGACACGCTCTATGCGCTTGGCTGGGAGCAAACCGCGGGCGTCTGGGAGTTCAAGCACGGGGTCGTCAGCGCAGCGCCGATTGACGGGCTGACAATCACGGGCACGACGCTCAAGATCGCCGGGACGAAGCCGAAGGCGCTGGTGCGCGTCACCGCGACCACACCGACGGCCGCCCAGCTTGCCAAGATCCAGGCCGACGAGCGGTTCCTGTTCCAAGCAGACGCCGCCTGCACGCTCTACGGCGCGTCGGACTCGGTAACTGCCCTTGCGCACGATCCGGACACAGGGCTTCTGCACGTTGGCACCTCGGCAGGACGTTCAGTCTTCCAAGGTCTGCGTCGGGTATCTAACACAACAACTGCGGTGGGAACTGCAATCAGCGCATCTAACGGATTGGTGGTGGAAGAATGACTGTCATAATTGAAAAACCAGCGGTCAATCTCCGTGAGGAACTGGCCGACCTTCGTAATCAACCCCGATATGTGCAGGAAGTCTTCTGGTTTGCAGGTGACGCAAGCGAGACCGAATTCGCCCTTGATCGTGGGTGGAAGCCCAAGTTTGTCTATGACGCTGGGGCATTGCAGAAGGAAGGCTCAGGGGACGACTACACGGTCAGCTATGACGGATTCATCTACACTGTCGTCTTTTCCACTGCACCTGCCAGCGGCGCTGACGTGGGCATCATCTCTGAGCGGGAGGATTACTGATGACTATCTTTGTAACCAAAGGCGACCTCCCTCTTACCGCAGCACAGCTTGAAAAGCGGGCGCAGAAGCACATCAATCGTAGCTGGCCTGAGCAAGCCCGTGAGAAGTCCATCCGCCTAGCTGACGGTGCCTTCGACGCCTTCATGTATACCTTCTCTGCTGACCATGATGTGAATACGGCTAACAACACTTTCAACTGGCAGCTCCAAGATTACACCAAGGCAACTTCACGGTTGGCTCGGTATGTCTTGTCTGAAGGTCGTCCTGAAGTGTACAAGGATCAGCCTACTGGTGAGTTCCTCACAGAGAGTGTGCTTGTACAGACAGCCATTGATCCTCTGGATGCTCAGGTTGAACAGACTGTCTACGACGACGAGGGCAATGTCACTGGCACCACTATGGTGGCCAACCCGCTGATCGTTGCTGACGATGCTGAACGTGACGCAGCGCAAGCTGTTGTTGATGCAAGCCCGCAGGACGTGACGGAATTTGACTAATGCATGAACTGGTAAATCCATTTTGACCGCTGCACTGCAAGAGGCGCTGGCAAAGATTGATGCCCTGACCGCACGCATTGATGCGCTTGAAGGCGCGGCATGAAGGCCCAGACGCGCCCGCCAGCGGTTATCTTTGAGCGCACGCCGCGGGGGACAGCTGGCAAGTCGGCAGCGTTTGTTGTGATGCTGCCGCACGACTACCCGGCAAAGATGCTAATCCATGAGCTACACCACGTTAAACAATGGTGGGCGGTCACGCTATTTTCGGCAGCCGTTATTTTTGCGCTTGCAAATTTTGCGCCATTTGTTTCCTATTACGCAATGTTTCTTTCGGTGGCGTGATGGGGGCGTTGTACCGTTTCGCGGCATGGTTTAGATTTAAGCAGAGCTTCAGCATACGCCGCAGCTTTACCGACGAACCAAACGAGTGGAAAATACGCAAAGCCTGTCATCGTCTTTGTATTCTACGGGCAAAACCTTTGATGAATGCAAACGCGTCATTGCATTAAGACTTTACACCGGAAAGCTGTTTTAATGTCTGAAGATGCTAGACTCGCGCGCATAGAAGCTAAGGTTGACCAGATGGGCGAAGCTATTGTCGCGCTGGCGCGTGTTGAGGAACGAATGGTTACTTTGTTTAACCGGTTGGACGCAATCGACAAGGACCGATCGGCACAAGGCGCGCGGCTGCGGGCAATAGAAACGCAGGCGGGTAGCAACGGGCAGACTCTACGATTTGTTGAACGGGTGTTTTGGATAGTTGTTTCTGCTGGCATTGCGTTCGCGTATGCAAAGATGAAAGGTGCTTAGATATGGTCCTGCGCATTGTGAACGCTCATGGCGATTTTATTACATCACATTAAAGAGGACGCAAACCATGACCCGCGCTGAAATCTGCATTCCCCGAACGCTGGCCCATGAAGGCGGTTATGTAAATGATCCGCGCGACCCAGGCGGGGCAACTAATCGCGGCATCACAATCGGCACCTACCGAAATTTTATCAACGCCAAAGGCACGGTCGCAGACCTAAAGGCGCTGACCGAAGCACAGGCGGTTGCGGTTTACAAATCTCAGTATTGGGACGCCGTGAAAGCTGACGACCTGCCGGACGGAGTTGATCACGCTACGTTTGACTTTGCAGTCAACAGCGGGCCGTTCAGATCGGCAACTTATCTGCAAGAGATTGTCGGGGCCGCACCCGACGGCAAGATCGGGCCAATTACACTGGCCAAGGTTCGCGCGATGGATCCGGCTTGGATCGTCAATCAACTGTGCAATGACCGCATGACATTTCTTCGCCGCCTGTCCACGTGGTCAACATTTAGCAAGGGCTGGACCCGTCGCGTTTCTGACGTGCGCGCCGCTGCGCTAATGGACGCCACAGCGGCGGTGACGCGCGGCCCTGACGTGCATCCCGTTGAAGCGGCGGAACTAGCGGCTGAGGAAAGACTTGCCGCCTGCGTGGCCGCTCTGCGCCTGCTGGCGAACGAATACGATCCCTCAACCTGAAAGGCTAACACCATGTTTCTAGCAATCCGAATGTCCGTCTATATCGCCGCCGTACCTGTCGCGGCATGGCTTGGCGGCACCTATGACCCCGCGTCCCACGTAATAACCCTCAATGTTGATACTTGATCGACGTGATCGGCGGCCTGGCTGCCGCTGGCATTGCGTTCGCAACGTCCCGCTATGCAAAGCTGCGCGGCGGCGCAACGTGACCGCCTTTATCGTCGGCTGCGTGGTGTCACTGATCGGCATATTTGCGGCGTATATGACTGGCAGATCCAGCAAGACAGACAAAGAGGCGCAATCCCGCGCCGATACCATTGAAAGGGCGACCAATGCGGACACTGGCAATCCTGACGGCAGCGGCGATCTTGAGTTCTTGCGGCGTCGTGGCAAACGACAGCGCGATGACAACGGTTCTTGAACCGCTGATGACGAACCACGCGGCCAGCCTTGGCAGTGACGACGTGTCGGACATGCGCCGCACGGGGCGAATACTTATCGCCACCTTTGACGCCGCAGCACTCCGACAATAAACCTTGCCCCACTGCCGGCCAAAAAATGCCCCATCGTCCTTAACCGGGCGGCGGGGTTTTTTGTTTGTGCTGCGGCCTAGTGGCGTGCGGCAAGGTCAATCAGCGCGATGATTACCAGAACAATAGCGGCGGCGCAGGCGTATGTCAGAACCCTCACGCCTAGCGACACAGTCGGCGGGGTAGGCTCTGCCATTTTGCCCGTGCGCAATTCTGCAAAGCGGGCTGGTTCGTCTGGGTTGGCGTGCCAGCGGGTGACGGACCCTGATTTGTAGATTGGGTTGATCCCCACGACAGGTTGGTAGGTCATTTTGTCATTGTGCTTTCTGCATGTGCGTCACGGACAAGTTCTGTGATGTATTCAGCGACGTGGGCGTATTCGTTCTTGCCGACCTCGTTGATGATCCAGTCCTGTTGGTCTTTGCTTAGAACCTGCAATATGTCCCCGATGTTTCCAAATTTAATCATGTGATTTTGGAAGCGGTCTTTGACCTGCTGCCGAGGAGATGCTTTGATCGTGCGGGGCGGGACGATGCCTGCCTTGCGTGCTATGACGACAGCCCGGACGACCTTGGTGTAACCAAATCCAATTGCCTTTTGTATCTCCGCATGGCTGCGACCCGCCCTGTGCATTTCTGCGACGATGTTGATTTCTTGCTCTGTCATGGCCGTGCCACCGGACGCAGGAACGGGATGCCTGTATCGCGGCAGTATGCGTCGACAGGCTGGCCCCAGAGTTCTTCCAACGCCTCGACCAGCGCGGGCATCTGATCGCAGACTGCTGACGTTTTGCCTGTGATGTGGCCCACTTCCATGCTGCCGAT
>FUWD013428927.1_pt1 | contig 10482 bp, 8 predicted proteins | sample 1063281 | NCBI WGS metagenome assembly FUWD01 (sample SAMEA79048168, study PRJEB19326) | metagenome | biome: marine
TTCTGTTATAGGCACAGGTTTGATGGGTTTACAGCACATTAAAGCTATAAATAAATCTAAAAAAGCCTCACTACATTCAATAGTGGATATTAATAAAGAAGCATTATTTTTATCAAAAAAATTTAATATTCCTGTATTTAAAAATTGTAAAGAATTGTTAAACAAAAATAAACCGGATGCTGTAATTGTTGCAACACCAACCCAACTACATAAAATTCATACAATTAATTTTTTAAAATCAAAGATCCCAGTTCTTTTGGAAAAACCTATTTCTGACAATCTTGCGTCAGCCGAAAAAATTGTAGATAGTTCAAAAATATATAAAACACCTCTTTTAATTGGATATCACAGGAGACATAATTCAATTGTAACAAAGGTAAAACAAGAAATTGAATCTGGTAAATTAGGTAAAGTGGTTTCAGCTAATATTATGTGTTGGCTTTATAAGCATAAAGAATATTTCAATGAAAAGTGGAGAATAAAAAAAGGAGGAGGTCCATTAGGAATTAATCTAGTTCACGACATTGATTTAATTTGTTACTTACTTGGATCTATTAAATTTGTTCAAGCTTTTACGTCTAATTCTGTTCGTAAATTTAAGGTGGAAGATACAGCGACCATTAACTTAGTTTTAAAATCTGGAGCACTATGCACACTAAATATATCAGATACTATTGTAGCACCATGGAGCTACGAGTTAACAGCAGGAGAAAATCCAGCATATCCTAAAACTAACCAATCAGCTTATTTTATAGGTGGAACCAAGGGTTCTCTTCAATTTCCAAATTTAAATTCATGGCATTATAAATCTGAAAGAAGTTGGTGGAAAAATATTTTTGATAAAAAATATAATATCAAATCTGACAGTAATACTTTAATAAATCAAATTGATCATTTTTGCGATGTAGTATCTAAAAAAACCAAACCCAAAGTTAATGGCAATGATGGTCTAAACTCTTTAAAAATTTTTGATGCAATATTAAAGAGTGTTAAGACAGGTAAAAAAATTAAGATTTAAAGTACAGTAATATTTAATTATTTTTTTTACCTTCAGTTTTAATAAACAATATACCAAATACTATAATTCCAATTACACCGAAAATTTTATTCACATCGAATGGAACACCAAAAATTAAAAAATTAATTATTGTGGACCAAAGTAATTGAGAATATTGAAAGTTTGTTACAAAAGATAAATTAGAAAGCTGGATTGCTTGGATCAATATAAAATGACTTACAAATCCAGATAGACCCATCACCATTAAAGGTATCCAATAAATATTTTTTTCTAAAGGAACCCAATTAAAAAAAATATAAATTGAAAAAATAATAGTTCCAGTAATTGCCGTATAAAATACTGAAGCAAATGGATCGTTGTTTTTTGAGATAACTTTAGTAAAAAATTGGTATAGAGCCCAACATATTGGAGGTACTAAAGGAAAAATTAATTCTGGAGAAAGCACTTTCATACTTGGTCCAAGAGAATAAATTATTGACCCAAAACTTAAAATCATTAAAAAAAATCCCTTATAACTGAGCACATCTTTTAAAAAGTATGCTGATAAAATGGCTACTATTAGTGGAGCTGAAAAAAAGACTACATAAATATCCACTAAGTCAAATCTTTGAAGTGAATTAAACATAAAAAAAGTAGCAGTAACCATCAATATTGATCTTAATATTTGAATTCTAAAATTTTTTGTTAAGTTTATCTTTGGCCTAAAGATTAAAAAATAAACTCCCATAGCTATAAAATGAAAGAAAAACCTCCCCCACACAGCCTGTGTAACTGGCATAACACTACCTAAAAATTTTGCTAGTGAATCCATACACACAAACATAAAAAATCCTGTTGAGGCTAATAAAACTATTTTTAATAGAGGGGCTTTTTTATTTTGTGTCATTAGTTGAGTAAAGAGTAAATATTTTTATAAAAAATATTTACATTACCACACCAACTTGCCAAGGGTTAAATTCTTCATCACCATAGCCATTAAGCTCACTTTTGGTAGGACTACCAGAGGCAGTAGTAATCACTAGTTCAAAAATTTTTTTTCCAACTTCTTCTATTTCTTCTTTACCTTCTATAATTGTCCCACAATTAATATCCATGTCCTCAATCATCTTCTCATACATAGTGGTGTTAGTTGATAGCTTTAAACTAGGCGCAGGCTTACATCCAAAACAAGAACCTCGTCCAGTTGTGAAACATATTACATTTGCACCAGATGCTACTTGACCAGTTACAGAAACAGGATCATAACCTGGTGAATCCATAAAATTAAATCCTTTGTTTTTTAAGGGTTCAGCATAACTTAAAACATCTTCTAAAATAGAATTTCCACCTTTAGCAACTGCACCTAATGATTTTTCAAGAATTGTAGTTAGTCCACCTTTTTTATTTCCTGGTGCTGGATTATTATCCATAGAGCTATTATTTATAGATGTGTAGTGCTGCCACCATTTAATTTTAGCTATTAGTTTATCTGCCGTTTCTTGTTTATTTGCTCTATTAATCAATAAATGTTCTGCACCATAAATTTCTGGTGTTTCTGATAAAATAGAACTACCCCCTTGCTTAACTAGCATATCAGCCGCAACTCCCAAAGCAGGATTTGCCGAAATTCCAGAATAACCATCAGACCCTCCACATTGTAGTGCTAAAGTTATATTATTAACTGATAAAGGTTCTCTTTTTACATTATTTGAAACAACTAATAGATTTTTGATTTCACTTAAAACTTTATCAACAATTTTTTTTGTTCCACCTTCATCCTGTATTGTTAAAAAGTGAATACGATCATGCTGTTTTACATTATCTTTGAATATATCAACTTGAGCACACTCACAGCCTAATCCTAGTACAAATACATGTGAAAAATTTGGGTGATTTTTAAAACCATCAATTGTTCTTTGAAATATTTGCATTCCTTCACTTTCTGTATTCATTCCACATCCAGTTGAGTGAGTTATTGGCACTATTCCATCTATATTTGGAAAATCCTTTAAAATATTACTTTGTTTAATTTTTTCAGAAATCATCTTGGTAACAGTTGCAGAACAATTTACTGTACTTATAATTCCTATATAGTTCCTTGTAGCTACCTGACCATTGTCTCTCATTATACCGTTGAAAAATAATTCACTTTTTTCATTTATAATTGATTTCTTTTCTATAACTTTAAATTTTCTATCAAAATCTTTAAACTCTAAATTATGTGAGTGAACATGTTCGCCAGGATTAATATTTTTAGAGGCAAATCCTATAATCTGGTCATATTTGATAACTGGATCACCTTTATTTACAGTTTTTAAACAAATCTTATGACCAAAAGGTATGTCATCAATACTTGAAATATTTTGGCCTTCAATTTTTGTTTTAGCTGGAATTATAAATGGTGTGACAGCAACGTTATCATTTTTGTTTAAAACTATTAGATTATTTTGCATTTTATAATATAGTTTAGTAAATTATACGTAATATAACAAAGGGTATTTCCAATAAAATATTTTAATTATGCGAAAAAAAAATTTAAGAAGCCGACAATGGTTTGATAATCCTAAAGACCCTGAGATGACAGCTCTATATCTTGAGAGATATCTAAATTATGGTTTAACAAGAAAAGAATTACAGTCTGGTAACCCAATTATTGGTATAGCGCAATCTGGTAGTGATTTATCACCATGCAACAGACATTTTCTATCTTTGAGTAATAGAATTAAAGATGGAATTAGAAGAGCAGGAGGTATTCCAATGGAATTTCCAACTCACCCAATTCAAGAAACTGGAAAAAGACCAACAGCAATGCTTGATAGAAATTTATCTTACTTATCTTTAGTTGAGGTTCTTTATGGCTATCCAATTGATGGAGTAATTTTAACAACTGGTTGTGATAAAACAACTCCTGCTGCATTAATGGCAGCTGCTACAGTAAATATTCCGGCAATTGTTTTATCTGGAGGTCCAATGTTGGATGGAGTTTATAAAGGTAAGTTAGCTGGATCAGGAATGGTTGTTTGGGAAGCAAGAAAACTATTAGCTAAAGGTGAAATTAATTATGATGAATTTATGGATATGGTTGCATCATCTGCACCAAGTATAGGTCATTGTAATACTATGGGAACAGCATCATCAATGAATTCAGTTGCTGAAGCTTTAGGAATGTCTTTAACAGGATGTGCTGTAATCCCAGCACCATATAAGGAAAGAGAACAAATTTCTTATGAAACGGGAAAAAGAATAGTGTCTATGGTTCATGAAGATCTTACACCATCTAAGATTATGACACGTAAAGCATTTGAAAATGCAGTCATTGTTGCAAGTGCTATTGGTGGCTCTAGTAACTGTACAACACACTTAAGTGCAATTGCAAAACACATGGGAATTAAATTTGACTTATCTAATTGGCAAAAATTAGGACATGAAATTCCGTTATTAGTAAATTGCCAACCAGCTGGTGAATATTTAATGGAAAGTTTTTATAGAGCAGGGGGAGTTCCTGCTGTTATGCAAGAGTTAATAAAGCATAAAAAGATCCACACTAATATAATGACTGTCTCAGGTAAGACTGTTGGTATTAATTTAAAAAGAAAAATTGAAACTGATAAAAAGGTTATTAAAACTTTTAAAGATTGTTTAACTGAAAAAGCTGGATTTTAGTAATGAAAAGTAACTTTTTTAATAGTGCAATAATGAAAACTTCAGTAATCAGTAAGGACTTTAGAGAAAGATACCTTTCAAATCCCAAACAACCAAATGCTTTTGTTGGTAAAGCAGTAGTTTTTGAAGGTCCCGAAGATTATCATAAAAATATTAATAATAAAAAGTTAAATATAGATGAAAATTCTATTTTGATAATAAGAGGGTGTGGACCAGTTGGTTACCCTGGTGCAGCAGAAGTGGTTAATATGCAACCTCCAGCACATTTATTAAAAAAAGGAATAAATGCTCTTCCAACATTAGGTGATGGAAGACAAAGTGGAACCTCTGAAAGTCCTTCAATACTTCATGTCTCTCCTGAGTCAGCAGTTGGTGGTGATTTATTAATTGTTAAAACAGGTGATGAGATGAAGATAGATTTGAACAAAAGAAGAGTAGATCTGCTGATTTCACAATCAGAATTTAAGAAACGTAGAAAGAAAAAGAAAATACCTAAGTTTGAAAACCAAACACCTTGGCAAGAAATATTTAGAGATACAGTCGGACAATTAGATGATGGAGCTTGTATTAAATCTAAAGGTGTGTATTTAGATATTACTAACAAAAAAGGACTACCAAGAAACTCACATTAATATGAAACCAAAAATTTTAGTAACAAGAAAATTATCAGATGGTGCAGAAGCAAAATTAAAACAAGATTTTGATGTAACGCTGAATCTTAAAGACGAACCCATTCCAACTGACGAACTTATAAAGTTGGCAAATGAGTATGATGGTTTTATTTCAACTGGATTTGATAAAATAGGTGAAGAATTTTTTAAAGATCTAAATGGAAAGTTAAAAATAATTGCTCAAGTTGGTGTAGGGTATGATAATATTTCAATAAAATCTGCTGAAAGTAAAAAAATTAAGATAACGAATACACCAAATGTATTAAATGAAGCTGTTGCTGAAACAACTATTCTTTTAATCTTAGCTGCTTCAAGAAGGATTGGAGAGGCTTATAATTTAGTTAGATCTGGAAAATGGAAAGATCAAAAACCTGATTTAACAAAATTTATGGTAGGAAATTCAGTTACAGGAAAAACACTTGGTATAATTGGTATGGGTAGAATTGGTAGAATTGTTGCAAAATGTGCAAAAGCATTTGGAATGAAAATTATTTACTATAACAGAAGTAGACTTTCTGAAGATTTAGAAGATGGAGCAAAATATTTTTCTGATATTAATTCAATGATGCCCGAGTGTGATTTTGTAAGCATACATACTCCGGCTACAGCTGAAACAAAACACATATTAAATGCGACCACTATTAGTTTATTACCAAAGCATGCTGTTGTTATAAACACATCAAGAGGATCAACTATTGATGATGAAGCATTAATAAATGCTCTTCAAAATAATAAAATTTATGCTGCGGGACTAGATGTTTTTAATAATGAACCTAATCTTGATGAAAGATATATGAAACTAGACAATTGTTTTGTTTTACCTCATGTGGGAAGCGCAACACACGAAACTCGCTTAGCAATGAGCATGATGGCAGTAGAAAATATCATATGCTACTTTAATAATAAGAAACTAATTTCAGAAGTTATATAATGTAAAACAACTCAGAGTTGTTTTCATTATCAATATTTAGTTTGATTCGTTTATTTTATTTTTCTTTAAATAACAAAGCTTAAAAATTATATATAATACTTATACTTAGTTACACCTCTCTAATTTATATAACTTTTTACTTTGTTTTTATTTCTCTTTGTGTTTTAGTGTTGGCTTAAATAAACAAACCGAGAGGGAAAATAATGTTTAAATTAATAACAAAAACTATAGCTGCAGTAGCTATTGTTTCAGTTGCTTTATTTGGCTCTGCTAACGCAAAGACTTTAAAGATTGAAACTCACTTTACTGCTAATTCACCAAATGGTGAAGTTGCAGCTCAATTCGCTAAAAACGTAGAAATGTTTTCTGGTGGAAGCTTAAAAGTAGAAATGTTTTATTCATCATCAGTTTCAGGAAAATCTGCTGAAGTATTTAACTCTGCACAAACTGGAATTATTGACTGTGATATGACTGGTGCTGGTTACCAAACTGGTAAAAATGCAGCGTTCCAATTTGCAGGTGATGTAATGGGTGGATACGATAACCCTTATCAACAATATGATTTCTTAAAGTTCCCTGGAGCTCAAGATGCTGTTGATGCATTATACAATAAATATGGAATGACACTTATTGGTTGGTGGATACCTGGACATGAGTCACTTATTTCAAGTGTTCCAATTCCAGATGTTGCATCTATCAAAGACTTTAAATTTAGATCACCTCCAGGAATGGAAAGTATGATCTTTGCTGAGTTAGGTGCTAAACCAATCGTAATGGATTTTGGTGAAGTTCCAACTGCTTTACAAACTGGTCTAATTGATGGTGCTGACTATTCTAGTTTAGCAACTAACACTGCAGGTGGACACTATGAGCAAAATAAATATGCTACATATCCTGGTTTCCACTCTATGCCAGCTGACCACTTAGCTTGTAATTCTAAAGTTTGGAAAAAGCTTAAAAGCTCATGAAAGAGGTGCTATGAAAGCTGGAATAGAAATTGCTGGTAGAACTATCACTAGCTTAGTTGAGAGAAAAAACGCTGAAGCTGTTAAACAATTAATGGCTGAAGGTGTTACTCTTCATGACTGGGCTCCATCAGAAAGAGCTAAGTTCAGAGCATCTGCATTAAAAGCTTGGGAAACTTGGAAGACAAAATCTCCTGAGGCTGCTCAACTTATAGAAATGCACAAAGCTTACATGAAAGCAAACGGTATCCTATAATTATAGAATACAAGAAATCTTGAAGGGCCTGAAAAGGCCCTTCTTTTTTTAAAATTTTAAATTTATGCTTGATAAATCTTTACAAGAGCAAACAGAAAAAGTTGCAAGCAAAGATAATTTCCCAATAACATGGGTAGATAAAATTACTTTAATCATAAGTCATACGATTAAATACTTAATCCCAGTTATTGTGGCTGTGATGATGTATGAAATTTTTATGAGATATATAATGGAAAAACCTACGATGTGGGTAAATGAACTATCTTTATGGCTTGCTGGTATTATTTATTTAGTTGGTGGAATATATGCAACAAGACTGAGAAGTCATATAAGAATTGTAATGTTATATGATTATGTAGAAAGACCAACTCAAAGAGTTTTTGATGTAATAAGCACCTTAGTAATTGTCATATTTGCAGCAGCTGTAGTTTATGGAGGTTGGGAAGACGCACATAGATCGTTTACTACATGGGAGAGATTTGCAACTTATTGGGATCCACCAATTCCTGCTATTATGAAGCCACTAACACTGTTATGTGTATTTCTTATTGCAGTTCAGTCAGTAAATAATTTAATTATTGATTGGAAAAATCCAAAAGAAAAACAATACGACCCAGCTAAAGATTTAAAATAAATGGATATAGGAACACTCTCACTAATAGTTATATTTGGATTAATAGCCCTTATCTCAATAGGAGTTCCTCTTGGTTTTGCGTCTGGTTTTATGGGTGCAGTTATAGTGATTGTACATATTGGTGAACATGCCCTTGGTATATTGCTCACTAGATATTATTCGCTTGTTGTTACCTATTCTTTTTTATCTGTTCCTTTGTTTATATTTATGGCCTCGTTGCTTGAGCGTTCGAACATAGCGAGAGACTTGTATGATGCATTAAATGCATGGTTAAGAAAAACTAGAGGTGGAGTAGGAGTTGTAACAGCAATAATGGCAACACTCATGGCTGCGATGAGTGGAATTATTGGAGGAGAAATAGTTTTATTAGGATTGATTGCATTACCTCAGATGTTGAGATTAAAATATGATCAAGATATGTCTATTGGAATTATTTGTGCATCAGGTTCTTTAGGTACAATGATACCACCATCAATTGTTTTAATTATTTACGGTTTAACAACTCAAACTTCTATAACTATGTTATTTCAAGAAGCGATAGTGCCTGGTTTAATGATTTCAGGTTTAATTATTTCATATATTCTTGTTAGAACAAGATTGCAGCCTCATCTAGCACCTTTAAGTGATGAGCCGGCTTTAACTTTTAAAGAAAAGATGTCATACCTACCAGGACTTTTACCACCGATTGCAATAGTTGTAATAGTTTTAGGTTCGATTTATTCTGGTATCACAGGAATTACAGAAGCAGCTGGCATGGGTGTTGTTGCAACTTTAATAATAATTACTGGAAGAAGAGAACTAACATGGTTTTTATTTAGAGACGCATTAGTAAGAACTTTTAAAGCTACAGGAACAATTTTAACAATTACTTTTGGGGCAACTGTATTAGCAGGGGCATATTCACTTGCAGGTGGCCCTACTTATGTTGCAGAAATGATTTTAGCTTATGATTTAAGACCTATGTATCTAATTTTTATGATGCAAATAATGTTTTTAATTTTAGGTGCGTTTATGGATTGGGTTGGAATTGTCTTATTAGCAATGCCAGTTTTTCTACCAATAGTACTTACACTTGGTTTTGACCCTATATGGTTTGGAATTTTATTTTGTGTAAATATGCAAGTTTCTTTCTTAAGTCCACCATTTGGTCCAGCAGCGTTTTATCTAAAATCTGTTACACCACCACATATATCTTTAACAGATATTTTCAGAGGATTTGGTCCTTTTATTGTAATCCAATTAATTGTTTTAGCTTGTGTGATGTTCTTTCCAGAATTTACCACACAAAATTTCCACGAGTTCAAACCAAAATAGATGAAAAAGATTGGGTTTATAGGGATAGGCCTAATGGGTCTACCAATGGCAAAAAACTTATTAAAAGCAGGTTATGAGCTTAAAGCTTTTAATAGGACTGAAAGTAAGGCCGAACCTTTAAGAGAGTTTGGTGGAAAAATATCTAAATCTATTGAAGAAGTGGTGAGTGATAATGATGTTGTTATTACAATGCTAACAGATGATAGCTCTGTTGATGCGGTGATGAATAGTCGGGAATTTTTAGATAACCTAAAGGTTGATGCTACAGTAATAGATATGAGCTCAGTTAAACCTACAACAGCAATATCTCATGGAAATAATTTAAAATCTAAAAACATAAATTATTTAGATTCTCCAGTTTCAGGAGGAACCATAGGTGCGGAGGATGCATCTTTAGCAATTATGGTTGGTGGAGAACAAAAAATTTTTGATGATGTTTCAGATGTTTTAAAAGCAATGGGCAACCCAACTTTAGTTGGCCCATTATCAAGTGGTCAAGTTTCTAAACTTGCTAATCAAATTATTGTTGGTTTAACAATAGGCGCTGTCGCAGAAGCAGTAACACTTTGTGAAAAAGCAGGAGCTAATCCAAATAAAATGATCAAAGCTTTGTCAGGTGGTTGGGCAGATAGTAAAATTCTTCAAACGCATGGAAAAAGAATGATAGAAAAAGATTTTACTCCAAAAGGAAGGACTTCAGTACATTTAAAAGATATGAATAATATTCTAGAATGCGCTAATAGTTATAATACTCATTTACCTATTTCAAATTTAGTCAAAGAAATGTATAAAAGTCTTGTCAAAAATGGACATGGTGAAACAGACCATAGTTCACTTTATAAAGAAATTGAAAGGATAAATAAAAAATGAATAGAAGATTAGAAGGTAAAAAAATTATAGTAACAGCTGCAGGGCAAGGAATTGGAAAAGCAACTGCAATAGCATTTCATAATGAAGGAGCTCAAGTTACTGCAACAGATTTAAATGACAAAACTTTAGCTGATTTAAATAAAGAATATCCTAATATTAAAGTTAAGACTTTAGATTCAAC
>FUWD013290679.1_pt10 | contig 10473 bp, 14 predicted proteins | sample 1063281 | NCBI WGS metagenome assembly FUWD01 (sample SAMEA79048168, study PRJEB19326) | metagenome | biome: marine
GATTATGAGTTTATAAAGATGAATATTCCTACTATATTCTATAATAGTTGGTGATACTTTAACTTACAATGATGTTAGAATAGATAAAATAAATACAAATAGATATAGTTTTGTAAATAATAAATTCCCCTTTAGAATCGCTATTGCAGTATAATGGAGAAGAATCTGTAAAATTAAAATATACTATTGAGAATACTGGAAAGATAATATACAGTAAAACTATCAATCTAAATAAAGAGGATAATTCTCGCTTATTAAAAATAGAGATCACATCAAAAAAAGAGGGCTTAAATTATTATAAAGCAACTATTGAAAACTTAGACAACGAAAAAAACACATCAAATAATACAAAAGAATTTTCTATAGAGGTCATAAACAAACAATCTAAGGTACTTATTGTTAGTCCTTTTAATCATCCAGATTTAGGAGCTTTAAAAAAAGCTATAGAAAGTGATAAGCAACGAAAAGTAATTATACAAACAAAAAATATTGATAATATTAATCTGTCTAGCTACAAATCGATAATTATTTATCAACCCAACTTTAGCTTCAAAAAAATAATAAATGAAATTAATAAGTCTAAAAAACCATACCTGTTAATTACTGGTTCTAATACTGATTGGTCATTTATTAACTCAAATTTTACAGGTTTAAATAAAAATGATATCAATACAGTAGAAAACTATAGACCACGCTTAAATAAAAACTTTTTGATCTTTAATCAAAATAATATTGGGTTTGAAAATTTCCCACCACTTTTAGATAAGTTTGGTGAAACCACAATTTCAATTCCTCACCAAACACTACTGTACCAAAATATCAAAGGATTCAACTCCAAAGACCCCCTATTAGCTATCTCCAATAACAATAATCAAAAAAAAGTTTTTTTATTTGGTGAAGGTATCTGGAAATGGCGTTCTACCAGTTATCTGATGAGTAATTCATTTCAAAATTTTGATAATTTTATTTCTAATATTGTTCTATATATATCATCAAATACAATAAAAAATAGGTTGGATGTAGAAGTAAAATCGTCCTATAATGCAAACTCGAGTATTAATATTAATGCATTTTTTGTAGATGAAAATTATAAATTTGATGATCGAGCTATTATCTATTTTACATTAAAAAACAAGAATTCAAAGAAGACAACAACTTTCCCTTTTCTATTATCAAAAAAATCATATAAACTAAGTTTAAGCCCAATAGAACCGGGAGATTACGAATATTCCATAAATGTTAAAAATCAAAATTTTTCGAAAAAGGGTTTTTTTAAAGTAAATGAATTTGATATTGAAAGACAATTCAATAATGTTGATTATTCAAAATTAAAAGAATTAACTAATAAAACAAGGGGGGCTTATTATTTTGAAAATAATTACAACGAATTAATACCTGATTTGTTAAATGATCAAAGATTTTCTTCCGTTCAAAAAATAAAAATTAATTATGACCAGTTAATAAATTGGAAATGGGGTTTGATCGTTATTATCAGCTTGTTATCATTAGAATGGTTTATTAGAAAATACTATGGACAAATTTAATTTCGTAAATTGTATGAATAAATAATATCTATAAAATTTATAGCTTCATTAGATAACTTTTAGTTGTAAATTTGTAAAAAATTTTTAAAATTAAAAAAATGGCAAATAATCAAATTGAATTTAAATTTCCGAAAGGAGCGTTAATAACCTTAGCTATCATATTTACAGCTATTATATTAATCTCAAAATCTGCAATTACTATAGGATCTGGAGAACGTGGTGTTTTATATAAATGGATAGGAGGAGTTGTTACAGATGAGCCACCATTAGATGAAGGTTTTAATTTTGTAATGCCTTGGAACAAGGTTTTTAAATATAATGTTAGGCAACAAGAATTATTTGAAGAAAAAATGTCTGTATTATCTTCTAATGGATTAGAAATTAAACTTGACGCATCTGTGTTATATCAAGCTACAACATCTACAGTGGCTTTATTACACCAAACAAGAGGAGAAGCTTATGAAGACGATGTAATTATTCCAGCAATAAGATCTGCAACTAGGAGTGTGGTAGGAAGATATACACCAGAACAACTTTATTCCACCAAAAGAGATGCAATTCAGACAGAAATATTTGAAGAAACAAAAAAAATTCTAGCACCTCAATATATTCAATTAAACTCAGTACTTGTTAGAGATGTAACACTTCCACCTACCATAAAAACGGCAATTGAACGTAAATTAAAACAAGAACAAGAGTCCTTGGAATATGAGTTTAGATTAGTGACAGCTAGAAAAGAGGCTGAGAAACAAATTATTGAAGCTCAAGGTAAGGCAGATGCTAACAAGATATTAAGTGCTTCCCTAAACGATAGAATTTTACAAGATAAAGGGATCGAAGCAACTATTAAATTATCTCAATCATCTAATAGTAAGGTAGTTATTATAGGCTCAGGAAAAAGTGGTATGCCTATAATTTTAGGAAATCAATAATAAAAACTTATTTTCAAAAAAAAACCAGCTTAATGCTGGTTTTTTTTTAATTAAATTGTAACTAAACTAAAACTAGTACGTCTTATAGGTGCTCTGAATAATAAATAAGAGTAGTTTTTAGTTAGTTTAAAAGTCAAGATTTGAAAAAATTTTGACTTTTTTTTAATTTTTCTTCTTTTGGGGTAATCTACTTCTTTCAATTTTACCCATTTTTAAAGCTTTGTATATTTCATAGCAATCTAAAACAGCTTCAATTAGCTGTAAATCACTAGCATTTTTTAGAAAATAATCAGAATAATTACAATCAGATATTAATTTCATCAAATCATTCCTATCCATTTCCAAATATTCCATCATTACCTCTCTATCAAATTTACCAGCCATTATCTTACGTAAATTATCTTCTTTTTTTATTTTTGAAGTTTCCTAAGTTGTTTAGGCTTCTTACCAAATAATTTATAAAGAAAATCTACAGGTTTAAAAAGTGCCGCTATAGGTGTTGAAAAGTCGCTTGTTTTTGGTCTGGCTAGCTCATAGGTTTGTCTTATGCCGTTAATTTTTATCCTAGTAAATTTATCTTTAGGGACAAGTTTTACATCCACCTCCAAAACACCTATTAGCTTACTAGATTTGATAATAATCTCTTTTACTTCCTCTGATTTTTCATATAGAGCTATCAATAATTCATTACCCTTTAACAAATCATTCGTTACCTTAATCTTTATGGATGAATATCCAAGATATGAAACCATGACTGTGTCGTTGGCTATAGCAGTTAATTCAAAAAAACCTTCATCGTTTGTAATAGTTCCAGTAACTGAGTTTAAATTTAAAATATGTGAAGCACTTAAAGGTTTTTTATTTTCAGAATCAATTATTTGACCTTTAAGTATTTTTACCTGTAAACTATCATTTTGTGAAAATGCTGATAAAAATGAAAAAAATATAAATAAAAAAAAAGTGTGTTTTTTTAACATACAACAAAAGTATGAATTATATGGTAAAATAGTAGGTTAATGTTATGTGAAATAAATACTATAGTGCGCACGAGAAGATTCGAACTTCCACATCCTAATCGGATACCAGCCCCTCAAGCTGGCGCGTCTACCAATTCCGCCACGTGCGCTATTACAGTTGTAGTAATGTTTTGTGACCGGGCTGGGGCTCGAACCCAGGACCCTCTCCTTAAAAGGGAGATGCTCTACCAACTGAGCTACCAGGTCTAATTTTACAAGAGTGCAAATATAAACGCATTCAAATAGAAAAGAGCTTTTTTTACTTTATTTTTTATCGATATTTGTAATGAAATATTTAATCTATGAAAATTATTCTTTTAGGGTATATGGGAAGTGGCAAAACCACTATAGGTATTCAATTGGCAAAGAAGTTATTTCTTAATTTCACCGATTTAGATGAGTTCATAGAAGAAAAAGAACAAAAATCAATTAAAGAAATTTTCGAACAAAAAGGAGAAATATATTTTAGAAAAATTGAACATAAGTATTTGAAGCAATTTATAAAAGAAAATGAATCATATGTTTTATCACTAGGAGGAGGTACGCCTTGTTATGCTGGAAATTTAGATTTAATTTTACATGATAAAAATAATCTCTCTTTTTACCTTCGTGGCAGTATTTCAACACTCTTTAAAAGACTATCTGAAAATAAGTTTAAAAGACCATTAATCAATGATTTATCTGACAATCAGCTAACCGAATATATAGCTAAGCATTTGTTTGAAAGAAGTATTTTTTATGATAAAGCTACCTATAAAATATCTATAGATGACAAAGAGGTACAAGAGATTGTTACAGAGATAAGAATACTTTTACATTAGAAATGCTTTAGAGCTATTTTTATTGAAAGATACCTCTACGTGTTCTTTTGTTGATGTAGACAGAGAGATTCCTTTAAAATCTGCTTTTACGGGATATTTCTTATGATTTCTATTTACTAAAACCGCAGTCTTAAATCTTTTTAAAGGAACTTCTAAAAAGAATTTAACTCCGTACATTAATGTAGTTCCAGAATTTAACACATCATCCACTAAAACTATTGATTTATTCTTATAAAGATCTTTAGATATATTGGTAGATACTTCTCCTAATGGATTCTTCTTGTCTATGTAAACCTCACATAATATAATTTTTAATGATGAAATTTTTTGAAGATACTTTACTAATTCTTTTGCGAAAAAGATTCCATTACCTTGAATTCCTGCAATTATAATTTCATTTTCAAAACTATTTGCTTCATAAATCTGATATGCCATTCTTTTAATTTTTTGACCTATCTGATTATGGTTTAAAATGGTGGTTGTTGTATTCATATATATTTATTCTTGAGATTCATGATAGTCATCTATATCTCTTCTGTCTTTTTTTGTTGGTCTGCCAGTCCCTTTTGTTCTGTAATAATCTTTCGAGTATTTTAATAAATCTAATTTTTCAATTTCATTTTTAGGAGTTATGTCTTTACAAAATTGGTGAACCAATTTAGCACCAATTCTGCTTTCAGGAATAGCCAATACTTCAATTTTTAAATTCATTTGATTTTTTCTAATTGAAATGATTTCTCCACCATAAATTTCTTTTGATGGTTTGCAATTAGAGTCCTCTATTTTTACATGACCTTTTTTACACGACTGAGAAGCTATGTTTCGGGTCTTGTATGAACGAATACACCATAAATATTTATCAATTCTCATAAAAAAGTTAAAAAATGCATAATCACTTTTCACAAAGGTATAAAAATGGTAAATTGCACCACTAAAATAGTATAAATGTTTAATAGAAAGTTTTTAATCTTATGTTTGTCATTATTATTTATTGGTTATGCCTGTGATGATGACAATTTTGGAGTACCTGTTGATAATTTTGATTATGCTGGACAAGCGATAATAGATAACGACTCTCTAGTTGATTTTTTAGGAAAACATTATTACAATGATGTCATAGACTCGGTTCGGCCATTAATAACAGGAGCAACAGCACTTATAAACGACTCTAGGCTGATAACGCAAGATGTTACTGAGTTAGATGTAGATTACAAATTATATATTTTTGTTAAAGACGAGGGAAGTCCAAACCCTGTTAAAGGTCATCCTACAGTAGTTGATTCTGTATTAGTTAAATACAAAGGTCAATATTTTAATTCTACTACAGAATTAATTGATTTCGATGAAAGGACAGTTCAACCAGTATGGTTTACATTACATTCTGTGATTAGAGGTTGGTCTCTAGGCTTTGGTTCTTTTAAAGGTGGAGAAAATGTTACTAATAACGGCCCTGTAACTTATATGAACGGTGGTAAAGGAGTGTTATTTATACCGTCAGGATTGGCGTACAGTAAATTTTCGACTCCTGGTATTCCTTCTAGTTCAACATTACTTTTTTACATTGAATTATATGACTTAGTAGAAAATACAGATTACGATGTTGACTCAATTCCAGGTATATTAGAAGATTTAGACGGTGATGGTGATCCTAGAAACGATGATACTGATGGAGACCAAGCACCAAATTTCTTAGACCCTGATGATGATAATGATGGTGTTTTAACCAAAGATGAAGGTGGCGCTGATGGAGACCCTACCAACGATTTCAATGACCCGAACAATCCTAATTTACCTGATTATCTAAATCCAGATATAAAGTAATTAATTTAATGATTTAAAAATTAAAAAAGCTCTTGTAAACAAGAGCTTTTTTGTTGTTAAATTTTATTATAATTTTATTTTTTAATCTTATTCAATTTATAGGATATACCGAATATTATTTGATTTACTCTTTTGTCAAAACTAAAATTATTATTAATTGAATTATCTACAAACACCGTTTCTGTTTTAGACAACGCTCTTTCCCATCTAACATCTATACCTAAACGCCCTAATTCTATACCTCCACCAATTTGAATTCCAAGAGAAAAACTTTCAGTAGAAACCTCACTCAAATCATTTAAATCGAAATCTGAGGCCAATATGTATTGAAATGAAGGTCCGGCAAATACATTTCCAATACCTAAAATTTTCTTACCAATTAAAACTGGAACGTCAATTTTTCTAAATTTAAAATCTGCTTCTCTTGGCGGTGCAAAAGGGCTATCATAATTCAAGCTAATTCTTTAATTCTGTATAAACTATCTCTGGTCTTAAATAAATCCAATAGCAGGAAGTTTAGCTCTAAACCAAATTCCTGTATGAAAACCTGTTTTTGTCTTTGCGCCGTCTAATACATCATCAGAGGCATCCTCAAAAGAATCAGAATTATAATTAATACCTGCTTTTACTCCATAATGAAGTTGTGCGTTTGAGTGATGATTTATTCCTGTTAGTAGGAGGCAAACTAATACTATTTTTTTCATTTTTATTTTCTTTTAAGTACTTTCATTACTGCATTAACGACAGCTTCATCGTTTATATTGTATTTTTCCATTAATTGAGCAGGTGTTGCAGACTCTCCAAAAGTATCATTAACGGCTACAAATTCTTGAGGAATTGGATTGTTTTCTGCCAAGCATCTAGCTACACTTTCTCCTAAACCACCAAATTTATTATGTTCTTCAGCTGTAACTACACAACCAGTTTTAGAAACCGATTTTAAAATTGATTCTTCATCTAAAGGTTTTATAGTGTGAATGTTAATGACTTCAACACTTATTCCCTCGGATTCTAATTTTTCAGCAGCTTGTAAAGATTCCCAAACTAAATGACCGGTAGCTACAATAGTCACATCTGTACCTTCGTTTAATACGATAGCTTTACCTATTTCAAAAGGCTGATCTGTTGGCATAAATACAGGTACTTTAGGACGACCAAATCTAAGATATACCGGACCCTTATGATCTGCAATAGCAATCGTTGCAGCTTTGGTTTGGTTGTAGTCACAAGTATTTATGACTGTCATTCCAGGCAGCATCTTCATTAGTCCAATATCTTCTAATATCTGGTGTGTAGCTCCGTCTTCCCCTAAAGTTAATCCGGCATGTGATGCACATATTTTTACATTCTTATCTGAGTAAGCAATAGATTGTCTAATCTGATCATATACACGTCCAGTAGAAAAATTTGCAAAAGTTCCAGTAAATGGGATTTTACCACCAATGGTTAAGCCAGCAGCTATACCCATCATATTTGCTTCAGCTATACCAACTTGAAAAAAACGATCTGGATGATTTTCTTTAAAGTCATTCATTTTTAATGAACCTATTAAATCTGCACATAGAGCAACTACATTAGGGTTAGTTTTTCCTAATTCAGTTAAACCATCACCAAAACCTGATCTGGTATCTTTCATTTCAGTATATGTATATTTTTTCATATTTATATAGTGTTGTTATTTATGGTAAAAATAAGTTATTAATTAAACCTTATTGAGCAATTTTTAGCAATTCTTTATACAATTTATGAACAGGTAAACCCATTACATTAAAATAGCTACCAGTTATTTTTTTTACACCTACTAATCCGATCCAATCTTGTATGCCATAACTGCCAGCTTTATCATAAGGACTAAATTTTTCTAAATAATAATTAATTTCCTCATCTGTGAATTTTTCAAATTCAACAATCGTTACATCATTAAATATTTTTTGAAAAAAACAACTTTTTAAGCTAATGGATGTATAAACATAATGCTGTTTTCCTGACATTTTTTTGAGCATTAAAAATGCATCTTTTTTATTTTTTGGTTTTCCAAGGGCAGTCTCATTAAACCAAACTATTGTATCAGATGTAATTAATAAATCATTAGACTTTAAGTTGGTAAAGCACTTAGATTTTAAATCTGCTAAATAATCTGTTATTTCCTCAGCTTTTAAATGTTTTGGATAGACTTCTTCAACTTCTTTAATCTCAATAGTAAAAGGAATGTCTAGTTCCTTTAAAAAGCGTTGTCTTCTCGGAGAACCAGAAGCTAAAATGATATTGAATTTAGATAATTTATTTCTTAACATTAGTTAAACTTAAAAATAGTCATTGATAAAACGCCCACTAACATGATAATTTTCATAAGAGAACTTAAAAGTTGATATTGATTATTTTTGAAAGGCACTCTTAATTTGTATGTGAGGTATGCTACTAATAGAGAAAGAGTAATTAAAAAAAATAATATCAGATATTGTTCATTCTTGAATGAATCAATTAAAACCGATAGCAAGAGTAATTGTAATAAGAATGACAAAAAAATCACAAAATTTATAGTTCTTTTATTCCCTATCAAAATTGGAAGTGTTTTTAATTTAAACTTGCTATCACCTTTAATATCTTGAAGATCTTTGATAATTTCTCTTATAAGGGTTGTTAAAAAAGCGAATAATAAATAAAAGAATATAATGACAGATAAAAATAAATTATCAAAAATATCTTTAATAGAAATCATACTGTGGTCAAATTCGTATACCAAAAATATTGGTAAAGAAACTAATAACGCAACTATAATATTTCCAATTAATGGAAGTTTTTTTAAAATTTTTGTGTAAACAAATAATAAAATTACTGTAACAATAAAATATCCAGATAAATGATTAAGATTATTGTTTACTGAAAGGTATAACCCAAGTATTAAACCAGTAATAGAAGTTAAAAAATAGAGAAATAATCCATTTTTTATAGAAATGATCGTAGTTATGTAGACTTTATCAGGTTTATTTATTTTATCAGACTTTATATCATAAATATCATTAATTAGATATCCACCCATGGTTATTAACAGTATACTTATAGTAAGGATTATAAAATCAACATCAGAAAGTAAGGAGGTTGAAATAAAAGATTCAATCAAGAAATATTTCGTTAAAAACATGGATAAGAAAACCATGAGTAAATTCTTATAACGAATTAAATGTAAAAAAGAAATCATGTATTAAAAGTCTTTTTTTATTCTAGCCAGATCTCTTTTATTATCTCTATCTTTTATAGTTTCTCTTTTGTCATGAATTTTCTTTCCTTTGGCCAATGCTATTTCAAGTTTAGCCCAACCATTTGCATTGATAAATAACTTTAGAGGCACTATCGTATTTCCCTTTGTGTCAATCTCTTTTTTTAAACTTTTTAATTCCCTTTTATTAAGAAGTAATCTTCTTTCACTTGTTGGCTTGTGATTGTAATGATGACCATACATGTATTCCTCAATAAACATATTAACAACGAACAATTCTCCACGATCATTAAATTCACAAAAACTCTCAGTAATTCTAGCTTTACTAAGTCTTATCGATTTAATCTCAGTTCCAGTTAATTGAATTCCAGCAACAAATTTGTCGAGAATTTCAAATTCAAAACGAGCTTTTTTGTTTTGTATGTTGATGTTTTTTTGCATGTGTTTGCAAATATACTTGATTTAAATATGAAGATTAACTTTTTTATTAACACATAAAATAACTTACTCATTCGCCAAAAAATGTAGTTTTGTTCAAATTTCTAAAGTTATTTTTAAAAATATAAAATGAAACAAATCATTTTTTTTACGATTACTTGTTTGATAGTAGTGTCTTGTAAATTGAATAATTCAAATTTTGACGCACAAAAGATAATAGATAAATCAATAATTGCATCAGGGTCAGATAAAATTTCTAGTTCTACTTTAAAGTTTGATTTCAGGGAATATAACTATAAAGCCATTCGAAATAATGGAATGTTTTCTCTAGAAAGAAATTTTTATAAAGATTCTGTATTTTACAGAGATGTATTATCAAATAGAGGGTTTCAAAGGTTCATGAATAATAATCCAGTTACAATTTCAGAAATTAATTCAAAGAATTTTAGTGAGTCTATAAACTCAGTTCATTACTTTTCAATACTTCCTTATGGGTTAAATGATAAAGCGGTGAAAAAAGATTTTTTAGGTATTGTTAATATAAAGGGAGAAAATTACTTTAAAATTAAAGTTTCTTTCACAAAAGATGGTGGAGGGATAGATTATGACGATGTTTTTATCTATTGGATTCATCAGGCAGATTATTTAATAGACTATTTAGCATATTCCTATAAAAGTAATGGT
>FUWD013030747.1_pt1 | contig 10472 bp, 16 predicted proteins | sample 1063281 | NCBI WGS metagenome assembly FUWD01 (sample SAMEA79048168, study PRJEB19326) | metagenome | biome: marine
GGGCACCACTCGCCGCGGTGAACGTCTTTCGAAGAAGGGCAAATAAAAAGGCCAGCGCGAGGCTGGCCTTTTCATCATTTTGAGAAATTTAGCTGAGGCCAAACATCAATATCGCGCGGCAATCGGGCCACCCCAATTGAAGTGATAGTTGACGCCCAGCTTTACGGTTTGGACGTCGTCGCGGAAAGTGCCTGCGGCGACGAGAGGAGCCGGTCCCGTCACGAAGTTGGTGCCACCAAAGTTGTAATACTGATACTCGACCTTTGCCGACCAACTCGGAGCAAACATGTATTCGAAACCGGCACCCACCGTATAGCCATCTCGCTGGTTGCCGTTCAAGGAAAATGCCGCAGGAACGCCGGCGGAGGCGACGGTGTAGCTGCTGTTCTGGTAGGCATACCCTCCCTTCACGTAGAGGAGGCTAGGGCCCCACGTGTAGCCCAGGCGGCCAGTTACAGAACCGAGGTCGCCGGATGTGCGAGAAAATGTGGTAATCGGGGGGCCAGCAAACGTCACCGTGGTGCTGTTATTGCCGGTCCAGCTGTACTGCGCTTCGATACCGAGCACCCAGTTCGGCGCGAACTGGTAGTCTGCACCAATCTGACCGCCGCCCATGAACCGGCCGTTGTTGCTGCCGCCAACGCCACCAACGAAATTGTTGTTGTTTTCGAATGCGCCGCCGATGTGGCCGCCGATATAGAAGCCGGTCCAGTTGTAGATGGGCGCTTCAACATGGGCCGGAGCCTTCGAATAGGTTCGCGCCGGCAGATCCGCTGCAAACGCGGGAGCGGTCATGCCTAGCGCCAAGACCGCAACTTTTCCGAACAGAGATTTTTTCATACCACGCTCCAAGATTTCATACCACGCTCCAAGAAATGGCCCACAAGCCGCCCACCAACATCAATACACGAGACCGGGTCAGATACTGTGCCCGATATGTCGCACTATGTATTTATTTCGATCAAATGAGGGGGCGAAGGCATCGCGGCGAGCACCTTTTCTTGCAGTGAGCAGAGGCCCTGTCTTCGCGGGCGCGGCGGGCATCGGTATTGTTCCGAAGGCGGAAGCTGTTACGCGAGAAAATTCGAGAACCATCATGGCGGAGAAACGTACACGGGTCCCCGCTGGCCTGCTGACGGCTGGTATCCTGTTCGCGTCTCATCCGGTGATGGCGGCGGCGGAGGTGCCCCCTTTCGAAGGAAGCCACGTCGGACGGCGCGGGTTAGGCTGGGTGACCGCGAGCATAAGGTTATTTCTATGGCCACTTTGAACCTGGCCGAGCTCGGTCGACCATCCACGAACGACGGCGCAGTAAAGCAGCCGGGATGCAGCCGTGGCGACCCCTGTTCCAATTCGTGAAGACGAACTGCTTGAAAATCGCTGACGCCTCGTTTCACCGGTGGTAATACCGAAGGCTGAGGCGGCGTTATTTGATGCCGACCCTTGCTTCGCTCGTCGTGACCAGCAAAGTTCAAGTACCCGCGCAATGTCGCGCATCGGAACTGCAAGGATGCAGTTCAGAAGGAATAGCATGGCGAACTTCCGTATCTTTGTGGGGGCGGGCAACCGCCCGGCGACTCCCATCATCCGCAAGATCGGACCAGCCGATCTCAAAAGCGTGCTGGCCAAAGGTATCGAGGATTTCGTGGCGATGCCGAGCCACGTTGTATTTTTGAGTCTGATTTATCCGATCGTGGGCGTTCTTCTCGCTCGCATGACATTTGGCAACGACCTGATACACCTGCTCTTCCCGCTCACGGCCGGCTTTGCATTGATCGGGCCGTTCGCCGCGATCGGGCTCTATGAGATGAGCCGGCGACGCGAAGCCGGGCTCGACACCTCCTGGAAGCACGCTTTCGATGTGCTGGGTACTCCGTCAATCCGGGCCGTCGCCGTCCTTGCCTTCCTCCTGATCGTGATTTTCGTCTGCTGGCTCACGGTGGCACACTGGCTGTACCACTTCGTCGGTTTCGGCGCGCCGGAATCACCGACCATTTTCATACGCAACCTGCTCACGACCTCATCCGGTCACAAACTGATTCTCTTGGGCAGCGCCATTGGCTTGCTGTTTGGCATCGTCGTGCTGACCACCTCTGTGGTGGCTTTCCCTTTACTGCTTGACAGGAATGTCGGTGCGGCGACGGCAATCGCAACATCGATCCGAGCGGTTCTCGCCAATCCGGTCGCGATGGCGCTTTGGGGCTCCATTGTCGCCGCCGCGCTTGTCATCGGCTCCCTACCGTTTTTTGTAGGACTTGCCGTCGTAATGCCAGTGCTGGGGCACGCCACCTGGCATCTCTATCGCCGGGTAGTAGGGCCATGATCATCGCCGCGCAGAACATGGACGAAACTCACCTGTTCTTGCGGACGGCTTGTGAAACCAAGAACGTTATTACTGTCGTTGTTGAACATTTCCCAACACAGGGCCACGCTCCGCTCGAGCGGTCGCGGGCCTTCATCACGCAGACGAGCCCCTCCGCTATCCCATTGTGGGCTTCGGATGGCGGTCTATCGCAGTCAGGGATGCGGGGTCTCTAGTGACAAGATTCCAGCTCCTGAATTGGTCCATGGTCTTCTCCCACCTCGTGGATCTCTCCGTTGCTTACGTGCTCGCGTTACCGATCGGCTGGAGCCAGGAGCGCGAAGGCAGCAGTGCTGGTCTTCGCACCTTTCCTCTGGTGGCGATCGCGAGCTGCGGGCTTATTCTCCTGGCAAAAGAGATGCTCGGGGACGATATAGGAGCTCAGTCGCGTATCCTGGCCGGACTGATTACCGGCATCGGTTTTATTGGCGGAGGCGCAATTCTGCGAAGCGAGCGGAGCATCCACGGCACAGCAACTGCCGCCAGTGTGTGGAATGTCGGCGTAATCGGGGCCGCCGCGGGCTTCGGACTATACGATATTGCTGCAGTACTCAGCGTGGTCAATTTCGCAACCCTTCGGCTGCTACACCCGCTGAAAAAACGGATCAACCGACCGGGCAAGCCGGAGAATTGAGAAGGCAAATTAGGGTTTGGTTCGGTGAGAGCCGATCTACGTAGCATCCGAAATTGAAGTCGTGATCCTTAAGTTTTTTCCTGTTCGCGCAACCGCTTATAAAGTGCAGCGACCGCGTCGGAAAAATCCGCGGCGGGATTTTGCTCACAATAATCTGATACAAAGCGGAGCTGCGTCAAAAGGCCCAACGACGCAGGGTTGAGATTTAAGTGGGTATCGCCCCGGCGGGCCGCCCAAGAATGATGCCACTCATGAATCCTTGTGCCCATGCGAGGTAGTCGCGCTGGATCAGCGGCTCAGATTCGATATCGGCTGTAAATTGTTTGCACGTTGCCGCTCCCAAGCCGACGATCTGCGCCATTTGTGCGAGTATGGGTGGTGAAGCGATGGCTTCGATAGCAAAAGCCAGCGATGTCGCGGCGAGGATGTTCGCGGCCAAGCATTTCACCTTATTCATTTTCTCTTCCGAACCAATCCAGCTCCATGCTGAGAACCAGCATAACGCGTACATGGACGCGGATTGCCAGTTGTCGTGAAATTCATGCCGCCGCTTTCAGTTCAATAAGATGACCGATCGGTAAATTAATCAACGCGATCGACCCCTTTCGGTAAATCTCTTCGAACCTTCTTAAGATTATTATACTTGGGTTCGGCATTGCATCGGCGAGAGGTCAGGCCTGGGCACCGCCGTTCGGGGCTCGAACGCATTGCTGGCAACGTCGGCTGCGACGGCGAGGACCTCTTGATCGTCACCTTCAATAATTTCAGCTCAGCCGGTCTGAACTGATCCGGAGACTTGATGGATTTATGGTTAGCGAAAGAGTGTTCACCCCCACTTCGCACAATTTTTGCAAGTCAGCATTTCTCTATGCCAATCGTCCCAGTACGACACATTGCACCGCAAAGAATGCCTCAGGAGATAGTAATAGTAAATGAAGTTGCTCCGCGTTGGTCAAATTCTCGAACCGAAACAGAACAACTTCAATCTGCTGCGTTTGCTCGCAGCCGCGACTGTGGTCGTTTCTCATGCGGTTTTCCTGCGCTCGGGCCACAAGGCCGACGAGATATTGGCAGGCGTCACCTATTATAATCTCGGCGATCACGCGGTGAATGTGTTTTTCGTGCTTTCCGGCTTGACCGTTGCCGCAAGCCTGGCGCGGTCACCATCGATCACTGAATTCCTGATCGCACGTGCCCTGCGTATCTTCCCGGCACTCGCGGCCTGTGCGCTGTTGTTGATTCTCGTGGGAGCTATGGTCACGATTTGCACGCCGACCCAGTTTCTGACCGATATCCGCGTCTGGCGATATGGCCTGAAGACGCTGCTGTTGGGCTCCGCATCGACGGGGTTGCCCGGAGTTTTTGATCAAAACCCTCATCCTTCTACCATGAATGCGTCGATCTGGACGCTCAAGTTTGAAGCAGCATGCTATTTCAGTTTGGCGATTGTTGGTTGGCTCGGCCTCTTGACCAGCCATCGATTTGCTTGGCTACTTGCTGTCTCCTGGATAGCCGTCGGCGGATTTTTGCTCGCCCGCTTTGGACACGACGCAGATCCGATCGATCAGGCGGCGCGTTTCTGGCTGTGCTTTTCCCTTGGGACAGCTTTTTACGTGTTCCGCGATCAAATTCCGTTATCCGTGATTGGCGTCGTCGCGCTGGGACTTGGCTTTTGGCTGGCTATCGGTTCCGGCTGGGAGCGTATCGTTTCCCTGTTGGCGACGGGCTACACGGCTGTTTGGCTTGGAAAAGTTCCAACTGGGCCGTTGCGCGATCTGACCAACAGGAACGATCTGTCCTACGGGATTTATATCTTCGGCTGGCCCATTACCCAGACACTCATCCTGATGCGGCCGAACATCGAGATTTTTCCACTCGTCTTGATCTCTTTTGTTTTGGCGGCAGCCGTGGCTCTTCCGTCATGGCTGTGGATCGAGCGGCCGGCGCTGCGTGCGCGGCGCGCCGTCATGACGCTACTCGAATCGTGCTTTGAACTGGTTGCCCAATGGCGCCGATGGCCTGCTTTAGAAGCCGTTACACGTCGCATCAAGCAACGGAGAAACCGATCGCAATGGTATCCAACACCCGACAGAGCTGAAGGCTCAAAAACGAGCGAACGTGTTGCGGGGATGAGATGATCAATTGCGAGGACAGATGACGACACAGGCTCGTCGCGGCTCAATCCATTTTTAAACGAGTTCCGCGACCCTTCTTGCGCTATCCGAGCCGAATGGGGCCTTCACGAACCCGTTAAACCGGCCTGCGATGGTACGGTGGCTTGTCTGGCTTGTCTCTAATCCGGAACCGTTCCGAGCTTGTTCAGATCGTCCGCGTTTTGGGAATTCTTCAAAAGAGCTCCCACGAGTTGATAGGATCGGGTTATCTCACTGAGACGGCTCATTTCGACCGTGGTTTGCACGTTGGATTTTTCTAAGGCACCGACGGACAATTTGATCGCGCTCGCGGAGATTTCAACTGGGGCTGCATCGCTCTGAAAAAGATTGGATCCCAGCGTGACGCCGAGTGATACGCCCTTCTCGCCTGCCAAACGTTCCTCTTGACCTTCGGTTCTCCCTACCCTGACAAATTCACTCGGATAAAACGTTGGTGTTGTCTCGATGATGGGTCACGAAAGCGTGCCATCACCCGCATCCGCTGCGGGAACGATATCAAAGCGTTTGCGTTCAGTTTGAGGGCTGATGTCTGCGTTTGGCGCATTGCCGGCGAGCGCGTTTGGCGAGTAGCAAAATTGGTGGGAGTCAAGCCATGAAAACATCTCTTAGAGCCATCGCGATAGCCGGAACCGCTGCAATGGCGCTAGCTAGCGCTACCATTGCGGGCGCTGCGCCCGCTGCGGCACAAGGCCATGATGGCGGCCATAGTGGAGGATTTGGGGGCCACGGAGGATTTGGCGGTGGCCACGGCGGAGGATTTGGCGGTCACGGCGGGTTTGGCGGTGGCCACGGGGGATTTGGCGGTCATGGCGGGTTCGGAGACCATGAGGGCGGCCACTTCGGCGGTCATAGCTTCTTGGGCGGTTTCGGCTACCCAGGATATGCCTACGGTTCCAGCTATGGTTATTACGGCTATCCTGGCTACGGGGATGGCGACTGTTATCTGGTACGTCGGCGCGCAGTGGATCGCTATGGTCGCCTCTTCATTCGTCGGGTCCAAGTCTGCGATTGATGGTCACAATCGAACTCGCCACACGGTCGCGCGCATGGCGATCCTGAGCGCGGCAAAGCTTCCGGATGCTGGCGCAACTGCCTGAAGGCTTGGCTAGCCCCTCAATCAGCCGAGGCCGTTAAACGCGGAACGATCGATTCTGTTGGCGTTGGATGGTTGCGCGCAGTGGTCACTACGAATCGGACGACACTGCATCGACGGCGAGGCCAACTTCAGGGGGTAGCGGAATTCTGCGTACACGCTCTGCATTCACCGAGCTCTTTTGGGGTTTTCCAAAAGACGCATCTGACGGTTTCAATCGGATTCGGTTTAAAAGACGCGAGCTATTCTCGCAGAACATTGTGGATAGCTGTCGCCGCCACGGCGGCGTGTCCCATTGCGACGCTGATTTGATCGAGGCCCTTGGCGACGTCACCGGCGACAAACAGGTTCTTGACGGAACTTCGCTGGTGCTCGTCGGCAACCACGCAGTTTCGATTATCGAGCGCTGCACCAAGAGCCCCCGCGAGATCGGACCGAGGGGAACTACCTAGCGACGAGTAGAGCGTATCGAACGCTAGTGGATCGTGGCCGTTCACTGTCAGAGCAATCTTCGGCCCATTAGTGGCGACATGCAAAATGGATGCTTCAATGCATTTGATGCCGGCCGCCTCCATTCTGCGACGACTTTCAGTGCTGAGGTCCAGGGGTCGGCCAAGCGATAGCAACGTGATGTCGCGCGTATAGGTCGTCAGAAAGAGCGCCTCTCCAAGACCGGTCTCGCCATGCCCGATGACCGCAATTTTATGATCGATCACCTCGTAACCGTCGCAAATTCCGCAATGCCGGATCAGGCCTCGCTGAACTGCGTTGAAAAGATTCGGAAGCTCGGGCTCTTTGTCGATGACGCCGGTTGCGAGAAGGATTGTTTTAGCGACAAATTTTCGGCCTTCCAGCACTGCTTCAAAGCTCCCATCAGGCAAGCGCGCGAGCTCGGTCACAGTTGCGGGTACGAAATTGGCTCCATATTTGATGGCTTGCGACTGCATACGGGAGAGAAGCTCGACACCACTGATTCCGTCCGGAAAGCCAGCATGATTGTGTGATTTGGGAATCCACGAAGCTCGACTGGAGCCGGCGTCAGCAACGATAAAATCCCGCCGAAAGCGGCCGAGATAGATGGCCGCCGTCAGCCCCGCAGGTCCACCACCGATCACCAGGCAGTCAAGTTTGTGTGTCAAGTCAGATCCAAATATTTCAAGGGGTTCAACCACTGGTCGCAGCCGCGATTGTTATCAACAATCTGGCGCGGATCGTCCATATTTTTATCGGCTTACCGACCGCAGAAGACGATGCCTTGAGCGACAAGAACGGATGTTCCATAAACTTGGCGTTGCCTGCTCGTTCGAACAGGTTCTAGGACAGTAAGGACTTGTCCGGCCTCGGTCTATCTGGCCGTGCTCAACGTGCAAATTCCGCCGACCCCTGACGAGCTACCCCGAAACCAGATCTATTGGAACTTTCGCCGCTAGCGGGGGTTTCCCGTCTGGCGTTGTGTCCGCACACCGCGATAGCAAACAGGAGATCATGATTATGAAAAGGATTGCACTTGCGACGGCTGCCGCTTTCTTTGCTTCCGTCCTCACGGCCGCGGCGATGCCCGGGATTCCCATGGTCAGTGGCGTCAGCGACCACGGAGTGATACAAGTCAAGGCCAAGAAAAAGATGCATCACATGTCTGGAATGAAGGGCGGCAAGGGAATGAAAGGCGGAGGTATGAAGGCTGGAGGTATGAAGGGAATGAAAGGGATGTAGGTCCCACCGCGCTGAGCTACCATGAAATACCGACTCTCCCTCCCCTATGGGTTCGCTGCGGAGTGGATCGTCTCGACACTTAATACGGCTTACGAAGCCCAACCACTGCCGGCAAAATAGATTGTGCGACCGACTCGGGTCGTCCGTATGGTTTTTCGGGCTAATCTGATACAAAAAAAGCCCGCATCGCTGCGGGCTTTTGTGTTTCTAACGATGTCCGGGCGCACCACCACCAACGCCAATTGTTATGCCCGGACTTCCTCCTCCATGACCCCCGCCATGAACAGGGGCTCGTCTTTGGCCACGGTGGGGCTGTCCGTGTTGCGTGCGAACTACACGCTGAGCACTGTGACCCTGCCTTTGCCGGTGCTGTGAACTAAAGTCAGTCGACTGCGCATCCGTTACAGCGTGCGCCTTCACCGGATTGGCGTTTGCAGCTGTTCCTCCAAGCAATACAACTGCACCGAGGGTCACTACGACAGCAAAACTTTTCATAGATCCGACTCCTGTTTGTGTTTAATCTCTAATCCCTTGAGATATTCTAGGTTCGCAGATCGCATTAAAAGCCCGCAGTGATGCGGGCTTTTTACTAATGTCTTACTAATGTCACCAGTGATGACCGCCGAATCCGCCGCCGTGATGGCCCCCGAATCCAAAGCCACCGAAGCCTAGGCTTATGCCCGGGCCCCCATAACCATACCCGCCGCCATAATAAGGCTGCGCATAGTAAGGTTGCTGAGCATAGTAAACCCGTCGAGGGGCGTAGTAGCCATAGCTCCTGTAGTGACGGTGGTGTCGATAGCCATAGTGGCGATAGCGACGATGGGCACTGAAGTCGGTCGACTGGCTCATCCCATTGGTTGCTGCTTCCGTCTTCACCGAGTTGTCGGCGTTTGCTGCGGTGCCACCGAGAAGCGCGGCTGCGCCGACGGCAATGGCGAGGGCTATTTTTCTCATTTTCTCACTCCCATGATAAAACTGTGGAGGGGTAATTAATTCGCAGGCGCTTCGTTCCAACGCCAACTGCGATAAGTGGTTGAATATCCATTCATATTCATGAATGGACTGGAATGGGACTTTCATCGTCTAGTCTAGTATGTCACGATCCGTTTCACGCGGCGCTTTTCGGTGTCGCCGCCGGCCTTTTGCAGCGCCGGAAATCCGCCCGCCACATGCGAGACGTTGGCGATACCCTTGCTCTTGAGCGTCCTTGCAGCCAACGCCGACCGGTTGCCGGAAGCACAATACAGCACTAGCCGCTTGCCGCTGCTCAGGGCCTTCACATGGGTCGGGCCTGTTGGGGTTAGCGTGGAATTCAAGAAGCCGCGCGGCGCATGCACTGCCCCCTTAAGAGTGCCTGTCTTTCTCCGTTCGTCAGTTTCCCGGACATCGACGAAGTCGTTGTCATTCTGAAAGAGGTAGAGCGCGCCCAGCGGATGTGGAGTCCTGGATCCATGCCATTGCGGTAGCGGGCAAGCTCTGCATAAATTGTCTCGGGATTCCGAGCGGCTCTCCACCTCCAGCAAGGCCCCGGAGGTGGTCAGATTTCGGACGGTGCATTTGATAGCGGCACCGCCGAATGCAAGCGTACCGGCCTTCAGCACCCTCCTCCGCAGGATCGACCTTTTCTCAACCATGGTGACCACCTCTAGAGACGGGTCAACCGATTTTTTTCCTCGGCAGCCTCACCCTGCTTCACGGTGCCCCCTTCGTGACAGGAGCCAGTCCAGGCGAACTTTGCAGGGCAGCGTCCAGGTCACGTCTTGCCCTCCCGCCGCAGCCGCTTGTAAAGCGCTTCGACAGCATCGGAAAAACTCAACGACGTGTTCTTCGCGCAATGATCTTTCAGAAAGTCCAGTTGATTGAGGAGGCCAAAGGTCGCGGGATTGAGTTCCAGCCCCTCATCGACACCCGGAGGCCTGCTCAGTATGATTCCGCTCATGTACCCTTGAGCCCATGCCAGATAGTCTCTTTGAAGGAGGGGATTGGATCTGACGTCGTCGCTGAAACGCTGACACGTCGTCGCGCCCAAGCCGACAATTTTGGCCTTTGGCGCTTCCGCTCGAAGATCCCGCCATGCGTCGGCTGCAGGCAAAGCAATCGACGACAGGGTCAACACAAAGAGCAAACGCCCTACACTCCTAGCGAGGCGCACCAAGGAACTGGCCGCATAGTGGAAGCGGCGGCGGCGCAATGCCCTGTCTCCAGTCAATCTTAGATCCTTCCTGAGGGGGGCCCGCACCACGATTGGATACCTATTGTTTGAATTTGGCCTGTCCCGCCGCTATCAGGTTCTTTGCGTCTCCCTTTAGCGAATTTCCGCCTCGAGGCGCAAGCGTAACCGTCTCCGGCCCGCCGCCAGCGTGGGCACAGCGGCGGTGTAGTCTCTGGTCCCGATGGGTTTGGCATTCTTCTCGTCAAGACGTTGATCGTGACCGAATTTCCGGCGGTCAGTAGTTCGACGTCGATCCCAGCCACGTCGAGCATGAGCCGAGC
>FUWD013190731.1_pt1 | contig 10468 bp, 9 predicted proteins | sample 1063281 | NCBI WGS metagenome assembly FUWD01 (sample SAMEA79048168, study PRJEB19326) | metagenome | biome: marine
TACAGGACCGCGAGCGTCTTTCTCAAGAAGGCATTCCCCCGGAGACTGCGGAGCAGCTTGCCGAGTTAAGGGTGTTCAGTTCTGGCCCAGGCTGTTACGGAACTGGACTGTTGCCCCTCATCGATTCCGGAAACTGGGAAGACAGTAAAGATCTCACTGAAGTCTTCCTTAAATGGGGCGGACACGGTTACCGCAGCGACGGAAGCAGCACCGAAGAACTGGAGGTGTTCAAACAAAGGTTGAGCAGTGTTGAAATCGTGCATCAGAATCAGGACAACCGGGAACACGATATTCTTGATTCAGACGATTATTTCCAGTTTCAAGGGGGGCTTCATGCCGCCGTGACCGAACTGCGACGCCAAAGTCCGGCGACCTATCACGGAGACTCGTCCAATCCGGAGAAGGTGCGTGTGCGTTCCCTCAAGGAAGAATTCAACCGCGTCTTTCGCAGCCGTGTGCTCAACCCCAAATGGATCAACGGCATGCGCGAACACGGATACAAAGGGGCTTTCGAAATGGCGGCAACGGTGGATTACCTGTTCGGCTACGATGCCACCTGCGACATCGTTGCCGATTATCAGTACGAGGAGGTTGCCCAAAAACTCCTCCTCGACGAACAGCAACAGCAGTTTTTCATGGATCACAATCCACTTGCTCTTCGGGATGCAGCGCAGAGGCTGCTTGAAGCCAACGAACGTGATCTCTGGGAAGATGCGGACCCAGAAACCCTCAACGCCCTGGAAGCCTCGATCATCCAAATCCAGGGGCAGTTGGAATAGTGGCTAATGATGTATTGAACAAAAAAATAAAGAATAACATCAGTAAAGACAAAACAGACTCAAAAACATGAATTCATCTCTTTTCCCTTTCACTGCCATCGTCGGCATGGATCTGGCGCGTCATTCGTTGATCTATCATGCGATCGACCGCACCCTGGGCGGCACGGTGTTGATGGGACACCGTGGCTGTGCCAAAAGCACTATGGTCCGTGCTTTTCAGGAAATCCTCCGGCAGGATGACTCTTCAGAGGCACCTTTTGTGGAGGTCCCCCTTGGAGCTTCTGAAGAGAGGTTGCTCGGTTCAGTGGATGCAGCACGACTCGTGGAGCAGGGTGAATGGAAGGAACACCGGGGCCTTCTGGAACAGGCCCACGACGGGGTGCTTTATGTGGATGAAGTCAATCTTCTTCCGGATCATCTGGTGGACCAGACCCTCGATGCCGCGGCCAGCGGACGTTACCGTCTGGAACGTGAAGGTCTTTCCAGAGAGGTGGAGGCACGCTTCATTCTGGTCGGAACAATGAATCCGGAAGAAGGAGACCTTCGGCCCCAGCTGCTGGACCGTTTCACCCACGGCATCATCATCCGGGATGACTACACATCCGAAGAACGCCGGGAGATCGTGCGAGCTCGAATGGCCTTCGAGGATGATCCCGAGGGTTTCCGCAAGGAACACGAAGCAGCGTTGGAGGAATTAAAAGATAGAATCCGCAATGCGCGGGTCCGGCTGAAATCGATAAAAATCCATGAAGAGCAGCGCGTCTCCGTTTCCGAACATGCTGCGTCTTTGGGACTCGAAGGAGTCCGTGCCGAACTGGGGGTGCTCCGAACGGCTCGCTGTGCTGCGGCATGGCGAGGTGATGACGTAGTTCAAGAGGAGGATCTTGAAGAAGCTTGGATGCTCTGTCTCGCTCATCGTCATCCACAAGAAAACCGACACCAGCCTCCTCAGAATTTGGGCAGGCCGCCTGCTCAAATTCAGGATCCAAAAAAGATCCATTCACCGTCTGCCATCACAGCATCGACTCCCCGTGACTCCCGGAAGGAATCGGTCCGACTGGAGGTTTCCAAAGTTTCATCATGTAAAAGTCTTTTGGAGTGGTGGAACCGTCCCGGAGGCCTCATGAAACATCCTGAGTTTTTTTCTGGAACGTCCCGATTGACCCAGCGTGCTTCTGCAGGAAGCCGTATCAACTGGACCGCGAGTCTCTCGGCTTCCAAGAAGCTGGGTTGGAAACCCGGGAATCCGCTAACGATCCGCCATCAAAAACCCGAGCGACGTCCTCTTTTCTGGCTTTTCCTGGATGCCAGCCGTTCTGCTGGTGCCTTGAAATTCTTGGGCTCAGCCCTTGACGCGCTTAAAGGCCTTGGCCTGCGTCAGGCGGCGAGACGCTTCCAAATCCTTCTGCTTCGGGACGACAAGCTGGAATGGAAGGTAAAACGCGGAACTTCCCGAGCAACGCAGCGCTGCCTTGAGGATCTCCAGGAAGCGGGGGGAAAAAGCCGGCTGCATCAGGCGCTGTGGAAGATGAATCAGGCTGTGCGGAAAGTGGGTTTCCTTCCAGGAGACCGACTGCTGCTTTGCAGTGACGGCCTCTTCACTCCTGAATCTGGAGGTTCGCTGGAAGGCGAAAAGCAGCGTTTTCGCATACTGCTGCAAAGGCTTGTTGAGCGGATTCCTTCCTCAGCATGGCTCCATCCTGTTCCAAAACGGGGTATGCGACGTTGGATTCCGGAACTTGCAGAAACTTCAAAAATCCATTTGATTGGACTGGAATGAAATCAAAAGGTCTCATCATCGCCGGAACCCAAAGCAGCAGCGGCAAGACTGCGTTGACTTCAATGCTGCTGGCGGCCATAAAGCAACGAGGGATTCCCGTACCAACCCTTCAAGGTAGGTCCGGATTTCATTGATCCAGGATACCATCGTGTGTATTCCGGAGAGGATTCGATCAATCTGGATTCCTGGATCATGGGCGAGTCGGAGGTCTGCCAGGCAGCAGGGAAGTTCACCCTCAACCGGGTCGGCATAGCCGAAGGTGTGATGGGACTTTTTGACGGGGCGAACCCGGATGATGATCAGGGCAGCACGATGGAAATCGCCCGCTGGCTGGAATGGCCCGTGCTGTTGGTGGTCGATGCCTCCCATGCCGGACGATCCATTGCCGCGGCGATCCGGGGTTTCATTGAAGAAGCGGGACCTGGAACCATAGCCGGGCTGATCCTCAACCGTTTGGGCAGTGAAGGACATGGGACCTATCTCCGTAAAGCCTGTGCCGAACTCGAGGTTCCGGTGCTCGGCATGCTGCCTAAAATCCCAGAACTCATGTGGCCTGAACGTCATCTCGGACTCCAGGCAAGCCAGGAAAGAAGGCTTCCGGAAGTGCAGCAGATGGCGGAATTGGCGGAAAACAGGCTCGATCTTTCCGGAATCCTCAATTTCCTTCAGCTTCCTGATTCAGCACAGGACATGGTCAATCAGGAAGAACCAAGGAACGGGCAGAAAAAAAGAATCGGTGTAGCGAGAGATGAGGCTTTTCATTTTTATTATCGTGCCAACCTGGAATGGCTGCGAACTTCCGGAGCGGAAGTGATTCCTTTCTCTCCGTTGAATGATCAAACACTTCCGCCGAATCTGGATGGTCTGGTGATCGGAGGAGGTTTTCCTGAAATTTACGCGGAACAAATGTCTGTCAACCATGGCATGCGGGAAGCTCTTCAAGAAGCCATCGCATCAGACCTGCCCTGTTATGCAGAATGCGGAGGATTGATGCTGCTTGCGGAAGCCATGCAAACACAAGATGGTGCTCAGCATCCCATGGTTGGAGCGATTCCAGGTTCAGTGAAAATGACCGACCGTCTGCAGCATTTCGGATATTGCCAGGCAAGGCTTGATCACGATTTGTCCTTCAGGGGGCATGAATTTCATTACTCCTCCTGGAACCAAGAAAAGTCACAGGCCAATGCCTGGACCGTGCAAAGACACGCTGATGGAAGAGAGCGGGTGGAAGGTTTCAAAAACGGGAACCTGCATGCATCCTATGTCCATCTGTATTTTCCAAAGGCCAGAGCGATGCTGTCGCCGATGTTGGGTTTGGAAGGCTCATGACCAGGCGTCATTTTGAGGTCTGGAACAGGCCATGGCCATCCAGAAGGTTGATGTTGTTGGGTACGCATAATGGTAGTTAATGTTAACTTGTCTTTATTCACCTCTGTCTGCATTTTCAAAGGGATGAAAAATGGAGGCAGATTTCAACGCATCTGAGAAGATGCAGTCATTTAATTTAGGAGTTTCAATGAATATACAAGCCATTCAAACTGGGGTATCTGGAGAAATCTCACTGCAAAACCGAATTGTTTCGGCAGCACTGCTCGGTCTGGCAGGACTGGGACTGTTGTTTTTGGTCGGATTTGCTCATGGACCGGAGAACACCCTGCACAATGCTGCGCATGATACGCGGCATGCCTTTACCTTTCCCTGTCACTGATACGTTGTTCTGATGTTGAAAAGAGCTTTCTCGATTGCGCTCATTTCAGGTTTCATTGCAGGATTGTCGGTCACCGCAGTTCAGTCAGTGCTGGTGGTCCCGCTGATCCTTGAGGCAGAAACTTATGAACAAGCCGCTTCGGCGTTTCAGCTTCCACCGGAGGAGAAGCCCTGGGTTCTCATCGGACACGAATGGAAGCATCCTGAGGATGAGGATGCCGGGGAATGGTTTCCTGGAGAAGGAATGGAGCGGACTTTCTACACGGCGGGTTCGAACATCGTCACGGGTGTTGCTTTCGCACTTTTGTTGGTGGGAGTATATTTTGTCCGAGGCAAGCCGGTGGATTTCAATCAGGGTTTGCTCTGGGGTGCAGCAGGTTTCGTGGTGTTTTCTGCAGCACCGGCTTTGGGATTGCCTCCGGAACTTCCCGGCATGACGGCTGCGACTTTGGGAAACCGCCAGCTCTGGTGGTTTGGAACGGTGATCGCGACAGCCATAGGACTCGGTCTTTTCATTGAAAAGAGATCGGTCCTGCCGAGGATGGTGGCGATGTTGCTGCTCTGTCTTCCGCATCTGATCGGAGCGCCGCATGTAGTGGTCAGCAAAAGCGTGGTGCCGGCCGAACTCTCTGCACAGTTTGCAGTTTCATCATTGGTCAGTGCGGCCCTGTTCTGGATGGTGCTGGGTGGTGTTTCAGGGTTTTTCTACCAGCGCATGATGCTTCCCAGTGAACAGCCCCAGCCTGCTTCCTGATCTCCAGACACACATGATTCCTTCAGGCATCCGCGAAAATCTTCTGGAGACGATTGGCCACACGCCGTTGATCCGCCTCCGCCGGGCTTCAGAAGAGACAGGCTGCACGATCCTGGGCAAGGCGGAATTCATGAATCCTGGTGGTTCAGTCAAGGATCGTGCTGCCAAGTCGATCGTTCTTGACGCAGAAAAAAGGAAACTGCTTCAAGCCGGCGGTTTGATTGTCGAGGGGACTGCTGGAAACACTGGAATCGGATTGGCCCTGGTGGGAAACGTTCTTGGCTACCGGACCCTGATCGTGATTCCGGAAACCCAGAGCCAGGAAAAGAAGGACATGCTTCGTCTCAGTGGAGCGGAGTTGAAGGAAGTTCCCGCGGTGCCTTACCGGGATCCGCAAAACTACATCAAAATTTCGGGAAGACTGGCGGAGGAACTCAATCGAAGCGACTCAAAGGGAGCGGTCTGGGCAAACCAGTTCGACAACGTTGCCAACCGGCAGGCGCATTATGACACCACCGGACCCGAAATCTGGGATCAGACCGAGGGAAAAGTCGATGCCTTCATCTGTGCCGTCGGCACCGGAGGAACTCTTGCCGGTACCGGAGCATTCCTCAAGGAAAAGAATCCACAGATTCAAATCGGACTGGCTGACCCGATGGGCGCGGCGCTGTATTCCTATTATGCCAATGGAGAACTGAGTTCCTGGGGGGATTCGATCACCGAAGGCATTGGCCAGGGACGGATCACCGCCAACCTGGAAGACGCTGTTGTCGATCACCCCTTCCAGATTCCTGATGAAGAGGCGGTTCCGGTTTGTTTTTCGCTCCTGCGGGAAGAAGGCCTTTGCCTGGGAGGTTCTTCAGGAATCAACGTCGCCGGTGCGATCCGTCTGGCAAAGGAGCTGGGTCCGGGAAAAACCATCGTCACCCTCCTTTGTGACAGCGGAACCCGGTACCAGTCGAAGCTTTTCAATCCGGATTTCCTGCGTTCCAAAAACCTGCCTATCCCCGACTGGCTCATTTGATTCTCCAATTCTGGGTATAAGGGCTGTCCCGGGAAAATCACTTCAATACAGGAACGGACTTTCGTGAATTCTGCCATCATGTTCCAGGGTACCGGATCCGGGGTGGGCAAAAGCGTGATCGCTGCGGGCTTCTGCAGGCTGCTGAAAAAACGTGGTTTCCTGGTCAGGCCTTTCAAGGCCCAGAATATGGCCCTCAATTCAGGAGTGACCCCGGACGGGCTCGAAATCGGAAGAGCCCAGATCGTCCAGGCCCGGGCCTGCGGAGTCGACCCGGACGCACGGATGAACCCGATCCTGCTCAAACCCCAGGGTCCCGGAGTTTCCCAGTTGATCCGGATGGGCAAGGTGGTAAAGACCTGCAGTGCACGCGAATACTACACTCTGGCCGAGGAAAATTTTGTTGCTGCGAAGCAGGCGATGCACTCGCTTCGTGAGGAATGCGAGTGGCTGGTGATCGAAGGAGCTGGGAGTCCCGCGGAAATCAACCTGCAAAAGACCGACATCGTCAACATGCGTCTTGCCGAAGCAGCCGATGCACGGGTGATGCTGATTGGTGATATCGACCGCGGCGGGGTCTTTGCCTGGCTCAAAGGGACCTACGACCTGGTCCAGCCTCATCATCGCACTTTGTTGAAAGGGATGCTGATCAACAAATTCCGTGGAGACGTCAGTCTTCTCCAACCCGGCATCGAGATGTTTGCAGAACTTGTTCCGGTTCCGGTTTTGGGGGTGATCCCCTGGATTCAGGTCGAGCTCGAGGATGAGGATTCCCAGAATCTGGAATCGAAACTCGTTTCCGATCCGAAGATCCAGGTGGCCGTTGTACGTTTGCCTTATCTTTCGAACTTCACCGATTTCGACCCGCTGCGGCAGGTGGAGGGGCTTTCCCTGCTTTTCACCACCAAACCCTCAGATCTGGAGCAAGCGGACCTTGTTATTCTTCCCGGAAGCAAGAACACGCTCCATGACATGCAATTTCTCAAGGAATCCGGAATCACCGAAACCCTCCAAAGACTCCAGGGAAAAACCTGGATCATGGGTATCTGCGGAGGCTACCAGATGCTGGGGGAGCGAATCGATGATCCTCAGGGAATGGAATCCGGAGGTTCCGAATCAGGGTTGGGGATGCTTCCGATGATCACTGTTCTCGGAGGAGACAAACGTCTGGTGCGAAAAAATTATGACGGCGTGAACTGGTTCGAAGGATTGGAGTTCACTGCCTATGAAATCCATCTGGGCCGTTCCGAATTTTCCGGGAAACTTCCCCAGACCCTGGTCCGGGAGGAAGAAAGCCTGGCGGTCATCGATAGGGAGAGGCGTCTTTTCGGGACCTACCTTCATGGACTGCTGGAAAGCCCGGAGATTTTGGGCAAGCTGCTTCATCATGTTTCTGGAAAAACAGTGGAGATCCCGGAATCTTTTGCAGAAGCACGGGAACGGGAACTGGACCAATTGGCGGATTTTCTTGAAGAACACTGTGAAGTGGAACGGATGCTTGGAATTTAAACGGAAGATTTTCCTCGAATTGTGATAATTTATTCCAAATCCCTAAACATGATCCTGGAGAACCATGAGTGATACCATCAACGACCTGGAAACGGAAACCATCGACGGGCTGGAAATCCCCAAACGCCCCAAAATCAAGCAGGGTGCCTTCCAAATCTATACCGGTGAAGGCAAGGGCAAGAGTACCGCTTCCCTGGGACTGATGCTCAGGGCATTGGGTTCAGGAATGCATGTGTATTACATCCGGATGCTCAAACCACGCTGGAAGACCGGAGAGCTGAAGCTCTGCCCCGAGGGTTTTCATCCCAACCTCACCTTCCGCAACATTCCTCATTATTGGGCCCTCTGCGTGAGTAAGACGATTCCTGAGGACGTGGAGGTGATGAAGGAGAAGATGAAACCGGAAATGGACGATTTCCATGAAAAGGTCCGTTCCGGAAAATACGACCTCATCATTGCGGATGAAATCAACTACTGCATCCACCGTGAATTGATCAGCCTCGAGAAGGTGCTGGCGATCGTGGATGACCGACCCAAAAATGTCGAACTCGTCTTCACCGGCAGGCATGCCAAACCGGAATTGATCGAACGTGCCGATCTGGTCACCGAAATGCGCAAAGTGAAACATCACTTCGACCAGGGCATCCGCGCCCGCATCGGCATCGAGTTCTGAGTAGCATTCAGTTCGACCCGCCCTCCATGTCCCTCCTGCTTTTCGCCCGAGTCTTCCTGCCTTTTGCGCTGGGCTATTTCATTTCCTATTTTTTCCGCAACGTCAATGCGATCATCGAGGCGGATCTGGTCAGGGACCTGGGTTTTAGCGCCGCCGGCCTGGGGCTGCTGACCAGCGTTTATTTCATTTCCTTTGCTTCCTTCCAGCTTCCGCTTGGACTGCTATTGGATCGTTTCGGGCCGCGCCGTACCGAATCCGCACTGTTGCTCTTTGCGGCACTGGGGGCTCTGGTTTTTTCTCAGGCCGATTCACTGGGAGGATTGATTCTTGGAAGACTGTTGATCGGTTTCGGTGTTTCCGCTTGTCTGATGGCTTCCTTCAAAGCTTACGTGCTCTGGTTTCCTCCGGAACGCCTGCCGTTGATCAATGGGCTTCAAATGGTTGCCGGAGGTCTGGGAGCGATCAGTGCCACCGTTCCACTCCAGATCACGCTCGAATTCACCGATTGGCGTGGAGTGTTCCTCATCCTGAGTGGGTTGACCGTTGCGGCTGCAGGGTTGCTCTGGCTGCTTTATCCGGAAAAAGAAGGAACAACCGGCCCGGTCCCGCTCAAGGATCAGTTGGCAGGCCTGAAGACCGTTCTGACGAGCCGTCCGTTCCTCGCCATCGCTCCGTTGGTGATGTTTTCCCAGAGTGCCCAGATGGCAATCCAGGGACTCTGGGCCAAGCCCTGGCTTCGGGATGTGGCCGGACTCGATGAATCTGCCTGCGCCAGGCAGCTGATGTGGATGATGGCGGCGATGATGGCCGGGTTCTTCTTCCTCGGGTTGCTTAGCGAACGGCTTTCCCGTACCAGAAACATCAGCCCCGTCGTGGTCGGTGTGGTGGCAATGGGGGTTTTCATCGTTCTCCAGCTCTTGATGGCGTTGGGTTGGACTGCTCAGCCGATGCTGCTGATGACTTCCTTCAGTTTTTTTGCCACTGCAGGCATCCTTCCCTATGCCGGGCTCTCCCAGACCTTTCCCAAGGAATTGAGTGGAAGGGTCAGCACCAGCCTCAACCTGACAGTCTTTTTAGGAGCTTTTTTGGTTCAATGGGGGTTGGGAGAAATCATCAACCTCTGGCCTTCTGGAGAGACCGGATACCATCCAGAAAGCTACGTCGCTGCATTTGGAAGCCTTGCCGCGTTGCAAAGCTTCGGCTTGCTCTGGTTCTTTGTTTTACGGAAACCTTTAACGAACCATTAACATTCATCTTCAATGTCATTTGATATTCCATTTAGTTCAAAGGATCTTCACTAATATACAGAAAACTTAATATCAACTTGGGAAAAAATTATTGAATCATTTGGAAAAAAAAGATACTTTGGATCATCAGCCCTTGAAAATACAAGCCCTGGTGTTAAAAAATTTTTCTTGACACTATAGGTAAAACTGGATTATTTTCAATGACTGTAGTGTTCAGTTTCAGGCAACTAAGCCCTGTGCTTGAACGAAACCCCTTGGCGGCCCACGCGAAGCGCTGGTTGAATGGGTCAACCGCCGTCATGAGGGCAATCTCGCGCAAACCCTTCGCAAGAAGCTGGCGGCCAACTCAGAAACAGTCGCTTCGAGGGTTTTCGCTCACGCATTCGGGAGGAGTGCCGATACTGAATGCAAGCCTTCCGGTTTTCCATCGGGGAATTCCGGAAGTAAATGAAAAGGTCAGGCAATGAGGTCTGGCCAGCATGTGAGAAAATTGCAAACGTGGCCCACTTCCTGCAGAGGATATGGGTTGGAGCTTGATGGGCAAAATGCTCAGGCTCCGGTGCGGATGCAATTGATTCGCATCAATAAAATAAGGCGGAAGCCCCGTTGCAATAACGCGACGATGCAACCGCTTCATCATAAGTCTCAAGGAGAATTATGAAATACATCGCAAAGATGATGTTGGCCTTATTGGCCTCAGTAACCCTGGTCATCCCTGCTTATGCCTGGGATTTCAGTGCAAGTGGTACTATGACTTCTACTTTCAATAGTACATCGACAAAGAGTAATTCTGATGCAGATGCATCAGCAGCTGGTAGTGGTGTCTCCAGCGCTGGTAGTGCACTGACTTTGAAGTCATCCAACACAGATGGTGATGATACAGCATCATTTTCATATGCTGCAGACTGGGATGATAACCTCGATCAGACGATCACGGTTACCGGATCCAAGAAAGTTGGAAAATGGACTGGGTCTGCAAATGTTTCCTACAACATTGA
>FUWD013194750.1_pt1 | contig 10468 bp, 10 predicted proteins | sample 1063281 | NCBI WGS metagenome assembly FUWD01 (sample SAMEA79048168, study PRJEB19326) | metagenome | biome: marine
CCACTTTCTTTTTTTGACACATCATTAGCAACAATCATATCACAATGTTTTTGAAATAATTTTTTTTTTAGAATTTGAAATTAAATTTTCGGTTTCTGCAGAAAAACCTACAAGCAATTTTGGCTTATATCTATTATGTTTTCCAAGGTATTCTAAAATATCTTTATTTTTTTCTAGATTTAAAATGTCTAAATTTTTTTTATCCTTCTTTATTTTTTGCTTATTTAAAAATTTAGGTTTAAAATCTGAAACAGCAGCAGCACAAACAGCTATATCTACGGGTAATAATTTTTTTATTGTATTCAGCATTTGATCTGCATTAATTATTTTTTTTACATTAAGATCTTTAGAAAAATTAATTGAGGATGGGCCTGAGATTAGTGTTGTTTTTACTCCCAGTTTATTTAATGCTAAAGCAATTTCATAGCCTTGTTTTCCACTAGACTCGTTAGAAATATATCTCACTGGATCAATGTACTCACGTGTTGGTCCAGTTGTCACGAGCGCTTTAATATTTTTTTTTTTTACTAAATCCTTATTCTTAAAATAATTAGATATGAAAGAGAATATTTGACGTGGGCTAGACATTTTACCTTCACCATATTCACCACAAGCCATTTCTCCATCTACAGGTCCAATAAATTTGTAACCGTAGTCTAAAAGATTGTTTAAATTTTTTTGTGTAGCTTTATGCAACCACATTCGAACATTCATCGCTGGCACTAAAATAATATCTTTATTAGATGCTAAAATTACCGTAGTAGCTAAATCTTCTGCTTTACCAGCACTGAGCTTAGTCATCATGTTAGCAGTTGTAGGTATAACTAGAATTATATCTGCCCACCTCGAAAGTGATATGTGGTCAATTTCTTTTTCATTATGTGAGTCAAAAATATCTTCAAAAACTTTATTTTGCGAAAGCGCAGTAATTGACAATGGGGTTACAAATTCTTTACCACTTTTGCTCAAGATAGTCTTAACCTCAACATTATTTTTTACTAAAAGCCTAATAACATCAAGCGCTTTGTAGGCAGAAATCCCACCTCCAATTATTAACAAAACTCTCTTATTTTGTAATGACATTATAATTATTAAAATACTAATAATGTAATAATTACAACACTTAAAAAACCAATAATAATTTTATTTTTTAGATTTTTTAATCGCATTTCTTCAGCCTCAAACCCTTTACTGTTTTTAATACCAAGATTTAGTTTTCCCTCAGCAAGCAATTGGAGGGCATAGTTTGCTTTATCCATAAAGTTAGGAAAATCAGGAATTCTTTTTAAAATTTCAGAAGAAGTGTTTATTGCACTATCAAAAGTAGCTTTTGGGCCTTTAACATTTTTTATCCAATCTTCTAAGATTGGTCTTGATACTTCCCAAATATTTGTATCAGGTGATAATTTTCTAGCCACACCCTCAACCACCACCATAGTTTTTTGTAAAAGCAAAAGAGGAGTTTGTGTTTGCATATTAAATTTTTCAGTAATCTCGAAAAGTTGTGATAATAAATTTCCACCAGAAATATCTTTGATAGATTGACCAAAAATAGGTTCTCCTACTGATCTTAGGGCTTGTGCAAATTCTTCTTTTGAGGTGCTTTGAGGAACTAGCCCAGCTTGAAAATGTACCTCGGCTACTTTTGTATAGTCTCTCTGAATAAATCCATAAAGAATTTCAGCTAAATATTTTCTATTATTTTTATCGAGTCTACCCATAATTCCAAAATCAACTGGAATTATATTACCTTTAAAATCAACAAATAAATTTCCTTGATGCATATCTCCATGAAAAAAACCATCTCTGACTGCTTGTTTTAAAAAATGCTGAATTAGATTTTCTGCAAGTAATTTTAAATTTACACCTGACTCTTCAAGAAGTTTTTGTTCTCGTATAGAAATTCCATCAACTTTATCTAATGTTAATATTTTTTTTGTTGTGTAGTTCCAATAAATTTTCGGAACATTAAAACCGATGTCGTTTTTTGTATTTTCATAGAGTTCATTAGCAGCAGCTGCTTCAAATCTAAGATCCATTTCTATATTAGTAATTTCCCTTAAAAGATGAACAACTTCTACTAGTTTAAGTCTTTTTGTTTTAGAAAATGTATTTTCAATTATATAAGCAAACAACATTAATGCATCAAGTTCTTCATTAAATTTTTTTTCAATTTCTGGTCTTAAAATTTTAATTGCAACTAACCGAGTTTGATTTTCTATTTCTATTTTTGCTAAATGTACTTGAGCAATAGAAGCAGCAGCTATTGGTTCGCTAATATCTTGTATATTTGAATATAAATTTTCTCCAATTTCTTTTTTTAATATCTTTTTTGCGTCATGCAGTTCAAAAGCAGGTAATCTATCTTGAAGCTTTACCAAATCATCAGCTAAGGCTTCACCTATTATATCTGGCCTAGTCGCTAAAAATTGACCCAATTTAATAAATGTAGTGCCCATTTCTTCCAGAGCATCACATAATTTTTCGCCAGGTTTTTTATTATTATTTAAAGATTTTTTCTTAGCACCAATTGCAAATAACTCAAAAAAATTTTTATTGCAAAAGGTATATCGTAAATTTCATTTACAGTTTTTACCGCTCCAGAAACAGCAAGCTTTCTGGCAATTATGAATAATTGAATTAAACTTTTTAACATATTTAGATTTTCCAGCCAGAGTGTATAGCAGATATACCATTAGATAAATTTCTAAATTCTACATTAGAAAAATTGCTGGACTTCAATAAATCAACTAATTCGTCTTGGTTATAAAACTTACTTATACTATTTATTAGATATTCATACGGAGCCTCATTTCCTACAATAAATTTTCCCAATACTGGAATTAATTTTGAATATTTTTGGTAAAAAACATTTAAGATTTCATTTTCAACCTTAGAAAATTCAAGACATAAAAAATGTCCTCCAGGCTTAAGAACTCTATAAGCTTCACTTAAACTTCTTTTGATGTCTGAAACATTTCTGATCCCATAACTTATAGCGTAAATATCAAAAGTATTATCTTTGAAAGGTAATTTTTCCGCAGCATTTAGATACCATTTAATATTTTTAAAATTTTCTAATTTTTTTTTACCAGTTTGATACATACCAGGATTTGGCTCGACACAGGCAATATCGTTTATATTATTATTTTTTTCAGAAATGATTTTTGCAAGGTCTCCTGTTCCAGACGCAACATCGATAATATTATCGTTTTTTTGGGGATTCATCCATGCAAGTAAATTTCTCTTCCAAACACGATGTATGCCAAATGACATTAAATCATTCATTAGATCATAATTTTTATGAACCTGATTAAATACAGAGTTGACTAGTTTAGTTTTATCCTGATTATGCAATTTCATAATTAATTATATGCCAGAATTACCTGAAGTTGAAGTTGTTAAAAAGTCACTAGACAAGAAAATAAAAAAGTTAGTTATTAATGATGTTATAGTTCTCAACAAAAAACTTAGATATAAAATAGAAACTAAAAAGTTTTTAAAATTAAAAAAACAAAAATTATTTCAATTAAAAGAAGGTCGAAATATTTACTTATTAATTTAAGTAATAAACTAACTATTTTGGTTCATCTAGGCATGACAGGAAAATTTTTTATTATTGATCAAAATAAAAAAAATACAAAACAAGTTTTTATTATTCTTTGAGTGAAAATGATGACAAGCATGACCATCTCGCTTTACATTTTAATAAACATATTAAATTAATTTATAACGATGTAAGAAAATTTGGATTTATCAAATTATTAAATTCAAAAGAATTGTTAAATTCAAGTCATTTAAAATATTTAGGACCTGAGCCTTTATCAAATAATTTTAATCTAATTTATTTTATAAATTATGTTAAAAAATTAAAAACATCTATAAAAGATTTATTAATGAACCAAAAATTTGTGTCAGGACTAGGAAATATTTATTGCAATGAAATTTTGTTTAAAAGTAAAATAAATCCAAGAAAAACAGTTAATAAATTAAAAAGACTAGATTTAATTAATTTAATTAAAAATACAAAAATAATATTAAAAAATTCTATATCGTTGGGAGGTTCTTCCATAAAAGATTTTAGCAATGCTGATGGTAGGAATGGAAATTTTCAACAAAAATTTAATGTATATGGAAGAGAAAATAACAATTGTCTTACAAAAGGTTGCTCAGGACTAATAAAGAAAATATATGTTTCCAATCGATCCACCTTTTTTTGTTCTTACTGTCAAAAATAATTGAAGTTGACCCATTTATTTTAAAGATATATACATCTTCGCATTATGCCAAATACAGCTTCAGCAATCAGAAGAGTTAGAAGAGTAACCAAACAAACTGCCGTTAATAGACTGCGAAAGAGTAAGTACAGAGCTGCAGTGAAAAAAATGGAAGATTTAATTAAAAAAGGAGAAAAAGACAAAATTAAAGGCTTTTTTCCTGACTTCCAATCTATTCTAATGAAAGTTGTTAAAAGTGGCATAATAAATAAAAAAACTGCTTCAAGAAAAATTTCAAGAATATCAAAAAAAATTTCTAATTAAACCTTCGATTGAAAACACTTAAAAGTTGTTAACGTACTAACTTTTATTTTATTTTTTTCTACATTTAGTTTTTTAAGAAAAAAAATCTAAATATAGATATTTTATTTACTAAACAAAATTTTTTTTAAATTCTAAAATACACCTTTAGGTTTTTATTTTTTCATTTTTAAAAATACAACCTGAGATAATTTATTTTTCTTTTTTTTAAAAAAAATCTTGCTAATATTTTCAAATAAAACTAAGAGAGTACCTCTTAATAAAAATGGAAAAAAAATCAATTAAAACTCAAGAAATATTTTCTAACGAAGAAGAAAAAACTTTAGTTTGGGAAAATATTCAGAATGCTTTTGAAAAAAATTTTGGTTCAGAAGTTTATTCTAGTTGGTTAAAAAATATTTCCTTACTTAAAGAATACAATGATTATCTTGTTTTAGGAGTTCCAACTAGATTTTTTAGAGACTGGATAGTTTCCAGATATTTAGATAAAATTTTATCTCTTTTAAAAACATTTAAAAATACGATTAATAGAGTTGAATTTAAGATTTCAGAAGAAAATAGAGTCACAACTACAGATATTTTTAAAGAAAATACATTTAATAAAGTTACCGAAATAAAAGATTCAATTTTAAATTATAATAGACTTAATCCGAATTTAAATTTTGATAGTTTTGTGGCTGGATCAAGCAATGAAATAGCTTTATCTTCATCAAAAAAAGTTTGCGAACAAGTATCAAGATATAACCCTCTATATATCTATGGTGGTGTAGGCTTAGGAAAAACCCATCTTTTAAACGCCATAGGACTAGAATTAGAAAAAAAAACAAAGGTAATGTTTATTTCAGCTGAGAGATTTATGTATCATTTTATTAAATCTATTAAGAAAAATGATATGGTCAATTTTAAAGACTTTTTTAGACAATCTTCCGTATTCATTATTGACGATATTCAGTTTATTAGAGGAAAAGAAGGATTGCAGGAAGAGTTCTTTCATACCTTCAATAGTTTAATAGATAAAAGTTCACAAGTAATTATATCTGCTGATAGAGCACCAATGAAACTTGATAGAGTTCAAGAAAGAATAAAATCTAGATTAGCTGGTGGTTTAGTCGTCGATATAGACACACCAGATTTAGATTTAAAAATTAAGATCATCAAGAAAAGACTACAAGACATTGAAAATCAATTTAAAGAAAGTTCAAATATTAGCGAAGAGGTAATTAACTTTATAGCAACTGAAAGCAAAACAAATATTAGAGAGTTAATAGGTGTATTAAACAGGGTAATTACATTCAGCAGAATTCACAAAAAAGAATTAACCATCAGTGATTGTAAAAATATTTTAAAAGACGTTTTCAATCAGGCTAAAATTATCACAGTTGATAAAATACAAAATGTAGTTTCTAATTTCTTTAATATTCCTTTAGCAGAAATGCTTTCACAAAGAAGATCAAGGCCTTTAGCTAGACCAAGACAGATAGCAATGTATTTAGCAAAAAAAATGACTACACGATCTTTACCTGAAATTGGCAGAAGATTTGCTAACAGAGATCACACAACCGTAATCCATGCTGTTAAAACTATCACAAGATTATCAGAGAAAGATGATGAAATGAGAAAGAATATTGAACAACTTCGTAGTCTTTTACTCGAAGAATAGTTAAATGCAATTTACCATTAAAAGAGATGTTCTATTAAAATCGCTTACCCTTGTTCAAGGAGTGATTGAAAAAAAAAATACACTTCCAATTTTATCCAACGTTTTGCTTGATGCCAAAGGCGGTAAATTATCAATTATTGCCACAGATTTAGACCTAGTATTTTATGATGAAATTAATGAAATAAAAATTACTAAAGATGGATCTACAACTACATCAGCAGCTATACTATACGATATTTTAAGAAAAATATCTGGCAATTCTGAAATTAAATTTGATTTAAAAAGTGAAAATAAATTAAATCTTTTGACTGATAATTCAGATTTTAATTTACTTTGTTTACCTACAGATAATTTTCCTAATTTTTCAGATGATTTTGAAAGTAATGAAATATCGTTTAATAAATCAAAATTTTTATCATTATTAAACAAAACAAAAGTGTCTATTTCTAATGATGATACTAGGCATTATTTGAATGGGATATACTTACATCTAACAGAGGCACAAAATAGATCTTATCTAACTGGTGTTGCAACAGATAGTCATCGTTTGTCATCTAGTAGTATCGAAATAGAAAATGGGAAATCATTTAACTCTTTAATTTTACCAAAAAAAACTGTTTTTCAATTATGCAATTTATTAGCAGATACTAACGAAAAAGTGATAATTCAAACAAGTGATAATAAAATTCAATTTAAAATAGGTAAAACTAAATTAATCTCAAAAGTCATAGATGGAAAGTTTCCGGACTATAGAAAAGTAGTTCCTACTGACAATGACAAAATATTAACTGTATCTTCAGTTGATTTTGTACAAGCAATTGAAAGAGTGATTACAGTTTCTTTAGATCGTAAAGAAGGAGTTAAATTGAATATTGCAAAAGATAATATAAAATTTTCAGTTAATAGTACTAATTCTGGTGAGGGGAATGAAGTCATTAAATCTAATTTTACAGGGGATGAAATGATTGTGAGTTTTAATTCAAAATATTTAACAGATATTGCTTCAGAAGTTGAAGACAAAAATTTAAAAATTTACTTAAAAGATCCAAGCTCTCCTGTTTTAGTAGAAGATATGTCTGATAAAAATAGTTATTACGTCGTAATGCCTATGAAAATCTAATTTATCAATTTCATCTATTTTTTATTAATTTGCTCTAGAACTATTGTATTTTGCGGTTGATTTGAGGCGATGAACTAAACTCATTTCATATCAGAATGAAAAAATGGTATAAGCTATCATTTCAAATCAATAATAAATGTCAAAAAATTTAGAACAAACACAAACACAAGCTTATAGTGCTGACTCGATTAAAGTATTAAAGGGTTTAGACGCTGTAAGAAAAAGACCAGGAATGTATATTGGAGACACAGATGATGGCTCCGGTTTACATCATATGGTTTTTGAAGTTGTAGACAATGCAATAGATGAAGCTCTAGCAGGATATTGCAAAAATATTTTTGTGGCCATGAACAAGGACAACACAATTACCGTAGAGGACGATGGAAGAGGTATACCTGTTGATATGCACAAAGGTGAAAAAATGTCTGCTGCCGAAGTTATTATGACCCAACTTCACGCAGGAGGTAAATTTGATCACGACTCTTATAAAGTTTCTGGAGGTTTACATGGTGTAGGTGTCTCTGTTGTAAATGCTTTATCTGAAAAATTAGATTTGAATATTTTTAGAGATGGTAAAGAATATTTTATGTCCTTCAAGGATGGAAATTCAGTGAAAGCATTAAAAGAAATTGGAAAGACTAAAAAAACTGGAACAAAAATAACTTTCTTACCTTCAAAAGAAATTTTTTCTAATATTAAATTTAGTTCTGCAATACTTCAAAAAAGAATGAGAGAACTCGCTTTTCTAAACAAAGGAATAAGTATTACTTTAATTGACAATAGTGGCTCAAAACCTAAGGAATTTGTTAATAAATATGAAGGTGGTGTACTAGAATTTGTTCAGTACCTAAATCAAAAAAAACCTCAATTAGTAAACAAAAATGAAGTTGCTGTTTTTAAAAAACCAATCTTTGTAACAGCTGAAAAAGATAGAGTTGTCGTTGAATGTTCATTTGAATGGAACGCTGGTTATTCTGAGGACGTACTAGCTTTTACAAATAATATACATCAAAAAGATGGGGGAACACATTTGCTTGGTTTCAGAAGTGCCCTTACTAGAGTTATTAATAAATATGCAAATGATACTAACTTAATTAAAAAAAATAAAGTTACTATATCAGGTGATGATATCAAGGAAGGGTTAGTGGCAGTACTATCAATAAAAATGCCAGATCCAAAATTTTCTTCTCAAACAAAAGACAAACTTGTTTCATCAGAAATTAGATTGATCGTTGAAAGCGCGATAAGTGAAAGAGTTTCTACTTGGTTTGATCAGAATCCTTCTGTTACTAGAAATATTTTAGAAAAAATAATTCAAGCAGCGGTAGCTAGAGATGTTGCTCGAAAAGCTAGGGATAGTGTTAGAAGAAAAGGTACATTTGAGCTTTCCGGATTACCTGGAAAACTAGCAGATTGTCAAATATCTAAAAGAGAAGGAACAGAACTTTTTATAGTTGAGGGGGATTCAGCAGGTGGTTCAGCCAAACAAGGAAGGTCAAGAGAATATCAAGCTGTTTTGCCTTTAAGAGGAAAAATTTTAAATACCTATGTAAATGGCATTAACAAGAAAAATGGTAACTCAAATGATTACGAGACTAAAGCACTGGCTAAAATGATGTCTTCAAACGAAGTTGTTACATTAATAAATGCCTTAGGAACAGGCTCTAAAGATTTTGATATTGAAAATTTACGATACGATAAAATAATTATAATGACAGATGCCGATGTAGATGGTTCTCATATTAGAACTTTGCTTTTAACTTTTTTTAATAATTATCCTTTTAATCAACTTATAGAAAACGGACATTTATACTTAGCCCAACCTCCATTATTTAAAGTTACCAAAGGAACAAAAAGCGTATACATCAAAGATGAAAAAAGTTTAGAAGATTATATTTTTAAAATTTCAGAAAAAGTTGATAAAAAAATTAAAAAAGGGTCTGACGAATTCAATAAATTTATGGAGGATCAAAGGCAAAAGTTATCAATACAAAGGTTCAAGGGTTTAGGTGAAATGAACCCAGAGGAATTATGGCAAACAACATTAAACCCCGAAAATAGGACTTTATTAAAAGTGCAATATTCTAAAGGAACTAAAGAAAAATCTAAGGAAGATCAAAGGATTATTGATGTTTTGATGGGTGATGATGTGGCTCCAAGAAAAGACTTTATTACTAGCAATGCTTTAGAAGTTGTTAATTTAGATATTTAAAAGCATCAATGAAACTTTCTACTCTATTTAGATTAGAAGAAAACTTACACTTAGATAGAAAAACATTAATAAATCTTAGATGGATTGCTATAGTTGGACAGCTATTTGCTATAAACTTTGTCTACCATTATTTAAATTTAGAATTTCCAATAATTGAAACTCATATCATTGTCTTAGTAGGACTAATTACAAATTTATATCTTCAATTTAAAATCAAAATAAATCAATTAAAAGATTTTTACTCAGCACTTTTTTTAATTTACGATTTAATACAATTGAGTATTCTACTCTATTTAACAGGTGGTATTACAAATCCATTTGCAATTCTATTGATTGTCCCCTCAATAGTTTCATCTACTTTTTTAAGTATGGGAACCACTATAATTTTGGGTGGATTAACTATCTTATCTTTACTTGTTATAACAAAGTTTTATCAATTATTGCCTGGAATAGAAAAATTTGGTTTTACGTTTCCAGAATATTATATTTTAGGAACACTTGTTTCTATTGTTATTGGATTAGTTTTTCTAAGTTATTTTGGAATAAGGTTTTCTGGTGAAAGTAAAAAAAGGTCTGATGCGTTAGATAAACTTCAGGAAGTTATGGCAAAAGAATATCAATTAGAGTCATTGGGGGGGTTGGCAGCTGCAGCAGCCCATTCACTTGGAACGCCATTAGCTACAATTTCAGTTGTAATTAAAGAACTTAAAAATGAGATTGGAGATAATTCAAAACACTCTAAAGACCTTGATCTTTTAATAAGTCAAACCAAAAGATGTAGCGATATCTTAAAACAAATATCTAAAAAAGAAATTAAGGATGATCAATTTATAAACAAAATAAAAATTGAGGATTTGCTTGATGAGATTATTAGATCTTTTGTTGATACTACAGATAAGGCTATAAAGTTATCAATGATAAAGATAAAAATAAGATTG
>FUWD013197155.1_pt1 | contig 10466 bp, 13 predicted proteins | sample 1063281 | NCBI WGS metagenome assembly FUWD01 (sample SAMEA79048168, study PRJEB19326) | metagenome | biome: marine
GGCGGAGAGGGGGGGATTCGAACCCCCGGTACCAGTTTACCCGGCACGGCGGTTTAGCAAACCGCTGCTTTCGGCCACTCAGCCACCTCTCCTTACTAAGGAATTAGCGATTTTTGAATTTTCCTCTTGCTGTTTGCCTCATTTTTGCCTATATTCGGTCTTGGATTTGAAACAAATCAAACAAAGGCAAAATCTATGAGCAACGGAAACATAATTACTGTAAGACAACGTCAAACCACAGTCAAGAGTAAGCGTTATAAATACTGGCTTGTTGATTGCGGATTGGTTGATGGGAAGCGCCTGACCAAGCAGTTCCGGCATCAGTCTAAAGCGGAAGCGTATGCCGCAAAAGTGCGCATCCAGAAACGCAGACTCGGCGAAATGGCTTTCCGACTCTCAGACCAGGAACGCGAAGACGCCACGAAAGCCTTGGCTGTGCTTCGCGAGCGTGCAACTCTTGAAAAGGCAGCGCAGTTTTACATCAACCATACTGATCCCAAGGGCGGTAAGCGAACTATTGCAGAGGTTGTTGCAGAATACCGCAAGAGAGCTGTGGCCGACGGCTTGCGTCCTCGTACGATTCGCGATTTGGATGTTCGCCTGGGACGGTTTCAGAGTGCGTTCTCCGGCAGGATGATATGTGCGCTTACCCGCCTCGACCTTGAAAAATGGGTTCAAGACATGCGGCATGCCGATGGGAGTCCGCTGTCCCCCATTTCTAAACGGAACTACCTTGTTGTCGTTTCCGGCTTGTTCAACTATGCGATGGAGCAGGAGTATGTGCATGAGAATCCACTCACTCGAAAATCGCACTTCCGGCGCAGGCTCATGCGGCAGGATCAATCCATGCCGGGCATTCTTACTGTTGCTCAGGTAGAAAAACTACTCCGCATGGCCGATGAATTCGACAAAGAGATCGTGCCGGCCATCGCCATTGGGTTCTTCGCCGGTCTTCGCACAAACGAGCTTTGCCAGCTTGATTGGAGCCACGTCAACCTGGAGGCCAAGCTGATAACCGTCCCTCCAAGTATTGCGAAGCGGCGATCCGTCCGTCATGTTGACGTTTCGGATAATCTGTCGGCCTGGCTGAAGCCGCATTACCGTTCAAACGGCTTGATTGCGCCAAAAGGAACGGCGTGGCGATACAATTTGGATAAGATTCGTCGCCTTGCCGAGATCAAAGATTGGCCGACGAATGCCATGCGTCATTCCTTTGCCAGTTATCATCTTGCCCTTCATCAGAACCAGAATATTACCGCCCTCCAACTCGGGCACCGGGACACCGATCTTCTCTACAACCATTACCGCAACCTTGTCCCGCGCTCGGATGCCGAAAAATACTGGGCCATCATTCCTTCCTTGCGTGTTTGAGTTATTTGAATATTGCACGATGATCGTGTGTCCTATCGGCTGAAATGGGTGCGTATGTTGCGAACGACCTGGGCGTGCGCGCGGATGATTTCACGATAGCGCATCACAAGGTATTTGGCCGACGGCATATTATTGCCATCCAAATGACGCCCATACCTTTCAAGATACTGGCTCATGAGCGTTTCGATGTCCTCCAGATCCATTACGTCAACGCATTCCATGACCGTGTGGTTGAAATAGCGCTCTTCCTGATCTTTGAGGAACCAGTCCCTGATTGAATCCAATACACCCGGCAGGCCGCCATTCAGCCCTTTTGCTGCTGCCACATAAGCGGCTTGTGCGCCACCACGGTAGTCCTTTTCCAGCATCTCCCACACTGTTCCCCGAACAAACTCTGCCGGCGGCAGGGCGTTCGCCGCAACAACGCGTTGAAAGTGGTGAACGTAGTAACGTGCACAAATGTCCAGCAACTCGTCAAACGACTGTACCCGATCCTGCTGTAGATGGAAGGTTTCCCGCGCCATGTAGTTCGCCAACTCATAACGCCGGGCGCACTCCTCCGGATCCAGCATCGCCATTGCACGTGCTATGTTTGCTTTTGCCATTGGTCCGTCCTCACAACGACCAGTATATGTTCATTCCGCAAAGAACGCTGTGTGCTCTCCATATACTTCTCATCAGACTCCTTGCAGATTTCCATCGGCGCCATTCACAGCAAGTCTAACTCCTTCATGTCATCCAAGGACACGTGATGTTCTTCGATCATCCGCTCTTTGAACTCCTTGAACGGCACGCAGTAACGCCGTCGGGTGTTTTCCCGGATTTCCTCCAGCACCTCCGGCCCCCGCAACCGAGGAGACATAGGACAGGTGATTGCTGCAAGGCGACGTCCAACTTTCGCGTAACCCTCGCCCGGATTTTTCATCATAAAATCGGCTGCAGGCACCATTCCACAGAAAGCCTTGAAGTATGCCTGAGCGTCGTCCCAGCCCTGCTGGAATACCACATGCGTGTCGATATTTCCGATCGCTTCCTTGACTTCATCCGGCAGGGCATAGATGTTTTGCGTGGCCAGGACAATGGAGACGTCACACCGCCGGAGCGTTCGCAGCGAATGCGGGATCGTGCGCGGATTGCTGTAGTTCCCGAACTCATCGGCCATAATCATCTTGATGCTACGCCGTCCCTCACTCCCTGACCTGGAATTGGCGGCCGTTAGTAAGCCGGTGAGATACAGAGTCCCCAGGATATTGGTGATGTCAGCACCGCCGCCACCGGCGCTGATGCGGAACAGCATAATCTTGTTCCCATCCATGATCTCCCTGAAGCTTTATCTTTCTGATTTTAGTTCGCAAGAAGCGCCCTCATGCGCTTGGGTTCCAGCAGATATTCGAAACGACTACGAATTCGGCCGAGCGATGCACCGTCCAGATGCTTGAACTCGTTTTGCCAATAATCCACCAGCATCTCGTCATCGATCTGAGCACATGCCGCATCGCGGCACTTTTCCCCTATGCGGGTCTGGCTGAAAAGGTGCCGAGCATTCAACAGCGAAAGATTTGGGCATAAGAGAATGGTCCTGGTGCCGTTCCGAATGCCTCGTTCGATGTTGAAACCCATGTCGGCTTTGTGAAACAGCGCGAAAAACTGATGACTGATGTTGCTGACTGCTGTGTCTATCTCCTCTCGATCCGGACAGTCCATGAGCGGGAGGCAGAACACATGCTCCCGGTCATTCGCATCGCAGAGAATGACGTCATCGAGCTGGCTTTCGGACAGACGACAGCACAACTCCACGATTCCTTTGTCGTGCGGATCGATAAACGCGAACCCTTCGTCCCTGACATGTTTGGGCGCATTTGCGATTGCCGCGCCCAACTCCGCAAGAAATATCGTCTTGCCGAAGCCGGTGGCCCCGGTCACCATGAGATGAAGGTTTCGGAGCGAATCCGGCCAGATAACGTCCCTCGTTTGACCGAACACCGTCTCCTCAGCAATCTTGATACCCTTGACCTCAGCGGGGCAGTTGGCCGCCAGAGGCGAAACCAGGTCCAAAGGGTATGCCCTGTTCTTCAACTCCCCCTCGGTGGGCAAACGCAGGAACATAGCCAATTCAGTCGGCGATACCACGATGCCAGGCTGGTATGTTGTCCCGTCGATAAAACCATTGGCCATCTCTCCGCTTCCGATTCCCGCTTGAATTAAGTCGCCTTCCGTCAACAAGTCAACCGGACCGCCCGAGAAGTGCAGACTCGCGATAGGTAGCAAAAGACTGTCCACCGTTCCTTCCGCGACGCAGCGTTCCTGTGCAAACACGCCCAGCCGGAGAGCCACCCCAAAGAGCGGACCTGCCGCCTTTTCTTCAGCTCGACGGAGAGCATCCGGTGACGGGATCCATCCCCGGTGCTGAACGTATGATGTCTGACCAACCAGTTCTTCCGCCTTCATCAGATGACGGATAACTACACACGCCTCCGCCGGCATCGGTCTTAGCACCACCTGGTAAATAGCAAGGGCATCCGCCGGCAAAGCCGCAATAGCTGGGAAAAGGCTGACAGACTCAAGCCCCTGCGATTCGAACACACCCCAATAGGGCGTTGGCGGACGGATGGTCCTGAAGATCAACTGCATGGGACCCACATCGCCAAGAACCGGATCCAAACCGTCGCTCTCTTCTTCCACGTGATCATGCGGCCACAATCCCGCGAGCAGATTACGAAGCGCCATCGTTTCCTGCCGATGTACCGTGAAACGATAGGAGATACCCTGTCTATTGCCCGCCAAAGTGATGATAACCGGATGACTAAACCATCGCATGGAACGAAATCCGTTTGCCAGTACAGCAGCTAAATGATCGTCCTGCTCAGAAAACCACAGACGCAGACAACGCCGGTCCTCCTTCCCCAAGACCGAATCACCCCGCCCCTCGGATGCTCTGCCTTCCAGACCGAGCGTCGCGTTTGACGACATGCGAAGCGTCGGCACCAGCGACTTAGCGGTCGAATTCAACGAATATCCGGCTGCTTGATCGGCTTCCGCCGTCATCCATCGGCGGAGATCCTCTTGGACAAGGGACTCGACAAATGCTCCGGGCAATATTGGCGCTTCACTCATAGCTCACCAAACTTCTTGTTGTGACGTTTCCGTTGTCCGGCACATGCCAGATCGGACCCAGCACGGTTTCCGGTCGGACCTGATCCATGGTGGTCAAATAGACAAGGCCGTGTGTTTCGAGGTCTCGACAGACACCGGCAATGTTCTGCAAACGCTCTTCGGAGGTCGTCACCAGCAGAAGCCGACTCACCTTGAAAGGGTAGTTGAAGAACCTTGGCTCGGCATATCGTTCGAACCGCCGCTCCTTCACACTCTGCAGGAATACAGCGTTCTTGTTGGCTATCGTGACCTTGCGATACGTTCCTCCAATAATGGCTTCCTTCCCGCGGTCATATTCCAGTTCAAACAGAGCCTTGCCCTTCTGCGTCCCGATGCAGCACACCGCGTCCCGCCGAAACCGGATCATGCCGCGCCCACCATTTGGGTTCTGGACTTCGTCAGCCAATGGACTTCCATTGGTCGGCCCGGCGCCGGACCAGTATTCAGGAATGAAATCGAAAAGATATCCCTCCTTCTTGGCCGCCGCGATGAACGCTACGAGAACGGAGTTCAGTTCCAATGTGTGCCAAGTTACCAAAGCGTTTTCCGGCGGTGTTCTCGGAATGTGCCTGCCGTCCAATTCCTGCTGAAGCATCTCCGACAGTATCTGCCGCGCCTTGTAGTTTATGAAACAAACCTTTGTCGGCTGGCCCTTCCGGCCACGCGACAAAGGGAACGAAAGCAGGTAACCCTGAGTCTCCAGGGCAGACAGCCGGCGCTGGGCAACGTTGTGGTTGCCGTATACGCATATCTCCGCATGCTCGATGGTCATGAAGCCCAGCCGATACAGCAGGCTCAAAAATTCGACATCTCTGGGCGTTGTCGCGGGCATCATATTCTCCTCCTCAACCACAGCGGGATTATCAGGGGGAGAAACATGAAGAACGGCCACCCAATGAGTGTCGCGATCAGGCCGACCACTAAGCCAACCACCGTTATTATGATGATGGTACGGGTCTTCATGTCTCCCCCTGTTCGTTCGACTTAGGCGATCCACTTCCACACAGCGGACAGTCCGGATTCTTCTTCACCGTCACGGCGGCATCCTCGATCGACCCATCCAAGAACACGTACCGCATATTCCAGAACCGCTTGCGCGGCATCAGGACGGAATCAACTGCATACAGGGCAAACCCACCCAGAACTCTCAGGATGTCCACGCATGCCGGGGTCCGAGGACATGGGTGCCGTGCGTCTCCCACCCGCTGAGGAAAGGCACACCCGAAGCAGGCGCTGTCAGGTCTGGACTCCTGCACAAAGACATAGCCGCTGTTCGCATCGTTGCTTACAGCGCAGAAAATCGCGGGCTTCCCCATCGCCCGAAAATCATTCGAGAAATCCACGCGGACTTCATCATTGTCCACGTTGCAGAGCCCAATGTCGTATTCGCTCCAGTCAACGTATTCCCGCGCGCTCCGATAGGGGAGTGCCAGACCCACGATCTCCGTTTCCAGAAGCGCTTCCCGGACCAGATTCCTGGCGACCTCGATGCCCTTGTTCCGATACAGATTCTCGGCATAGCAGAACTGTCGCGGGTAGTTTGTGGCGTCGAACGCATCCATGTCCGTACATGCAATTCGGCCATAGCCCTTCCGCACAAGTTCCGGGCCTTGTGCCGCCAACAATCCTCCCGCTCCGCAGGCGAAGATGCCCGTTCTGCGTACGATACTCATGTCGAAGCCGGGGACCCTCTCCTGCCTATCGGTGGGTGAGTCAACGATGTCTGCTCCCTCCAGCATGGGATGGGTCAGGATCCTGATATACCGCTCTGTACCCAACTCTCTTGGATTTCGTTTCGTCATGTTGGATTCTCGTCCTTCTTTGTCTCTGCATTCGGATTGAAGTTCAGAATCAATCTGTAGCTGTTATCGTCAAACTTCACGATGTCGTTTCCCACTACCGTTACCGAGAACGGCATTCGATACGTATGGAAGCGACAGTGGCCATCCCTGGTCATGATCAGACCTAGTGCTCGATATCCGCCTTCTTCGAGCCGCCGGTGGTGTTCCATGTCTATCGAGGAAGGATGGGTTGCGGACGCCCCGCTGCCCGGATGACAGTGAGCAATCCCTTGAAGAGCATACCCGCGATCACTCAGCAGGATAAGCACCTCTGTCGAGGACACGATGTCCCCTCTCGCGGACGTGATTTCCTGAACGTCCATTCGAAAAGGAACAAGCTGATCAATAACGGCTGTTTCACCCACCTCTACACCCGACAGATACGTCACGGCTTCTTCCACCCTCTCATCAGATAGGAATAGCATTGCCTTAAGAACAGACTGGATATGAGGAAGTTGCGCGGGCGAGATTCTGCTTCCCCGTCGCGTGCCTCTGGTCTTTCTCCGCCGAGCCTTGGCTCGCTATCGGGCGCCGCCTTCTCCTGAGTTGGCGGACTGACCTCGGCACCCGTCTGTTCACTAGGCCCATCCAATCGACTTTTGTTCGCCAACTCGTCGATTTTCCTGGCATACGCATTTAATCCGGCCCTGATTGGTGGCATCTTGTTTAGGGTTTGCATGTTTTACCTTTCTACACGTGCAGTTCCATTGCTTCACGGATAATCTTCTCGACGCTTAAGATCCCGGCATCCACGTTCGCGGGTTCAACGGCAAAATGGACCCAGTACCATCCGGTTCCGCGATACATGAAGCACACCCAGTGGCTGTGATACCGTATCTGATCCGGAGGGCTGTAGATGAAGAACTGATGTTCCCCCGAATCGAATAGTTTAATCATCCCTCTGAACGATCCCCGATACGTTCGGTAGTAGCCCCTTAGCCGATAGCCCTCCAGTTTCCAGCCTTGCTCCTCCCAGTAGTTGCTGGCTCGGTAGCAGTCCACCACCCTGGCGGTGGAGAGGAGCGGGCTGAAGAGCCCGCTCCCGCGGTTACTAATACTCACGTTCGCCATCTTCTACCGTCCTTCCTCCTTGACTCCACCCACGACAGCTACAGGGCTCGCGATAACCTTCCCGCCGTTCTGAACCCTGTCGTAGATTTTCTCATCCTTACCGAACGGCGGCTGTCCAACGGCCGGGGACAGCTCGTAGTCCACAGGACAACCTGCCTTGACTAGTATTTCACTGGCCATCGTTTCAGGAGAGATCTCAACCTTCACGATCCTCTCCTGGCCTGCGATTCGGACGTCGATCTGCTTCTGCATGGCTATTGCCTCCTTTTTTTGTTTTAACTCTCCACCTGTACAACTTCAGACTCCGCCCAGAGTTTCTATGCTCACACCCCCGGTGGGCGGCGCGGGCTGCGTATTGTCACATAGATCGCATACACGGATGCACCCAGCAGGATGTATAGCAATATCGTCTTGAGTTGCTGGACATCGATTCGAAACGTGCTTCCCGACGAGCCCAAAATGCTATATCCGACCGCCGCTACCATCAGAATCACCACGAGTTGTGCAAACTTACGGTCCATCTTGTTTACCTCCTTTCTTGGGTTTGTCATAGAATCCGTGAGGCAGTTGCCCCCATCATCAAATGCTATGATTCACCTCTCTATAGTTATCGTTTCAGAGTCTGTTCGGATTGCCCATGGTTTATCTTCGTTGGTTCCCTCTAACTATTCGGTTCAATTCGGATTACCGAGCTTCGTTTCACCCCATCACCATCCTTTCACCCATTGCGCAACGGACTCTGTTAGGACACACATCGCACACCTTCGGCCACACAACTCCTTGTCGGAGCTTGACTTGCTCTGGAAAGGGGCGGCCATTCAGAAGAAGGTGCCTGTCATTCCAGGAAACCTCGCCTCGGTGGGATTTGGTTTCAATCAGGAAGATTGCTTTATCCGGACGGATGACAATACTTGTCCCGTCGTAGTCATGGGTCAAAGGGACGAAGACGGATGATCCAGGTTGCGTGTCAAATCTGTGGCAAGCAAATGGCACGCAGCGGAACGAAAAATCAAGTGATGGGTGATTTACAAGGGCGCCAAGCCGCAGTTCATCGATGACAACCCGTTTGTCACGATCATCCTATTGCAACCGGAATACGTCACGCATGAAGCCCGATAAGACAACCGAGAAGCTGCTGGAAGATATCCTCATTGACGCCTACGGCGAGGATGAGCAATTGTGGGCGTTTCGGCAGGCATTCGAGGATGCAGCGCCGCTGCCGGTCGAAGGCACCGTGATCGGGGAGACGGTGTCTGTCACAACGATCGACTACGACGGCAATCCCCAGCGCGGACTCCGGGCGATCTGTAAGAAGGCGGACGGGAAGACCTACGAGCTGGCGCTTGCGGATGTCGAGTTCCCGGCCGAGTCCAAGGCCGCGCCATACCTGAAGGCGTACCGCCAGTGGCTGGGCGTCCCCGCACCGCGGAAGTCACGAGGCGCGGAGTACAGGGAGAAGATCAAGCAGACCAAGGCCGGGGTCGGCGAGATCGACCTCGCCAAGCCGGTCGAATTGATCGTTCTGGGCATCAAGAAGCAAGAGGCCGCCCGTTGCCGGTTGCTGGGGAAGGACAAGGAACTTACGCTGCGGACATCCGGCTTGTGGAACGTCGCACCTGGCGAGATCATCACGGTCATGCCCAAGAAGCACTGGAGCTATGTCGGCCATCCGTACCTGTCCGCCGACATCACGGGAACTCGGTTCGACCTTGCCGCCCTGAACCTGACGCCCCTCAAGCTCACCGATGAGGGTATATGGGACCCCAAAGACGAATACTGGGGCGAGGAAGACGACCCGCTGCCGGAATGGGCGAAGGAAATCATCGCCCGCGGTCCCCGCCCGCAATACGAGATGGAACAGATTGTCCCCGGCGTGAAGCCGGAGGACTTTGACATTGACACCGACCCCATTGGGCAGGCCGTTGATCTCAAGGAATCCGGCGACTTTATTGGATCCGACCAGGTCCTCAACAACCTCTTGATCGCCGACCTGCGTTGCCTCGATGCCCACGCCCACCTGGGCAACCTCGAATTCGATCGCCGGCCGGAAATGGCCCTCCGCCACTACGATATCGGCCGGCAGATTGGTGAGTTGTCCCTCGGCCCTGACTTTAAGAGCGTCCTGCGCTGGGCCATGATAGACAATCGCCCGTACCTTCGTTGCCTCCACGGCTACGGCCTCTGTCTCTGGCGCCTGAAGCGTTTCGACGAAGCCGCCGCCGTCTTCACCCGCATGCTTTGGATGAACCCATCAGACAACCAGGGCGCGCGGTTCAATCTGAGCGAGGTTCGCGCCGGCAGGGAGTGGCGGCAGTATCGGGACGAGGAGTGAGGCAACGGTCACTCCTGACCGGAACGACCAAACATACTCCACATCTGAGCCTGCTTCTCTGTTGGAACCTGCCCTCCGCAGTCCCTGCAAATATGGATCTCAGCGGCCCGCGCTGCACGGTCGCCCCACATCCTGCGGACCTGCTCCACGCCGCCGGCATGGTGCCGAGCATTGCGATGCTTCGGGCCAAGAGCCGAGAACAAAGCGTCCATCCACTCATGGACTTGCCTGAAGTCCTCGCCGAGTTCCCGGCGACAGTCCTCGCAGTGCTCCTGAATGGATGCCATTTGACTTCACCAACGAAGAGCCAAGCCCGCCGTGCGGCCCTCGCAATTCAAGCCTCGACCGAGAGCAGCGTTATAACTTGGTCAGAGTAGCCCAGCGAGATCGAGTCCTCCCACAGTCCAACTGACTGAGGACGTGCCGAATACCAGATGCCCGATTTTGCCGCTCAATACAAAGCCAACGACTCTGCGTTAGCCAAACGATTGCGGACTCACTTCGAATCCTGTGGCATCAGTGTCCACAAAGAAGGAACAGGCAAGATCAAGACTAAGGACAACACCAAGAAGAGAAAAGTTAAAATTATCGACACCGGAAAGCGAGCCGTTGTCGAAGTCGGGTTCCACAGCCTTCGTCATTCTTTCGTGTCCTTATGCCGCCAGTCAAACGCGCCGCTTTCCGTTGTAGAGTCCATT
>FUWD013193173.1_pt1 | contig 10459 bp, 9 predicted proteins | sample 1063281 | NCBI WGS metagenome assembly FUWD01 (sample SAMEA79048168, study PRJEB19326) | metagenome | biome: marine
AGGAGTGGACTGTTCCATAGATTCGCTAGAAATATCTGAAGAGTTGTCTGAAGAAACTTAATCTTCCTCCTCCATTGGTTTTGGATTGATGAAAATCAGCTGATTACCAGCTAAAGATTTTGTGGCAACTTCTATTTCCTGGACAAGCAAGTCACTGGTTATTCTTCTTCGGAGAGTACTTTTATGCATTAAAGTATTCAATTCAATCTCCAGAAAACCAAAAGTGTTTTTCAATTCAGAAACTTTTCTGAAAGCAGTTGTATTTTCCAGGTGTTCCACAATCATTATTTGACTCCGTGGAGAATAACCTTTGAAAACTATAGAATATTCCTGACCTGCCAAATTTGTGTTTTGATAAAAACGGATTATATGTTCTGTTGACTGGCGTATACTTTCCATTACGGCCTGATTAGCTGCCTTTCCAAATAAAAGGTTCCACTTATGATCATCCGGCTTTTTTATTGAGACTTCATTTTGCACAACAATTGTTTCAGCAATTTGTTTACCGGTCACAGCTTCATAAAGCCTGAAATGCACCTTTGATCCGACTTTAAACAATGTTCCGCTAGTTTTGTACGGTTTGACAGCAATCATTTCCATTACCACCAGAACTTCTGCATTATGATTCAATGCCAACGCAATCAAACTGTCTACAGAACTACCGACTAAAGTCTCCTGCTCAAGTGAGCTGTATACTTGCTTCATAGTTTGTTCTCCAAACGTCCGGAAGCCGTGTTCTGCAAAAGTTTTCTGAACTGGAGCAAGTGCATTTTCTACAGCCGTATTGTCACGGAGTACAGCCTCAGGATTACTTCTGTGGTAAACAAACAACAAACGTTTGTTCAGCATTCGATCATGCAGAATACGCAGTACCTTCAGCTTTTTGCTCAATCTTTACTTTCTCAACTTTAGCCCGGATTTGGATTTCATAGTTTGTCCCGTTCAGAACAGGTTCTTCTCTGATTATTTCATAATTTCTGATGTATTTCTGTCTGTCTCTGTATATTTGGTTTTTAATTACCTCATAATTGAGACTGATTGTCTTGTCGTCCAGAATGCTTTCAACTCCTCTTTTAACTGCTCCAAGCAAGGCATTTTTTAATGCCTGTTCACTTGCATGAGTTTGGTCGCCGTTGTATATTTTTGCAGAACCTTTGACTATTACTTCTTCTGCCGGCAAAGGAAGGCAAAAGAACAGGATCAGAAACACAAAGGAAAATAATGATTTCATGAATATAATAACTGAACAGTATACAAACAGTGAATGGATAAATTCTAAAACAATTCCGAACTATGAAATGTAAACCGAAATCAGTTTTGAATCAAGACTAAGGAGATTAATTTGTTTTCGGCTGCAGTAAGGCACCTTCGGGAGGAGGGAGTTTTCCGTATGATTCAACTGAGTGATCCATCATGCTGGCCAACGGATTATATTCGCCTTTTAGATGCTGCAAATCAGTCCATGCTTGAGAATATTTTTCTTGAGGATTGTAGGCATTTGCCTGAGAAAAGTGATATGCAGCCAATTCAAGTTCATTTCGTAATTGAAAAACTACACCTAAATTGTAATGTGCTGCAGCATAATTCAAACGGTTGATGTTCTGAGAAAATCTTGAGTGGGATTTTATTATCTGCGCATAACGTTCAAAATCCTGATTAGGTATTAAGCCAGAAAGGATAATATTAATTTCGTTGTGGTCAAACGACTTGCCGTGGATTTCAAGTAAAGGCCGCAGAGTTGTTTGAGGCAGCCCTGATTTTTTGAGACGTATATATACTTCGTCGGTAAAAATAAAGCGCTCAAATTTAGGATAAGTCCGCGGTTCAAAAAGGACATAATTCCAGCCCTTCAGTGCAAGATCGTATCTGTTGCCGGTAGCAAAATGGTTGGAACGGATTATTCTAGGATGGCCGAAATCCAGCAAACCGAATGTAAAAGGTACCGGATTGGTTCCTTTTTCCAATTCAACGACATGTTCATTCTGTTCCGGATTTATTCTTTCTAGAAATTTTCGAATAAGCAGTTGGGCAAGGTGTATCATGGCATCACCGGAATCTGGAATAAGAAGGATGTTTTCATCACCTCTATAACTTTGCTCAATGCTGGCATTTTCTACTTTGAAGTAAAGAGTTTTGTCTCCGGCAATATTTGTGACTTTAAATGCAATTTCTAAGTCCGATGTACGCTGAATTATCCGTTCAGAATAGGTCTTTTCCTCAAACTCAAATGTTCGGCGAAAGACATTGAGTCCTGATGGATTTTCCTGCAGTACTTTGTGTTCCACCAAACTGATATGGGTTTGAGGGAGAGTCTTTTCCTCATCATTTGTGGAATAACGCCTGACTTCTGCGCTCAGTACTGCTGCATTCGTTTTTGAAACTTCTGGAAAAATTGCTAAATAATTCAGTTGGGGGAATTGATCTAGCTCATGAATCAGGATTTTCCCAAACAATGCTGATTGCACACCCTCAACTTGATTAACATGGAAGGAATTTATCTCAGAAAGTTCATCTGGTGGCGGAGGGACTTCATGATAGATCCGGGTTACCGAACAACCGGCTATAAGTATCACTGCCGGCAACAGTACAGCTCGAAGAGAGATTCGAAAATACTGATTGCTGAATGCAGAAATCAGAAACCTCATTTTACTCAGAAGTGATATCGCTGACCGTATTTTGCAGGGTTTTGTTCTGGTCAATTGTCCAAATATCCAGGACGGCATCATCATCGAGGTTGCCTTTGGCAGTTGCAGTGAAGGAGGAACTGCTGCCGGTGAGAGTGATAGCATAGCGGGAGCTCCCTCCTGTTTCCAGCTGTACATCCAAGTTACTGAGTGAATCTGCGTAAGTTTGATTGATTGCAAAATATATTTTTTGTGCAGTGTAAACTGCACTAAGACCGACTTTTGCTTCAGTTTGTTTTGAGCGCTGCAGGTAGCCTTCCAAACTTGGATAAGCGAGTGTGGCCAGAATGCCGATTATTACAACCACTATCATCACTTCCAGCAAACTGAATCCCCGACGCAATCTTTTCATCCTTGAAATTATGCAAAAAGTATGGCCATTTTTCATTACCTTCCTCCAAAAGACAAAAAAAGAGACTGTACATTTCGTTGGGGAACAAATACCTGTTTTATTTTGTTACAGGCAATTATTTTCAAACTACTATGTTGTCCTATCTTTATTTAAGCAACGCCTTAGAGTAGCGCTCGAATGGATTCAGAAGCAAGTTCCAAAATTTGGTCGGGGAAAACACCCAGATAGAGCACAGCTACTGCTGTACCGATTAATCCTGTCAGGGCAAATCCGTAAGTTTTGTTTGAATCATCTGAGCCTTCCGGAAGTGCACCTTCCCGCATGTACATATACATCACCACTCTCAAATAATAGTAAACCGAAAGGGCGCTGTTAAGTATTCCGATTACAGTCAGCCAGATCCACCCATCCTGAAGTGCGGCACTGAATATTTGAAGTTTGCCGATGAATCCTCCGGTTAACGGCAGTCCAACCAATGAAAAAATGAATAATGTCATCAGCAGTGCAAGAAAGGGATTTCGTTTACCATAACCCGCCAAATCATCAAAAGTTTTTGGGATAGTTCCGGCGTCACGAATGGTTAAAATTCCAAAGGCACCGGTTCCCATCAAAGCATATGCACAGGAATAAAAAATAACTCCGCTAATGGCAGAAGTGCTTCCCACCACAACTGCAACCATCACATATCCTGCATGTGCAATCGAAGAAAAAGCCAGCATTCGTTTTACTTCATTTTGACGCAGTGCCATGACATTACCAACTGTCATGGTAAGAACGGCCAGTATCCATAATAAATTCTCCCAGTTTGCGCTTTCAAGAGGAATACCAGTCAGCAAAATTCGAACAAATACTGCAAATCCCGCAGCTTTAGCTGCTCCGGAAAGGAAGCCTGTTACCGGAGTTGGTGCTCCGGTGTAGACATCCGGCGTCCACATATGAAACGGAACAACTGCGATTTTGAAACTCATGGCGATAATCACCAATGCTGTTCCAACTACGACAAGAGGATTATCGGCTCCATTTTGTTTTATTTCTGCAATTATTTCTGGCAGCAGGGTACTGCCGGTTGCACCATAAAGCAAAGAAATTCCATAGAGCAGAAAGCCTGTAGAAAATGCTCCCAGCAGCAAGTATTTGAGTGCAGCTTCATTTGCTTCTGCAACTTTGCGTTTCATTCCGACCAGAATATAGCTGGAAATGGACATGATTTCCAGGCCGATAAAAATAACGAGTAAATCCAGTCCGGATGTCATAAACATCATTCCTGAAACTGAAGTGAGGAGAAGTACATAATACTCACCATAATTCATCTCATTTTCCGCAATATAGTGTTGTGAAACAAACACCGTCAGGATTGCAACGCTCATGTAAATGAACTCAAAAAGTATCGAAAAATCATCGGCGACAACCGTTCCGTAAAACCCTGAAAGATCCCTGTTGTGCAACTGAGTTTCAGAAAGCATTGCCAGGACAAGACCGAAAATCGTAGTTACTGCCAATGTAAAGGCTCTGTCTTTTTTAGATGCAAAGAGATCAACAAGCAAAACTGTGCAGGCAGTCAGCAGCACTATAATTTCGGGAATAATCGGAATTAAATCTGTAAGCTTAATGAATTCCATTATTTTCTCAGGAATTTGACTCTCCCTGCATTGGAAGAGCAAAGTTGTTTTGAATTACCAAAAAAGACGTTGCGGAATGAAACATCCACCACACCCTCAGGACATCATTGGAAAATTATATTCGGCTCCGGCTTTAATTCCGGTAGGCCAACGTGAAGTAACCGCCTTCAGGCGCGTGTAAAAATGAATGGTATCGGGTCCATAAATATGATGACTTCCGAAAATTGATTTTTTCCAGCCACCAAAACTGTGGTAACCAACCGGTACCGGAATCGGCACGTTAACCCCAACCATACCAACCTCAATCCGGTTGACAAAATCTCTTGCAGCATCTCCGTCCCTGGTGAAAATAGCCACACCATTTGCATATGGATTACCATGTACAAGTTTGATTGCCGCTTCATAATCTGTAACTCGAACAGTGGATAAAACCGGCCCAAATATTTCTTCTTTATAAATGTCCATTTCCGGAGTAACATGGTCAAAAAGAGAGGCTCCAATAAAAAATCCGTTTTCATGTCCGGGAACTTTTATTCCTCTTCCGTCCACAAGTAGTTTTGCTCCCTGATCTAAACCACTTTGAAGCAGTGAAGTAATTCTGTCTAAACTCTGCCTGGTAATAACTGGCCCCATTGCGGCATTGGTATCAGCTGGAGGTCCAACAGGCAGATTTTCAACCAAAGGAATCATCCGATCCATCAAATCATCCGCAACTTTTTCTCCAACCGGCACAGGTACGGAAACAGCCATGCAACGCTCTCCGGCAGAGCCGTACCCAGCTCCCATCAAGGCATCTACTACTTGCTCCATGTCTGCATCGGGCATAATTATCATGTGGTTTTTTGCTCCGCCCAAAGCTTGAACACGCTTGCCGTTAGCGGCTCCACGAGTGTAAATATATTCTGCAACAGGAGTCGAACCAACAAAACTCACTGCCATGACGTCCGGATTATCCAAAATCGCATCAACCACAACTTTGTCACCCTGTACCACATTGAACACTCCATCAGGTAAACCTGCTTCTTTGAGCAAATCTGCTAAAATCAAGGTTACACTAGGGTCGCGTTCAGACGGTTTCAAAATGAAAGCATTTCCACAGGCAAGAGCGTTTGGAATCATCCACAATGGGACCATTGCAGGAAAATTAAAAGGCGTGATACCGGCAACGACTCCAAGCGCTTGTGGAATTGAATAAACATCAATCGAGGTGGCAGCCTGTTCACTGAAAGTGCCTTTCAGCAAGTGCGGGATGCCGCAGGAAAAATCAACTGCTTCAAGTCCGCGAGATACTTCTCCAAGAGCATCCTGATGTGTTTTTCCATGTTCGCTGCTGATTGCGCTCGCAATTTTATCTGCATTTTCTTCCAGCAAACGTTTGAAACGAAACATTACCTGCGCCCGTTTCATCGGAGGAGTTGCCCCCCATCCGAGTGCTGCTTCACTTGCAACTTTTACCACATCATCCAGCTCTGCTGCGCTTGACAATCTGACCTGTCCTGATACATCGCCGGTGGAAGGATTAAAAACATCTTGAAGAGATCCACCTGTTTGACTGAGCCTTGAGCCCGCAACATGGTTCCCGATTATGTTACTCATAACATGCCTCTGAAATAATTTATCAAAAAATAATTGTGTTGTGAAAAAGTACAATTCTATGGAAAATAGTCGTGCGAATCAAGTTTTTTTGCTTTAAAGCACAAATGATTTTAGTGTAAACCCAATACAACTCGCCTTGCTTCAATATTTTTTCCTGAATACTTTAGTTCAGCTCAGAAACACTGCTTTTCAAAATAACAAATTATCACTTTAAAATATTTATGACAGAAAATAAGGATACCTCAGAGCAACTTCTACGGACTTCACTCCATTCCTGGCACACATTGAATGGAGGGAAAATGGTTGATTTTGGTGGCTGGGACATGCCTGTCCAATATTCCACGGGAATTCTAAAGGAGCATCTGGCCACAAGGCGCTACGGCGGGTTGTTTGACGTCAGTCACATGGGACGCTTCCGGATTCTAGGCAAGGATACCGTTCGGTTTCTTCAGCATGTCCTCACCAACAACGCCGAATCTCTGGATACGTGGCAGGCTCAGTACACCCTGATCCCAAACGAAAACGGAGGACTGCTGGACGACGCCTACCTCTATCATCCGGGAGAAGAATATTTTCTGGTGGTAAACGCATCTAACCGTGAGAAGGACTGGAACCATTTTCAGGAACAGGCCAAGGCCTTTGATGTACAACTTGAGGATGAAACCAATGAAGTGGCAATGATCGCCTTTCAGGGTCCTCTTTCCGGGCGAATTCTAACCAGGGTAAAACGCGACGGAACAATGCCTGAAACCTTTCGCAACAGCCTTTCCAGAATTACGATTCTAGGTACAGAAGTGTTGGTAGCCCGGACAGGTTACACTGGAGAACCACTGGGATTTGAACTTTTTATTCCTGCAGAAAAGGCAGAGGCTATCTGGGCGCGAATTGAAGAAGAAGGTAAGGACGAAGGAGTGGTTGCTGTTGGACTGGGTGCTCGTGACACCCTGCGTCTGGAAGCCGGTATGCCGCTCTATGGCCACGAGTTTGGAATTGACACCGAAGGCAGGGAAATTCCGGCCTTTGCGTTTCCTCTCACGTCGGTGGCCGTAAGTTTTTCAAAGCGCAAAGGCGATTTTGTCGGACGGGCTGCATTGAGGGCGCAATTTGAAGAAGTTCGTAAACTACGGATGGGACAGTATGAACCAAGCGATGTACTTCAGCGCCGCTTTCTGCCGCTTGCTCTGAGTGATAAGGGAATTACGCGTGGTGGTGATTCAGTATTCCTTGATGATCGAAAAGTTGGAGTGATTTCCAGCGGAACTATGGTACCTTACTGGAAGTTTGAGGGCGAGAGTGCAACAATGCAGATTACAGATGAGCAGGAACGGCGGGCACTCGCTCTTGCATACGTTGATGCCACTGTGCCTGTGGAGCAGGAACTGGAGGTTGAGGTCCGTGGCCGCAGGTTAAGTGCACAACTGGTTCCATGGCACGGACGCTCCGAGGCTCCTCCGTATTTTCGGGCAATTCCATTAGACCGAAAACCGGATTCAGCAGTAGCTACTTCGGCCGCTATCAGAGAGAAAACGGTACTGCTGCTGAAAAAAAGTTTAGACAATCATGAGTGGCGTCAGCGTCGTTGCGTCAACCTGATTCCGTCTGAGATGACACAGTCTTCGCTTGTTAAACTGCTACAGATCACCGATCCCTGTGGACGTTATGCTGAACACAAGGAACTGCTTGCGGCCTTTGAACAGGAAGTCTTTTACTATCAGGGAACGGAGTTCATCGCCTGGGCAGAAGATCGGCTGGTTGAAGAAATGCAGAGCTTTCTGGGCTTCCCTCTAGTGGAAACGCGGGTCATCAGCGGACAGATGGCAAACATGACTATTTTCAGTGCCCTCGTTGATTTTCTTAACCGCACGGACCGACGAAGAGAACCCCGCCGCATTCCTCTGGTGATGAACAACCACATCGGTAAGGGAGGTCACCTCAGTTCACAGCCGATGGGGGCGCTGCGGGATTATGTCGCAAAGGATCCAGTCACAGAAAAATATTCCGTACTCAATTTCCCGGTATTGCAGGACAATCCGTATCGAATAGACCTGGATGAAACAGCGAATCTGCTGGACCGCTTTGATCCTGGACTGATCATCCTTGGCAAAAGCATGATTCTGCATCCGGAACCGGTTGCGGAAATTCGTAAAATGCTGGACACAAAGTCTACCAGGCCGGTTATCATGTACGACATGGCACATGTGCTGGGCTTAATCGGACCACATTTCCAAGATCCATTTGCAGAAGGAGCAGACATCATCACGGGCTCCACGCACAAGACTTTTTACGGTTCGCAGCGAGGTGTAATTGGGGCTGCCTATGAAGAAGGTGCACCGGAATTTGAGTTGTGGAAAGCAATAGAGCGGCGGGCGTTTCCCGGAGCAGTCAGTAACCATCACCTCGGAACACTTCTGGGACTGCTGATGGCTGCACTTGAAATGAATGCCTTCAAGGAAACTTATCAACCACAGGTTGTTGCTAATGCCAAGGCCTTTGCTAAAGCTTTGGCGGATGAAGGACTTGAGGTACAGGGAGATCCAGAAGTTGGTTACACCGAAACCCATCAGGTCGTGGTGGTTGTAGGGTATGCACAAGGCTGCGCGGTGGCCCAGGAATTGGAGGAAAGCAACATTATCGTCAATTTTCAGGCTATTCCATCAGACGAGAGCTTCACATCTAGTTCCGGACTGCGAATGGGTGTCGCGGAAATGACTCGTTTCGGAATGAAGGAGGATGATTTCGTGGAGTTCGCAGCGATTTTCAACGAGGCAATCCATGGAAGGAATGTCGGGGACGAAGTTGCCCGCTTTCGTGAAGGTTTCCAGACTATGCACTTCTGTTTCGATGCAGATTATCCCGAGTACCTGAATAGTTTATCCGGGCTTAACTTAGTATAACCGGAATATTGTCTTCTTTTAAGAATCAGTGGTAGGGAATTCTGTGTGATAATCATGTTAAAATAATTTGCATCCTTTCATCAGATTGTTGGGAAAATAGATAGCTAAAATACTATGAACTAACAAAATTATCCGTTTCCTAATACATCATTCTTTTGGTTATTGTTCCATTTTGATACAATATATACCATTTCATATGCTCCAGATTAGATTTTCATTAAGTACAACAACTATTAACATCTATTGAAGGTGAAAAAATGGCATGGATTCCAATGATTCCGGAAGACAAAGCTGAAGGAGGACTCAAAGATTGGTACGACAAATTGCGTGAACCATGGGGAGGAGTGGATAATATATTACGTATCCATAGTATAAACATCCCCACGCTCAAGGGGCATTATGAGCTGTACCGTTCAGCGATGAAGGGCACCAGGGATTTAACTGGCAAACAGCGTGAAATGATAGCAGTGGTAGTCTCCACCGTAAATCAGTGCCATTACTGAATTGTTCATCACGGAGCGGGGCTTCGCAAAATCACACGGGATAGTAATCTCGTAGAGCAAATCATCAAGGATTACAAAAAAGCAGACATATCCAAACAGGACAGTACAATGCTGGACTATGTGGTGAAACTCACGAGAGAGCCATGGAGCATGGTTGAAACTGACGTACAAACACTGCAGGTTGCCGGTTTCAGCAATGTGGGTATACTCGACATTGTACAGGTTGCCGGTTATTATGCCTACGTCAATCGGCTTGCTGGTGGACTGGGAGTTGAATTAGAATCCATCTGGAATGAAAAAGAAAAGCTTTAAAGGAACCAAAGCTATTGCTGGAGCTTATCCGTTGTACTCAGGTATCCAGAAATGAGGCTATCATTGATGTTGGGGGTGGGGGTGCTTCGGTTCTAGTAGATCACCTACGAAAAGAAAGCTTAATGTAAAAAGCTGTAAGTCATTGATATTGCTGGTGCGGGCGGAGAGACTCGAACTCCCAACATTCAGATTCGAAGTCTGACGCTCTATCCAGTTGAACTACGCCCGCAGACAGAAAAAAGAAGGTAGGATTTTATTGGATATTTTGTCGGTAGAAGAAGAAACTGGGGCGAGCGAAGGGGCTTGAACCCTCGACCACTGGAATCACAATCCAGAGCTCTACCAGCTGAGCTACGCCCGCCATTAAATTTTTAACAATTTCTCCACAGGGATTTATGCATCGTTACAAAGTCTCAGTTGTCATCCAATAAATATCAGAAGTAGCCAAGCTGATGTGCATAGTTGCAATATCCCCAGTTTTGTTCAGCTATTTGCAAGT
>FUWD012849179.1_pt1 | contig 10456 bp, 5 predicted proteins | sample 1063281 | NCBI WGS metagenome assembly FUWD01 (sample SAMEA79048168, study PRJEB19326) | metagenome | biome: marine
ATGAAAAGGCGGAGGAGTTACAGCATGCCTGTGCGGAACTGACACATATGTTTCCGAGAGCGAAGACCCTGATCGCATTGGCAGATCAGATGGACCGGTCTGCACGGTCGGTGAAACAGAACATCGTGGAAGGGTGGAAACGGAATACGACGAAGGAATATTATGATTTTCTCGGATTTTCTATCGGTGCGAATACCGAGCTCGAGGAGGACTGTGACGATATATGGAAGGGGATGTACCCGGAGTTGCTGGATCAAAGGGGTGTAATGGGTGAAAGGGGAATCGAGACGAGAGGAGAAAAGGGAATAAAGGGTCAGGACCAAAGAGGGGAATCGGGAGAACGGGGCGGATTGGATATCGAAAAACTGAAATTCTATCCGTTGGACCAAGGACTGCCGAGGGTGGTACGATTGAAACTGCGATGCAAGGAACTGAATTACCTGCTGGACCGGTTGCAGAAGTCGCTGCTCGCGAAGATGAAAGAGGAGGAGACGCTTCCGTTCAAAGACAAACGGTACTTGGCTAAGGATGGGCGGCGGAAAGAAGAAGGCTTTGATGAGAGGATGCTTCGGGAGAACGGATTGAAGCGGCTCGAGAACGGTCAGATCGTGAAGGACGAGTGAGTCGGGTCGGATCCTTCCATTTCACGAATTATTCCCTTTAATCCTCATTTTCCCATTACGCCATTTACTCCCCCTTAACCCCGTTTTACTTCCGCTCCCTTTTCTCCCCTTAACCCCTTTTCTCCCGTTTTATGTCTTTCAGAAAAGTAGACCCCAAATCGGATTTCCCGAAGATGGAGGAAGAGATCCTCGCGTATTGGGATGCGAACGATATCTTTGGAAAGTCCGTGGCGAAGGACGCGCCGAAGGGTGACTTCACGTTTTTCGACGGGCCGCCGTTCGCGACGGGGACCCCGCACTACGGGCATATCGTGGCGAGCGCGATCAAGGACACGGTGCCAAGGTACTATACGATGCGCGGATACCGGGTCGGTCGGAAGTGGGGATGGGACTGTCACGGATTGCCAATCGAGAACATCGCGGAAAAGGAACTCGGCATCCGGAACAAGAAGGAGATCGAGGAGCTCGGCGTGGCGACATTCAACGAGACCTGCCGGTCCAAGGTGCTCGAATACGCGGAGGACTGGAAACGGGTCATGCACCGGTTCGGCCGATGGGCGGACATGGAACACGCGTACAAGACGATGGACCGCGACTATATGGAGTCGGTCTGGTGGGTGTTCAAGGAGCTTTGGGACAAGGGGCTCGTGTATGAGGACTACCGTTCCATGCACATCTGTCCGCGGTGCGAGACGACGCTTTCGCAACAGGAAGTGAGCGAGGGGTACAAGGACGTGAAGGATCTCTCCGTCATCGCGAAGTTTGAGATGACTGACAACTCACGACTGACAACTGACAACGGGGAGCAGGGAACGAAGACGTATGTACTCGCATGGACGACGACGCCGTGGACGCTTCCGGGGAATGTCGCATTGGCGGTTGGAAAGGATATTTTGTACGTGAAGGTCGTTTCCGACGATGAAACGTATGGTGGAGCGTCGTTCATCCTTGCGAAGCCGATCTACGAGCGGGACAGGGAGAAGCTGTTCCCCTCGGTATCGACGCGGATCGTCGCGGAGTATTCGGGACGGGACCTTGTAGGGGAATCCTATGTACCCCTGTTCGATTACTATTCGAAAGACGAAACCATTGAAAATCGTGCGAACGGATGGAAGATCTATGCGGCTGATTTCGTGACGACGGAGGATGGGACGGGCGTGGTGCATATCGCGCCGGCGTTCGGCGAGGACGATATGGCACTCGGGAAGAAGGAAAAGCTTCCGTTCATTCAGCACGTGGGCATGGACGGGGCGATGAAAGCGGAGGTGACGGATTTCGCCGGCCTGTCGGTCAAACCGATCGGGAATCCGCAGGAAACGGATATCGAGATCATTCGGAACCTCGCGAAGCGGGGGCTCCTGTTTGCCAAAGAGAAGTTCGAACACAGTTATCCGCATTGCTGGCGGTGTGATACGCCACTCCTCAACTACGCGACGGGCTCGTGGTTCATCCGAGTGACGGAACTGAAGGACCGCGCGATCGAACTCGCGAAGGACATCCATTGGTCGCCGGAGCATGTGAAGGCGGGCCGGTTCGGCAAGTGGCTTGCGGGTGCGCGGGACTGGTCCATCAGCCGGCAACGGTACTGGGCGTCCGTCATGCCGATCTGGAAATGCGACTGTGGTGAGATGCGCGTGTTCGGATCGGTCGCCGACCTGGAAGAGGCGAGCGGTCGGACGGTCGACGATCTGCACAAGCATGTCGTTGACGGGATCACCGTGCCGTGTGAAGCGTGTGGCGGGGTCATGCGTCGAATTCCGGACGTGCTCGATACCTGGTTCGATTCCGGTTCGATGCCGTACGCGCAGGCGCACTATCCGTTCGAGGGGAAGGAATCGTTCGGCTCGCGGTTTCCGGCCGACTTCATCGCCGAGGGTATCGATCAGACCCGTGCGTGGTTTTATTACCTGCATGTCATGGCGACGGCGCTCCGCGACGGCGCGGCGTACGGGAATGTCGTCGTGAACGGCATCGTGCTCGCGGAGGACGGACTGAAGATGTCGAAGAAACTGAAGAATTATCCGGACCCGATGACGATTATCGAGAAGCACGGATCGGACGCGCTCCGGCTCTATCTGCTTTCCTCGCCGGTCGTTTCCGCCGAGAACCTGAATTTCTCGGAGCGTGAACTGACGGACTCGACGCGCAATCTCTTTCGGATGCTGTGGAACTCGTACTCGTTCTTCACGACGTACGCGTCGATCGACGGGTGGAAGCCGAAGGAGCATCGCGAACCGTCGGTCGACATTCTGGACCGATGGATCCTGTCGGAGCTGCAGGTGCTGATCCGCGACATCGATGCGGCGATGGTGGCGTATGACCTGCAGAGGGCGACGCGGCTGTTCATGCCGTTCATCGACGACCTGTCGAACTGGTATATCCGCCGGAACCGGAAGCGCTTCTGGAAAAATGGGAATGACGACGACAAGGATGCCGCGTACGCGACGCTCCATGAGACGCTGGTCACGCTCTCGAAACTCATGGCACCGTTCACGCCGTTCATCGCGGAAGAAATCTATCGGAACTTGACCGATGGTGAGTCGGTTCATCTTGCAGTGTGGCCGGAGGCGGATGAGAACAGGATTGATGGAACGGTAAACGAACATATGATTGTTGTTCGTGATTTTGTTTCAAAAGGCTTGGAACTTCGTGCGAAAGCGGGAATAAAAATACGACAGCCATTGGCGAGCGCGACCATTATTACCGCTTCGCTTCCGCATGATTACAGAGAAATAATAAAAGAGGAGTTGAACGTAAAGGACGTCATAGCCAAGGAGAAAGAGAGTCTCAAAATGGAAGAAGGCGTAGGTATCGATACGACGATCACGCCGCAGCTCGCACTCGAGGGCGAAGCGCGGGAAATCATCCGGGCGATACAGGAAGGTCGCAAGAAGGCCGGATTCGAAGTGAGCGACCGGATCGTACTCGGTATCGCGGGGAAGGAAAAGGTGTTCGACGGGGATACGACAGAAGGACTTTCCGGCTTCGGGGAGGAGATAAGACACGAGATCCTCGCGACGGAAATCGTCCGTGGCGACCTCGCGGATGCCGACTATCGCGACACGACCGATATCGGTGGCGAACCGTTCGCGTTTTCGCTCAGGCGGAATCTTCCCGCATCCTGATTCTCATGCTCCGATCCTTGATTCGAATCGGCTATGGAACTCCGACTGACCGCCATTACCATAGGGAAACGTGAGATCGGCGAAACCGATCGGTTGTATACGTTCTATACGAAAGAGCTGGGAAAAGTACAGGCAAAGGCAATCGGCGTCCGGAAGCCGCAGGCCAAGCTCGCATCCGCCCTTGAAACGCTGTCCGCGGCCGATGTGACGGTCGTCAGGAGCCGTGGGACGGGACGGGTCGCCGGAGCGGTCGCCGAGGAATCCTTCCCGGGCATCCGATCCGATTTCGGCACGCTGTCGATCGCGCTTGAGACGCTCGCGGCATTTGATTCCGTCGTCGGATTCGAAGAACCGGATCCGGAACTGTTCGCCTTGCTGTTCGAATACCTGACACTGCTCGACCGTGTCGCGGGAGACGCTTCTGCGACGGCTCTCCTAGCCGAGGCGTTCTTCGTGAAGATGCTCGATACGCTCGGGTACCGGATCGAGGCCGAGGTCTGCACCGTGTCGGGATCTCGGATCCGCCCGGGCTCGTGCTGTTTTTTCAGTCCGTCGTCCGGAGGTATCGTCGCGGAAGGACATGCGACCCGGGATGCCGTCGCGATCGGTGAAAACGCGGTGAAGCTGATTAGGTTGTTTTTGGGAAACCGGCTTTCTTCACTCCTCAAGCTCCGCGTCGGTCGCGTCGATATCGACGAGGTCGGTCGGATACGGACATCGTTCTTCCGATACGCACTCGGTCGATAGGACGAAGGGGACGGGAGTCTCGTCTTTCCGTACCGACCCGTTTTTGATACACTGTCGACAGTGAGCGGATACGAAACGATACGCATGCCTATGGGACTCCAGGAACGGAATGAGGAACTCTATCGGCGGGAATACGGAGAGCGGACGGAGGATTTCCGGACGCCGTATGATCCGGAATCGGTCGATGCGACCAGTCCCGTCCGGTTCGGCGAGGAACCCTGGACGGCGTCGGAGCCTTCCGCGAAGGTACCTGTCCGGTATCGGGTGTCCCGATTTCTCAGTCGGCATCGGAAGGGTCTCCTCTACGGGATTGTCGGCTTTCTGACGCTCGGATCGCTCGTGGTCGCGTTGTCTTTCCGGTCATTCCTGTTCGCGGAAGAACGGGTGACCGTCGTCTTGTCCGGTCCGACGGATGTCGCTTCCGCCGAGTCCGTGTCGTATTCGGTCCGCTGGGCGAACGATAATCCGATCGGTGTCGGGGACCTCGAGCTCGCCGTCGAATTTCCGGAGGAGTTCCGTCCGGATGCCCGAACGGGCATGACGGTGTCGGGAAACACGGCGACGATCGCGATAGGGGATATCGGGAAACGTTCCCGGGGAGAAGAGTCGATTTCCGGAAAATTCTACGGTTCGCGCGGGTCGTTGCTCCGGCTCCGTGCGATCGCCCGATTCACGCCGATCGGCATCTCGGGTCGGTATGAGACGGATTCCCATGTCGGGGTCACCATCGTTTCTTCCCCGTTGTCTTTCGATTTCGTCACGCCGAGAAAGATCGCTCCGGGAAGCGAGGCGCCCTATGTCATCAGTTATCGGAACGACGGGGATATCGAATTCCGGAACCTGCAGGTCCGGGTATCGTATCCGGATGCGTTTCATCTTGATTCCGCCGTCCCGTCTCCGATCGGAAGCGACCCAGTCTGGGGCATCGGGACGCTCGCTCCCGGAGGCACGGGGGAGATCAGGATACTGGGCACGCTTGAGGGCGACGGTGAGCGCTCCGCGTCGGTGATCGCCGAAGTCGGCGTTCCGCAGGGAGACGGATCGCTGCTCGTGCTTGAACGGATCGAACGGTTGACGACGATAGTGGTCCCGCCGTTGTCCATCACACAGACGGTGAGCGGCAAGAAGACGCTTGTCGCGCATCCCGGTGACCGGTTGGACTATCGGTTCGACTATGCGAATACCGGGGATATCGGTTTGCGGGACGTGATCGTTTCGGTCGAGGTGGATCCCGAACTGCTCGACATGTCCAGCTTTTCCTTCGGCGCTTCCGGCGGATCGTATGACGCGAATACGCGTATGGCGACCTGGAAGGCGTCCGATGTCCCCGATTTCGCCAGTCTCGGTCCTGGTCGGAAGGGGACGGTCGGATTCACCGTTTCCATTCGGAACGATATCGGCTCGGGAGCGGACCTGATCGTCCGGACGGTCGCACGGATAGACAGCCCCGACGTGCCGTTTTCCGTCGGAGCCGACAAGATTGTCGCAAGCGACGCTCTTGATGTGCGGATCGGCGCGGAAGCATCGCTTTCGGCATCCGCATCGTTCGATGATCCGGTCCTGCCTGGGTACGGCCCGATGCCTCCGAAGGTCGGTCAGGCGACCGGCTATGCGATGCGGCTCCGCGTGACGAATTCCTTCAACGAGCTCGTGCGGGCGACAGTGACCATGACGGTTCCGACAGGCGTCCGATATATGGGGAAGAAGATGCCCGAATCGGCATCGGTCGATTACAACGAACGCACAGGCAAGCTTGTCTGGAATATCGGAACGATCGAAGGCGGCGGAAGCGCGGTCCGGGAACTCGTCATCGCGGTGGAGCTCGTTCCGGGACCGGATTTGGAAGGAAAGCAGGCGACGCTTTTGCGGGATGTGACCCTCGAAGGGACCGACGCGTTCACGGACGAGCCGATCAGCGTCGATTTCGGCCGACTGACGGCCGATATTCGCGACGCTTCCGGGATGTCTCTGGGGACCGGTATCATCGTTCCATAGGTCATGAAAAGATTTTTACCCGTCATAGGGACGGACGGCTATCGACGGGGCGTATTGAAACTTGGCGTGAATACGGTCGCAACGCCGTTTTTCATGCCGGACGCGACCCGCGCGGCGGTACGCGGGGTGACCGCCGGGGAAATCGGTGAGGCGGGCATCGGGACGATTGTCGTCAATACCTATCACCTCATGCTGCAGCCCGGGGAAGATCTCGTCCGAAAGGCCGGAGGAATCCGTGCCTTCATGGGATGGAACGGCCCCGTCCTTTCCGACTCCGGAGGGTATCAGGTCTATTCGCTCATCCATCGGAATCCGGAGATGGGGAAGATCACGGAGGAAGGGGCTGAATTCAAGTCGGTCATCGACGGTTCCGGACACCTCCTTACGCCGGAGCGCGCGATCGCGATCCAGTTCGATCTCGGCGTCGACATGATGGTCGTCCTCGACGATCCGCGTCCGAACGACGCACCGAGGGAAGAGGTCGCGGAAGCGGTGGAGCGGACGATCCGGTGGGCGAAACGGTGTCGGGAGGAATATAACTGGCAGGTTGCGTCCCGGGGATTGACCGACGAAACGAGACCGCTTCTGTTCGGTGTTGTGCAGGGCGGCATGTTTCCCGAGTTGCGGACACGATGCGCGGAAGGGCTCGTGGAAATCGGTTTCGACGGATACGGCTTCGGCGGGCGCCATGTCGATATGGAGGGGAATTTCCTTGCTGACATCGTGCGGCACACGGCATCCGTCATTCCCGAGGAAAGCGTCCGGTTCGCGCTCGGCATCGGCACGCCCGAAGACATCGTCCGTTGTCATGCGCTCGGATGGGACATGTTCGACTGCGTGATCCCGACACGGGAGGGGCGACATGGGCGTCTGTTTTTGTGGAAAAACGAACTCACGACCGACGACTCACGACTGACAACCGGGGATTTCTACGAGACGATGAACATCAACAACGGACGGTTCGCGGAGGATTTTTCCCCGGTCGATCCGACCTGTGACTGCGAGCTTTGTGTACGACACACGAAGGCGTATCTGCATCACCTGTTCCGCGTGAGCGATCCGCTCGGGGGGCGTCTCGCCTCGGTCCACAACCTCCGTTTCTACGCGCGGCTCATGGAAACGCTCCGCGCGGAGGAGTGACCGTTTCATGAGTGTGGCCGGTTTCCCTTACGAGCTCCCGATATCGGATCCCGATTCATTGATTCCAACCCGTATGACTCCTGAAAAACCGCCCTACCAGTTTTCCGCCCTTGAGGTCATGACAAGGATGAAGACGTCCGCGAACGGTCTTTCAGGCGCGGAGGCGACGGATCGGCTCGGAACGTACGGGAAGAATTCGATTGAACGGAAACGGCGATTCGTCGCCGTCGGGCTCTTTTTCAAACAGTTCAACGACGTCTTCGTGTGGATCCTCGGCGTGGCCGGCGTCGTGGCGTTCGCACTCGGCGAGACACGCGACGCGAACATCATCGGGATCATCATCCTTTCGAACGCGCTAATCGGGTTCGTCCAAGAGTACAAGGCGGAACGCATCATCGAGAAGCTCGCAAACTTCGTTTCCGATACGGCGACCGTCATCCGCGACGGCGAGAAACGCGATATCCCGGTGTCAGGGATCGTGCCGGGCGATATCGTTTTCCTGGATGCTGGATCTGGCGTTCCCGCGGACGGATACGTGCTCGAAGCGTATAACTTCAAAGTGAACAGTTTCGTATTCACTGGGGAATCGGTTCCGGAGAACCGCGTTCCCGGAGCGATGGAAGGAACGGTTTCCCGGAGCGATATCCGGAATCTCGTGTTCATGGGCGAGTCGGTCGCCGCGGGTGAGGCACGTATTGCGATCATCGGGACCGGAATGAATACCGAGCTCGGACGGATGGCGGAACTCACGCACGGCATCAGGCAGGAGCCGACTCCCTTGCAGAGGAAGATGGAACGGTTCGGGCGTGCCGTGGCCATCCTGTCGGTCTCGATCGGCGCGCTCGTCATCGCGATCGGCCAGTATCGGCATGTCCCGCTCTATCAGAGCCTGTCGCTCGGTCTCGCCCTTTCCGTGTCGGTGGTACCGGAGGGGCTGCCGGCGGCGCTCTCGGTCGCGTTCGCGCTCGGGATGAAGCGGCTTCTTTCCAAGAAAGTCCTCGCCAAGAGGCTGTCCGCGGTGGAGACGCTCGGCTCCGTGTCGGTCGTCTGTTCCGACAAGACGGGAACGATCACCAAGAACGAGCTGTCGGTGACGGATATCGTCCTCGGAACGGAGAGATACAACGTATCGGGCGTCGGGTACGAACCGAAGGGGGATTTCTCCCGCGACGGAAAACTCGTGAATCCATCCGATATCCCGGGTGCGGAGATGCTCTTCCGTATCTGTGCGCTTTGCAATGACGCGTCACTTTCGAAAGAGGGCGGTCGGTTCGTCGTGACGGGCGATCCGACGGAAGGGGCGCTCATCGTCGCCGCACGGAAATACAACTCCCGTCCGGATTTCTTCGGGGTCGGCTTCCGGAAGGTCGCGGAGAATCCGTTCGAGTCCGGGCGCCGGCGTATGAGCGTCGTCTACGAGAACTCGGAAACGCGATCGTTCGTGAAGGGTTCACCCGAAGTGCTGCTCGACCTCTCGACCGAGTGGCTCGACGGCGGCGTCCGGAAGCCGTTCCTGCCGGAGGACAAGGTCCGTGTCCGTGCGATCTATGACGATCTTTCGTCACAGGCACTCCGGGTTCTCGGCTTCGCCTATCGGGATCTCGACGATATCGCTCCGAACGCGTATCCCGAGGAGTCCGAACGACGGCTCGTCTTCGTGGGCATGACGGCGATGATAGATCCGCCGCGCGAGGGGATTCGCGAGGCGATCGCGGAGTGTCGGAAGCTCGGCGTGTCGGTGGTCATGGTGACGGGCGACTACGAGACGACGGCCAAGGCCATCGCGGGGAAGGCCGGATTTTTTTCGGAAGGGACGGAACCGTTGTCTGTGAGCGGGACCGTGTTCGATACGCTTCGGGACGACGAGATCCTTGCGATTGTGAGACAGGACGCCGTGTTCGCCCGGATAGCACCGGAGCAGAAGCTCCGGCTCGCGACGGTCCTGCAGTCCGGAGGTGAAGTGGTCGCGATGACGGGCGACGGCGTGAACGACGCGCTGGCGCTCAAGAAGGCGGATATCGGCGTGGCGATGGGCATTACGGGGACGGATGTTTCCAAGGATGCGGCGGACATGATCCTTCTTGACGATCACTTCGCGTCGATTGTCGGCGCGGTGCGCGAGGGGCGGCGGATTTTCGAGAACCTTCGGAAATTCACCCATTATGTCTTTACTTCGAACGCGAGCGAACTGTTTACGGTATTGCTCGGGTTCATACTGCCTATCCCGTCGCCAATCTCGGCGGTGCAGATCCTCGCGATCGATCTCGCGACGGACGTGTTCCCATCGTTTTCGCTCGGTGTGGAGCCCGAAGAGCCGGGATCGACCATTCATGTATCCTCGGCCAAGGGACGCAAGATCATGGATTGGCGCGGCGTGCGCCGTATCCTTTCGATCGGTTCGATCATGGCGGTCGGTGGCGTGACGGCGTTTTTACTCGCATTGTTCCGTACCGGCTGGAGATTCGGCGACGCGTTCGATCCGTCAGACCCAGGCTATCTGCACGCGACGACAGCAACCTACGTGACACTCGCGCTTACCCAGATGGCGAACCTGTTGCAGTCGCGCAGCGAGACACGTTCGTTTTTCAGGATGCCGTTCTTCTCGAATCCGATGATATTTGTCGGCATGGGGATTTCCATCACTATGCTCTTCCTGTTTACGCGGGTCACGTTCTTTCAGGATGCTCTCGGCATGGCACCGATCGACGGAGCCGATTGGATTGTCGCGTCGTTCTTTACGGCGGTCGTCTTTTTCTTTGAGGAATTGCGTAAGTACGGGATACGGAAGAAGTCAGTTTCCTGAGTCGTGACTCCTCGGAGTCTTTA
>FUWD013250173.1_pt5 | contig 10449 bp, 10 predicted proteins | sample 1063281 | NCBI WGS metagenome assembly FUWD01 (sample SAMEA79048168, study PRJEB19326) | metagenome | biome: marine
ATACCTAGTCAAGCTTGTAACCCCACCTAACGGCACAGTTCTAGACCCGTTTACTGGTTCAGGCTCAACCGGCAAGGCGGCAATCCTAAACGGCTTTGACTTTATCGGGATTGAAATGACCGAGGATTACTTGCCAATAATTCAAGGTAGACTTGAACACGCAAAATCAACTTATGAAAGTCAATTGCCCATTGACCTGTAATTGTGACCAACAAACACCCAAAAGAGTGCCATCACGCTGCCTGTGAGCGCCTCTGAGCGGGTTTGAACCTACACCACGACCAATCACTCCTGCTGCAAAATCAAACCCCTTAGCCATTTCTGTGACTTTGTGTTGTCTGCGTGTCAGTAATCAAACCGAGCGCGTGAGTGGGACACTTGTTGAATGGCAGACGAGGGCGATGGAATTATAGCGGATGGGCAAATGCCTGAAGATGTTGTAGGTCCGTTGCTACAGATGGCAATTTTGACTCACGAAACCTACTCTGCCTTCTTGGAGTCGGGGTTCAAAAGTAATCAGGCGCTTGCGCTTACAATGAAAACACTTGAGGCGAGCCTTTATAATGAACAAAACTCATACGGAGAATTGGACTTAGACGAAGATGACTACTAAGAATACTAAATTTACTGAAGTGGGCGCAACAGGACTAAGGCGTTCTGGGGGATTTGTTCTTGAAGAATTTCTGCCTCAACTGCAAGGCACGAAAGCAAGACAAGCGTTTCGTGAGATGGCTGACAATGACCCAATCGTTGGCGGAATTTTACTCGCCTTCAATGAGGTAATGGGTCGCCTTGATTGGCACATCGAGAAACCCGAAGAGGCGACAGCAGAAGAACTTATCGCTTATGAATTTATTGACAGCGCATTTAAGGACACCGAAGATTCATGGGATGTTACCCTTTCTCAGATTCTGTCAATGCTCATCTACGGATGGTCATGGCTTGAGGTCATTTATAAAATTCGAGGTGGCGAATACAATCCTTCGGAAAAGTATCGCTCCTTATCTGCTGATGGTCGAATAGGTTGGAAGAATTTTGCAATTCGTTCACAGGATTCTTACTTGAGGTGGGAATTTGCAGATAATGGCAAAGTCAAAGGAATGGTTCAGCAAGACATCACTACGGGTATGCACTACATTCCCTACGAGAAGTCGCTCCTGTTCAGAACAAATGAATTTAAGGATAACCCAGAAGGCGTTTCGTTGTTGCGTAAGGCTTACACTTCTTGGTATTACAAAAAGCGTATTCAAGAAATTGAAGCCATTGGCATTGAGCGCGACCTAGCGGGCTACCCAGTTGTGTATGCGCCGAACGAATGGTTTGCCAGCGATGGTGACGAAGGTGCGGCACAGTCATTAGCGGCAGTTCAATCATTGGTGACGAACATTAAGAGGAATCAATCCGAAGGTGCTGTCTTACCTTTCATAACTGACGAAAACGGCACTAAGGTTCTCACCCTCGAACTTCTAAGCTCAGGTGGGTCGCGTTCTTTTGACACAGGCGCAATTATTGACCGCTACAACAAAATGATTGCCACCTCGATGCTTGCTGATTTTGTCTTGTTGGGACAGGGCAATGTGGGTTCGTTTGCTCTGGGTTCTCAAAAGCTTGAATCATGGCAGATGATTATTGAGTCGCTTGCAAAATCCATCGCCGAGGTTTTCAATAAGAACGCGATAAAAAAACTGCTAAAACTAAACGGGATGAGTTGCAAAACGCCACCTAAATTAGTATTCGGTTCGGTTGCTAGGTCAGACCTTTCTGCACTCGCGCCTTACTTGTCTGCGTTGGCAGATTCGGGTATTCTAACTATGAGCGACCCAGACCTAGAGGCTTGGGCTAGACAACAGGCAGATATCCCGCCACTGGCTGAGGAGTAATAATGGCAAAGAATCCTTGGGTTCTCCCAGCTGGATTTAATGCCGCTACCGCAGAAGCCCTAAAAATTCTTCGTGCTGCCCTGAAAGAATCTGGGTCTACATTACCTGATGCCGCTTTTGAAGAATTGCGAATGGGCAATGTAGATGCCTTTTTGGGTTTTGTCGACTGGAATAAAATCAGAATAAGTTTTGGCGACCTCGAAACGCTAATTGCCGATACCGCTGGAAAATCAGGAGTCGCAACTTTTAAGCTTGGGGGCATTGATGCCAACCTGATGTTTGAGTTGATAGATGAGCGAGCTGTTCAATACGCCAAAAAACGCAGCGCAAGACTCATCGTTGAAATTAGCGAACAAATGCGAGATACTGTTCGCGCTGTAATTGCACAAGCAGAACAAGGTCTAATCACTTATCAAGGCGCTGCAATACGCTTGCAGTCAACAATACCTCTCACCTCACGCGATGCCGCCGCAGTCGATAAATTCATTGACAGACAATTCCAGCGGTTTGTCAAAAATGGATTATCCACCACCAAAGCTACTATCAAAGCACAAAACATGGGTGCAAAATACGCCGCTAAATTACTCGGCTCACGCACCAGAACAATTGCACGAACTGAAATTATGGATGCAGCGATGTCGGGTCGTTATCTTGGGTGGGAAGCTGGAGTTGATGCTGGGCTTATCGCCAGTGATTCAGTAAAAGAATGGATTGCTGAACCCGATGCTTGTCCTATTTGCAAACCCCTTGATGGCACACTCATTGGGTGGAATGAAGAATGGCAATTCCCTGAAGGCGTTTCTGCGGGGTCATCGAACAAGATGCCACCCGCTCATCCCAACTGTCGCTGTTCGGTAGCCATCTTGCCGCCTGACTATGTTGACAATGTGTTTACTCCCGCAAGTGGTGGAAAAATGCCCAAGGGTGCAATTGAATTGACCAAGATGGCGGGAAGCGATTTTCTCAACGAAATTGTAAAACATCTTCCTGGAAAACACGACCAAGCCACTCATGGGCGAAGGAGTTCAAAGGCTTATAACACCGCTGGTTACGATGAATTGATTAGTCCTGATGGTGAAAAGTTCATAGAGACAATGAACGAATTAAAACGACCTGATGGGACAGCGATTACTGACGACCACATTGATTTCGGAGCGAATCGATTTGGGTTTCGTTCCTTACCAGCTACTGAAGGTTTTGAAAATAAGTTTAAAGTGTTAGATGAAGAGTTTAGTGCTTTCGTGAAAGACAATCCAGTTTCGGTCATGATGCCCGAACAAGTAATTGAATCACTTTTAGATGATGGTAAAATGAAAACCATCTTCGATATGCCTGATGCAAAAGGAGAGGATTATCTTGACCACAGATTGATTTATGAACGAGCGGCGTTTGGCTATGAAGGCACTTTTCCTAATGAATCAAGACCCGTATCTGGCACGGTATTGCCAACAGCAGAAAATCAAGAAGCTTTCTACGCTTTTGGCGACCACTTCGGGTCTGCTCAAGTTGTGTTGAAAGATGAAGTAAAGAGCAGAACGACTTATACACTCGGTGATAGTTTAGACAAATTCCAAAAGCCGAACTCTGGCACAGGCAAAGTTCCACGAACTATGGACTTAATCACTACTGCACAAAGAGCCGCATACAGCCGTAAAAATGAGAATACAAACATGTTTGACACACTTCGATTTTGGAATGAAGATTATATTGAAACGCAAGTGCATGGGGGAGTTAAGTTAAAAGACATAGCCAAAATTATCTTTCATTCGCCTATGATTGATATACCAGCAACACAATTAGATGAGCTGGGCATCAAATATGAGGTGACTGAACGATGATAACGCTACCTTTTGAATACAAAAGCGGCACGACCTTGCTTGCTGAGTTAGATGCAGAACATTACATAACCAATAGAAAAAAAGTAATCGCAAAACTAACCGCTGACAATTTGTGGGAAAAACCAGTCAAGCCAATTAAGCCTGTCGGCGAATTGATTTTATTAGACAATGAATACGCCGAACTAGTCGCCGACTGGAAAGCGTTTCAAGCGTGGGCAACTGACAATGTGACCAAACATCTCGCGGGTCAGCATGACCAATCGACCCACGCGGGCAAGAAATCTTATAAGTCCATAGACGATTTAGTAAAAGACGGCTTAGACATTCAAGAGGCGATTGATGAACTAGGCATTTCTGGTGCGGCAGACGGGAATGTGGCAATGCGAGTATTGCTTGAGCGTGTGGGCAAAGGTGGAAAGCCTGAAGTCGTTGGTGCTGTAGCCGATTTAGATGGCGAACCCTTTTATCGTGGCGCTGCTGATATTACAAATGACTCTTTCAAAACATCTGAGTATGACAGAATCGGTCTTGGTCAGTATGGGGATGGGTATTACTTTTCTGATAACAAATTGACTGCTCAGGATTATGCTCAAAGAGCTGTCGATGACCGCATTTATGGCAACACCACAGCAGATGTGATGATAGGCGGTTGGAAAAAAGACGCAAAAGTTTATGATGTTGGCAATACTGACGGCTGGCTCGATGTGGCAACTGCATCTAATAGCAATGCCATTGACAAGCTCAACATAAACACGCGAGCATCAGACGCTGAAGATTCAATTTTTAACAACTTTTATGGTGATTATGGCAATGCGCTTGTGACAGACCTCATCTTAGAAGGTTATGATGGTATGCAGATAGATATTGGATTGACTGAAATCTACACAGTCGTTTTCAACAGAGAGGCGGTGCAAGTTGTTGGCAACTAACCCACGAATCTCACAATTGGCTGGCATGGTCAAACACTATGCGCCATTGAAAACAAAATTTGGCATTGATATGGTCAAGTTACTCGCGACCACAAACGAATTTGAAGCATTGCCACAATGGCTGCAAGACCATTTGCTCAAGGTAGAACAATTGGTCGAACAAGATAAAGCAAATGTGATTGAAAAACATGGCGACCACGACCAATCAAGTCATGGTCGTAGACGCGGAGGGAATTTTGATACATCAGGCTATGACAAACTTGCAAGGGGTTCGAGTGCAGAATTTAAAAAAGCCCTAGCCGACTTGAGGATGTATGACGGCACACCTTTGAGTGCTAAAGCTATTAGCGCAACAGGAAACAGATTAAAATTTCGTTCATTGCCTTCCACCGCTTTCCCAGATGAGGCAACCAATGAAGCTGATTTTATCAAACTAGATAAAATGATGAATAAGTATTTAGCGGAAAACCCAGTATCGGTGTTTGTTCCAGAAACCTCTCTTGAGACGATTCTTGATGAAGGCAAAGTTAAATCGATATTCGAAATAGACCAAAGCATGAAGGGCAAGGAATATTCTGAATACCGAATGGCTTACGAAAGGGTTGCGTTTGGCTATGACCAAAACTTACCTAAAGAGATACGACCAGTTTATGGGACTGTAATTGAAGCTGCAAATAATAATAAAGCATTAGACAACTTTGGTAATACTTATGGCAACGCACAAATTGTGCTGAGGGATGACATCAAGAGCAGAACAACATACACGCTAGGCGACAGCCTCGATGGGGTTCACCGACCAACTAAATTGAGGGAGTCTTTTCCTCGGACTCAACAGAACTTTCAAGCGGCAAGAGCCTCCAGCCGCCTAGATTCAGTTCCCGACTTGCAGAGAATGAATTTTGATTACATTGAAACTCAGATTCATGGTGGGATAAAGCTCTCAGACATCGATAAGATAGTAATCCACTATCCTGAATACATAGACATGGAAGCCACTACCAACAGGTTAAACGACATGGGAATTAGCTGGGAGGTTGTAGACGCATGATTCAATTACCACTGGAGTATCAATCGGGCAATACGCTTCTCGCTGATTTGAACCCCGATTATTACATTACAGACAAGGGCAGGGTAGTAACTAAGCTAACAGCTAATGGGGCGTGGGCAAAGAAAGTCGAACGCATCGCTCCTATTAACTTTATCGAGCTATCCGACAAGAAATACAAAGAGGTTAATGAGTTTTATGAGAGTTTCCAAGCCTACCTACAGGAGGACATTCAAAAACATGGCGACCACGACCAATCAAGTCATGGTCGCCGTAGGGTATCTGGTGTTCCTTCTAACATCGACCTCGATGGAAAGAGATTCTCTCAAGAAGCGGGGATGGAACTAGCAAATAAAGCTAGGGATTATACAAACCTTCGTGCAGAAACTCATGACAAGCTGACACAAGAACTTCTTGGAAAGAAGTGGGAGGATTTACCTTCTTACGGCGACACCAAAGACGAAATACCAACGCCAAAGGGACTAGAAGACACCAATGGCGATAGACCTGGAAAAGTAATCCCTTCTCAATCTACAGCTAGGGGTGATGATTTCTGGGCATTGGTAGATGCAGACCCAGCCGTTGTAGCTGCAAGAGCGGAAATAGACGATAGTTTTCTTTGGCAAGAAATGATGAATCTGGAATCTCAATCAGGCGGGAAAATGGGAGACAATCCCGAACTTGTAAAAGACATGCTCCACAAGGCGCAGTTTTTCGGGAATGAGTTTGGGCAAGTAGAAGATGTACAAAACTATTTAGATGGCTATAAAGATGGAACTACAAATCTATTTGTCAGAAACAAGAAAGTAGACCCAACAGGCGTAAACCTTACTTCAAAACAAATAGTTGAAAGCTCGGAACGCCAATGGCAGGAGTACTTATCTGAAAGCACTCCTACAGTTCTTACGAGTGCTTCTGTTGCACGGCAAATAGTTAGTCAAGAAAAAGTAAAAACTCTTTGGGAAACTGAGAAAAGACCCGCAAGAGCGGGAAGGTCTGATGAACGATACCTTGACAGGAGAGCTATGTATGAGAACCTAGCTTTTGGTTATGATGGGAATACCGCTCCAGAGGTTCGCCCAGTATCAGGAACTCTCACTAATGGAAGCCCATATTATGAAGTTCTTGGTATTTATGGGGGCAAGTCGGCGGCGGCTATTGACCTGAAATCAAGTATCAGGGAAAGAACAACCTTTACAGGAGAAGATTCCCTAAACGGCTTTGAGAACCCTCAATCCTTATTTTCTCCTAAGCCCATTACAACTGTTAGCAGAACGGGAATCAAAGCGGCTCTTTATGGGGCGGCTACTGGCAGGAACTACTACAAAGATTACGAGTTCAACTTTCCAGAAATTCAGATTCATGGAGGGGTTAGACTAGAAGACATTGAAGGCATAAGGTTCTTTGGAGAACCTAGTGCAAGTGTTTTAGCAACACTAAACCGCAAAAAAGTTCCATACACAATAGAAGGGATGCCGACAAATGGAAGTCAATTTGGACAGGCTGATTAATGACATCCCCGTTGGTTCATTGACTAACGGGGTGTGGGTTACCGAAGGAGGAATGTCATTAAACAAAGAAAATGACATTGACTACGAACTAAAAAATAATCCCAATCCCAAAACGATAGAACTTAGTGACGATAGATATGCTGAGCTTACTGAGGTGTATTTAACAACGACTAGACCACCAATCGACCCCAAAGAAATCTCACAAATAGAAAAACATTTAGCGGGAAAACACAATCAACAAAGTCATGCCAATCGTGGCATGGGTCGTGGCGTGGCTCAAAGTGTTCTAGATGAAGTAAGAACCGAGGGTGGTTTATCTGTCAAAATGATTGACGGTAGCAAACCTCCAAGTGGTTACATGGTGGCGACTAGTTCCAAATTTGGTCAAATAGTAAATGCCTCAGATTTTTTTGATTCAGAAAAGGGTCCAATGATTATTTCGGATTATCTAAAATCTCAAAAAGGGGAATTGAAAAAATCAAATAATTATCTTGGGCTGTGGCATAACAAAAAGAATGATAAGATTTATTTAGATGTATCAGAAAACATCAAAAGTAAAGCTAAAGCAAAAAGGGCTGGGCGTGACCGCGACCAACTTTCAATTTGGGATGTAATCAATACAGACGAAATATCAACAGGAGGAACTGGTAATGTCGGAAAAACTGCAAACAACACAACTGCCGAATATCTCGAAAATGACAGACAAACAGATAGAGGCGCTCGCACAACAAATTTGGAATCAAATGGAAAAACCAACGAAATAGTTCGCATTGACGATTTAACCAAACATCTTGCTTCTCATGATGAGTCGACTCATGGGCGAAGAAGCCCAAGGACATCGTTTGAAACAGTTTCATTTACTGGTAGTGAACTTTCATCTATTGCAACCTATACGAAAGCAACAATTCAAGTCAACCGCCAATTGCGCGGGACATCTCGCAGGGGTATCGCCCCAAGTGTTTTTGATTTATCAGAAAATGAAATGGATTCTGTAATAGACAACCTTGATTCGGCTATTGACAAATCTCGCCTCGCAGAAAAAATGGAACTGGGGCGTGAAATGCCATTGAGCATGTTAAAAAGAGGGTCGGTAAAAAGAAGTGCTGGCAAGGTAATTTCTGACAAGGGATTTTTGTCATTACGCAGTACGGTTTCTTCCGTGCCACCCAGAACGGGTTTCGCAAAATTCAGAGTAACTGCACCCGCTGGGACAAAGGCTCTCGACCTATCTTTTTTGACACCAAATTCAATGGGTGAAATAATTTTTCCTCGCGAAACCAAAATCAAAATTAATAGCATTACTGGTCAAGATGACGATATGGTGATTAGAGGTGAGATAGTTGAGTAGATGGGATGACCTTCTTGAAGAAGAATTTGAATTTGAAATTGTTGACGAAAACGAATCAACACCAAAGCCATAGGTTGCGCGTGTCAAACCCGTTGTAAACTGGCGACACAAGTAAATTAAACTTAGAATTGAGGATTATATGCTGCCCAATCAAACATCTAAATTGTCAAGTGATTCAATTGTTGCAAAATCGCCCAGTGTCAAGATTGAAATTGAGGGCGAAGATTTAGAAATGCTGCATGATTTGTTTATGCCTGACGATATTGACGCAGAGCAGGATATTGATTCAGCTTCGTTGAACACATAAGGGTTGTAATGCCTGACACAAAAATAATATCAATCACCGAGGCAATGGAAATCACTCAGGAAATTCCTGAAATTTTGCAACAGCTTCAGATGCTTTTTGACGCTGATGTTGAATTTGTAGAGTTGGGTGTTGATGGCGACCAGATAATTGTCAAACCTGTTGAAAAACATAGCCCATCCGCCTCAGCTTCGCATGTGCCGTCAGTAAATTGGGACAACGACCAATTGCTCGTATCTAAAGCAATTGACGAGGAAAAGCGTTATACACTTGCACCTTGGTATATCCCAGATTCTCTTGATGCTCACGATGAATGGGCAGACAAAGACGAAATACAACGAGCGTTCTGGAATTACCTGAAAAATCCTGACCGAACAATTAAGTTGCAACATAATCACGACATTGTTGCAGGTGAATGGGTTGAAGGATTGACATGGCCTCATGAGGTTGAAGTGCAAGTCAAACATCCTGACGGAGACAGAACGATAAAGTTTCCAGCAGGCACACCGTTTCTTGGCGTTATCTGGGAACCTTGGGCATGGCAACTTATCAAAGATGGCGAAATTCGCGGATTGTCTATCGGCGGTAAAGGCAAAAGGATGGAAGCAGACCTCGAAGATTACAGTTACGAAAACACAGGCGGGGCATCATTTACAAAAACACAGACTGATTTTTTTGAAGAAAGCGAAGGCGTTGTTCCAGCCGCGACTCTAGACATCATAAAAACTTTTATTGATTCAATTATTAAACACCTGCCCGGAAAACATGACCAAGCCACTCATGGCAAAGGGGGATACAAAGGCATCAAGCCCTTGAGGTCGCAGTTGATGTTTAGTGTCATGGAAAGACCAGACCTGCCAGTTGATAAAGACAACAGAGTTATAAACTCAAACGCTACTGGTGGCTATAAGGCTGGCATTCCAGAGGTGGTCGCTATAGATGGACACGACAAAGAGTTTACTCCTAGAGACAGCATGTGGCATCATCTTGAATCAGACGGCGAAGGTGGGTTTAGGGTGACAGGTGAGCGGCAAGCCCTACACGAAAAAATTGTAAAACAAGGCGTAGATGGCGTTCCTGTGTCTGAGAACCCAACTTTTCACATGCTAGGCGGCGGTCCAGCAACTGGCAAGTCCACCTTTGTTAAAGATTCGGGTGGATTGGTTCCTGACAGCAATCAAGCCGTTCATCTCAACTCAGACGATATTAAAGGCAAGCTCCCTGAATATAAAAGCATGTCGATGTCTAACGACAATGGTGATTTTTTCCATGCGGCTTCATTTGCTCATGAGGAATCAAGTTACCTAACTGAGGTTAGTCGTAAGGCAGCATTGGCTAAAGGCACAGACATCGTTCTAGACGGCACAGGCAATGGTAATTACGACAAACTGGTTGGCAAAATACAAGAGCAAAGAGAGTTTGGTTACGCAGTAAAAGCAACTTATTTGACTGTTCCAACAGGAGAAGCGGTTACAAGGTCGAATAACCGAGCATTGGATTCTTCAAAACGCAGATATGTTCCAGAGAAGATTGTAAGAGAAACTCATGCGAGCGTATCGAGAGTTTACCCTAGAGCAGTCGAAGATGGGTTGTT
>FUWD013194216.1_pt1 | contig 10445 bp, 10 predicted proteins | sample 1063281 | NCBI WGS metagenome assembly FUWD01 (sample SAMEA79048168, study PRJEB19326) | metagenome | biome: marine
AAAAGGTTCTTACTTTACATAAGTAAAATGTCATAAATTTCGGATATATTTTTTATAAAATAAGGGGGGGGAATGATTAATAAACTGATATATTTATCGATTCTAAGTACTTGTCTGTTTTCGCAGTATGAGTATTCCAAAGAAGATTTAAATTCAACATCTTCTTCATATGGGCAAATGGTTTGGTCTCCAACATATGAGGGTTATATTACACTACATTACTTCACAACTCAGGGCTGAGCTGGCTGAACAAATATATTCGGGCAGTTGTCCGATTTTCAAGCAGAATTACATGAAGAAGGCTACGACAAGGTTGTTATCATTGGTGTAGGTCAGTCTGTTCAACAGAACTTCAATTCAAATTTTAGTGCAAATTCAGATTTACCATTAATAAATGATCAATCACCTGATTTACCTATTCATGATGCATTTAATGGTGAGCATAGATCATTAGTTGTCATGGCATCTGATGGCGTAACCGAGCTATATAGAGCCATTTTAAACTCGACTTATTTTCCATTATATGAAGACGATTTTAGAGAAGCAATTATTTCAAATTATCCAAATTCAATGTCTGGTGATATTAATAATGATGAAATAGTAAACATTCTTGATATAGTTCAATTAGCCAATATGATATTATCAGGAGAATATACAGAAAATGCAGATTTAAATTCTGATGGAAGTGTTAATATTTTAGATATTGTTCAAATAGTAAATATTATTTTATCAAGTTAAATTATGAAATACTCTGCTTATATTCTCCTACTCTTATCCTTATCTATGGCAAATAGCAACTATTGCTTATTACCAGATATTATTGACGAGGCATCTGCAAATTCTAGAGAATATTATAACATTGGTGATACAATATCTGAAGAGGATCAATCATATCCATATAGCGTTTGTCACAGTGATGGTAATTATGAAACTGGTTCAACATTTACATTTTCTGATTATACTGGGTATATAACTCTAATTAGTATGAATGCAACATGGTGACCAGCTTGTTATGATTACATCAGTTTGATGGATGAAATAATAGAATTTATAAATGAAAATGAACATCTTAAATTTATTGTGAGTTTAGATTATGCTGAAGTTGAGCCATCGTATTTTACATGTCAACAGTGGGGCGACTTATATTCTGAGCTAGGTGAATATGGGAATGCTCCCCTTATTTTAAATGGAGACCCAGACCAATTAATTTGGAATATGTTCGCAGGATCAACCTATTCAGCTTATGTACTGATTGATCATAATATGGTATTAAGATATAAGTTTGATATGCCCAACCTATATGATTTTCAGTACAACTACATACCTGAACTACTGAACAATCTATATGGATGTACAGATACTACAGCATGTAATTATGACCCTGAGGCTGGAATAGATGATGGTACCTGTGAATATGGTGATATCTGTGTTGACTGTTCTGATTTTACCTCACAGTTAGATTGTATGAGTGAACCTAATTGTATGTGGATGGGGGATCATTGCATGGAATCAATTGATGATTGCATGACTTACCAAACAGAATTAGATTGCATGAGCGCTGATGGTTGTTATTGGATGGGTGACCATTGTATGGCTGGAGATAGTTGCACCGATCCTATTGCATATAATTATAATCCTATTGCGGATTTGTTAGGTCAAGATGATGGGTCATGTGAATACTCTCCATATATTAATTTTGGATGTACTTATGATACAGCATTGAATTATAATGATGAAAGTAATGTTGATGATGGAACATGTGAATATGACTTTTCTGATTTAAATGGAGATGGCAATGTAAATATATTAGATATAGTTTATATTGTTAATGCTATTCTTCTGACTCCATAATTCATACCTCCAGCATTCCTTCCGAAATCTCTTAATAGTACTTCCTAAATAAACTTTGTGGGGTATGCCGATCCCCATTCTTAGTAGAAACAGAAAACCTCCGGTATGGAGGCTTTCTTTTATCTAACTAATTTGAATAACCAATTAGTTTCATATTAAGGGGTGGAAAATGTATTAAGCTTCTGCTTCTATAATATCCTCATCAATATTAACTCTAGCTTTAAGGCGAATATATTCTCCCGATTCTTTAAACCATAATAATCGGGTTTGTCGTTTATCTTCACTGATATATTCTACACAATATTCAATTCCGGAATCAGTACTAATGGTCTTCGTGCCGAAGGAATAGAGGGGGGCACGAACGAAATTTGGATCATTTTCAATTTGCATAAAAACTCCTTTATTTAATTAATAAAATTTACATTGAAGCCAATATAAATGCTAATACTTAAAAATAATAATTCTAAAAAAGCTGCTTGATTTTCATTATAAAATAAAATTAGGGACAATTAGAAGTATCCTGTAATCCTATTTTTTCAATTGGAATACAGCCAGGGTAAAGGGGGCAAAACTGGTTGTAATCAAAGTAGGTATTAGTGAGGTTTGGATAAATAGTACAGATGGAATCAGACATCACTCCACTTAACTGATTTTCGTAAAAATATAGCCAATTTAATTGCGACAACCTTCCGATGCTCTCAGGTATTGTACCACTCAACTGATTATAGGATAAATTCAATGTATCTAAGAATGTTAACTCCCCAATATTTTTTGGTATTTCACCGCTCAGAGAATCATCATATAGCCATAAAAATGTGAGTCTTCCATTTTCGTTCCATTTTTGAATTGCCAATTCCAGAGGTTCAATAGTACCACTTGAATCTGTATCAAGAGATGATTTAATAGTTCCAGAGCTGTTATCTATAAAATTCTGCAGGACACTCAAATCTCCCTGATTGAAGCATTTTCCATTGATATCTAAATATCCAGTCCCACACCCCTCAGGTTGAGTTGTACATGAAAGTGACAAAAAAGGTATTATGATAATAATAATTTCTGCATCTGAAATTAGAAGTTGATTAGAAATGAAATAATTTCAAGTTCCAAAATACTTAATATGCAGTCAATTGTTTTTGCCTGTTCTTTGCCCAAAAATATGATCCAAACCCGGTAATTAATTCAAAGATAGTAAATAGTGAGATATTAATGGCAATCCCAGCTGCAAATCCATAACTATGGAGCCCCACATTGAGTAGATTTACACCAAACCACGCCAAAATTACCACAATATTATTCAGTACCATGCCCAGCGCAAAACCCATTGGCTTCACCAATCCTGTGATTCGAAGATGCAACATCATAATTTGCCACATGACAATAAGCAGTGCCCCATTTTCTTTAGGATCCCAACCCCAGAATCTTCCCCAAGATTGATCTGCCCAAATTCCTCCGAGAATAGTTCCGAAAAGAGTGAAAAATAGAGCAAATAATGTTGCACCAAATAAATTGGCATTTACAGTATTTAAATACTTCTTATCAAATGGAATTCGGATTAACTGAAGTAAGTATATATGCCCCAGTAATCCTGCAAAAAGAGATGCGCCATACCCTATGGTAATGGTAGTGACGTGGGTAGCCAGCCAGAAATTAGAATTTAGCACAGCTACCAGCATTCCCAGGGTATCACCATCGTTTGCATACCCGAGCCCTACAAAATGGAGTACCCCTCCAACAATGGCACCAATGAAAATACCCATTCCATCTTTGCGATTATATTCCAAAAGCGATGCACAGATGACCCCTATAAGGCCGACAAAAATGATACTCTCATATAATGTTGAGACAGGGGGCCTCTGCATTATTATGATGCGTAAAAGGATCCCATAAAAATGAAATGTCAATCCGCCCAGCAAGCAGGCAAATGAAATTCGCCTGAGCAATCTTGGTGTTGTCATCCATGAAATTACTAAGAGGAGAAAAGCCAAAATGTAAAATGCAATGCTTTTATAGAACAGATTTGCTTTGTTTTTCCATGTTTCCAATTTAACATTATCTAGGTTGATTAACCCCTTAAATTGGAGGGAAAGCAGTTTTTCATATTCTGCTAATAGAGAATCACTTTTTATGGAATCATTATCAATCCGGAATTTTAAAAACGATTCCAGAGTTAGAAGTAATTTTTCCTGATTTGGACCGATCATTCTACTTTCCATTAATTCCCAGGGAGACTGCCATTCTTCATTCTGTTTTCCACTTTCAGAAGGGATTATTTTCAAAATTCGGGCGAATTTATCCTGATCTATTTCATTTAAAACACCCATGACATGTTGCAATTCATAGTCTGATTCTGACCATTTATTTTTATCTCGGTTGATCAATCTTTCCATTAAAGGACTCAGTTTATTTGCCTTTCTCATTAATTGGTAATAGCTGAGTTTATCTCCCGGATTTACAGATAGAGATTGGGCAATTGTTTCATTATGAATTTGTATTGAAGGAAGCAAACAGGAAAGGCTATAACTGAGCGTCTGGTATTGGATTGCATTACTGTAAACCTTCAGCATTTGTGTATCAAACTGGGTGAGTTCAGCTTCTGGTTTTCTCTGGATAGTTGTGATATAATGAATCTGATTTTTCAGCCCGGTTAATACTTCTGTTTGATTATATAAATGTTCCGGATCCCAGTCAAGTCCCAGGCTCGCCACCACCTCAGGGTTGCTGATGTTGAAGATTCTGTATTTATCTCCCTCATCAGGGTGTAAAGCAATATCAAAAAACCAATCTAATGCTGATAATCCTTCCGAATTTAATTCTCCTGGCAATGCATTTTGTTTAATAGACCGTTTACCGTAAATGAGCAGCAGTTGGTTTTTCACAAAGGTATCCAGTGGTTTAATGCGGCCATTTTCATGAATGGGAATATCCCGGTGGTCAAAATCTCTGGGCAATAGAATTGCACATATTGATAAAATGAATAAAAATATTAGACTATAGAATTTCATACTGCAATCTTTTCTCTTGATTTTCTGAATAGGCCAGGCAATTTTTGAAACATATGAAATAATAGTCCAACACACATGATGATGCTTGAAATATATGGAAAGAGGCGCCCATAATTTTTAACTACTGCAAGTACGGTTGTTTCACCATCTGGTCCTTCGATAAATGATGACTGGAAGAAAGTGTATCCCTTATGTCTTAAAGGTTTGTTCATTTGAATGAGAATCTTCCGAACCGCTCGATTTTCTGTGAGAATTATATCAGAGCTGTAACTTTTTGGAATATCAGTTCCCGGGTGCAGAATTTTCTTAAAATCTATAAGGCCAATTGAAAAGGGGAGATAGGTGCGTTTACGCCGGAGTACAATAGTATAGTTATTGTCATTTACAGAAATAGTTTGAACAACAGGCTGACCCAAAAAGATTCCATACATTCCATCTGTACTTGTTCCTGAATTACTTATCTTATAAATAATTCCGGGACGGTTCCAATTATCTTCCTTTTCTGGCTTTAATTCCTTCAGCATAAAATTTTTCAACATACCTTTATATTGGATTGCCGGAGAGGAAGTCCTTTTATCTAGCTCACAATTTTCCAGATAATTTAATATTTCGATTTCAAAATTTAAATTCTCATGGGTTAAAATATTGTTTTTTATCAATAGTGGTTGATCAAAAATTGTAAACTCATCAAAATCAACTGCAGATGTATTGATAATTGCCAATTCCATATAATGATAATCTTCTATATGGTTGGATTTATCGCCCTCTTCAATCACCATATTCCCTTCAGAACTAAACATGGCGGTTAATCCTCCGCCAACCAAAAGTAAAATGCCCCCAAAATGTAAAACTACAATCCCAAGTTTTTTCAATTTCCATATACTTTTATTAAAAAAGAAGAATGACAAATTTATTAACATGATAATTAAAGTAAGGCGGCCTCCGGGCATGGGGAATAATGAAAACCAAATGACCCACGATGAAAAGTATCTTTCTTGAACAGCAAATAAGCCAAAATGTTTTTGTTCAATTGTGCCCAATACAACAAGAACCATCATCCAAATTATAGTGATGACAAAGATCTTCGGATGTTTAAAAAAATTAGCTATTTTGTTCATAGAGATTTAATAGAGGAAAGAATAAATTATTCTAAAAAGTCGATAGATGAACAAAAAGATATAAAATCGGTTTCTGACTCCTGAATTCCAGTTAGTCCACCAGATAATTTTACGAATAAGGTTTGACTCCCCACGGGCATAATAGCACAGAGAAATGCAGAATTACTTTGGTTATTAAATAGTTTAATTAGTTGATATTTCCCAAGCTTACCTTCTTTAGTAGTTATATTTTTCTTCATTTCTGAAAGTGACTGTGAAGCCAGGCCAAGTTGACCTCTCCAGCGATTTATATTGGATTCAAGGTCTCCTCCCGTTCCAGATAATTTAATAAGGGACAAATCGCCCTTTGCATCAGAGAATGGCACATCAAAACTTGCCAAACGCATATTTGATCCTGCAGATGGTATCCAATTCTCAGGTTTTTCCCAGCTAAAGCCAGATGTTGGAGTTTCTACTTTCTGTTTTTGAGAGGACTTCTCAGGTTTTGGAAGACGGTATGTCCGAACGTGATTTTCTTGTCCGCAAGATTGAACAATTATTAATAATAAAATAGAGAAAAATACTTTGATTGCCATAGGGAAAAATTAAAGGTAAAGACAGAAGTAAACCTTTGAATTATTAATCAAACATTTCCCAGCGGACATCTCGGGTGACATAAGTAACAGAGATGGAATCTGGTATAGCAACCTTTAAATTGAATTTTGCAGATTGATTGGGTTCTAAAACTGAGTCGGTAACAATGCCAGATTTGTAAATAATTTGAGAACCCTCGATAAATGTGGAGTCTGAACCTAGAAGCTGGGTATTTTCTCCCCATAAACTATAAATTACTCTTACAAAATCTCCCCTCCGATTTCCTTGGTTCATAACCTTCCCACTAAATAATCTGAACGATTCAAATGCTTCTTCTTGCCCGTGGCCAATGAAAACTAATTCTGGTGTGGGGAGTATTAAATCTTCGATACCTAATATTTCAGATTTATTTAATGTCAATAAACCCACTTCTGTATTTACCAGAAGATATTCTACTTTATCTTTTTCAATAGTACCCTCAATAATGGAACCATTTTCCAACGATATTTTATGGGCAGGTGGAGGATTATCAATGAGTGCTTTCAATTGTTTGGTGTAATCCGAATCAGGTGGTTTATACCCATAATTCATCACTTTATTCCGAAGAATTTCAACTTCTTTTTGAATATCTTCCATAGATTGTTCCAGCTTAAAAAATTTATTTGATTGAACAACCGCTGCACTGTCAGTAAATATATTGGTGATTTCTGTTTGGACTGGTGTTTCAATCTGAGGGTCTGGATCAGCACTTTTTTTCCCACCGCATCCGAATTGGAATATTGAAATTGCAAGAATAAATATAGATAATTTGAGTCTAATCATTTCCAAATCCGATAAAGCCGGCTTCTTTTCTCATGGCTTTAAAAGCAGCCATTCTGAGCTTATCTCTATACTCATCATAGACACCAAATTCATGGAGCATCTCAACAATTTCATTATAATAAACATAATTTGCAGGGTCATTTAGTAATTCCACAATTCCATCTACAACCTCTGGATCAGAAAAACGTGTTAATCCCTTAAAAGCTTTGAGCCTTATATTATTGGGGAAATCACTGGTTTGTGCAATTTCCAGATACAGAGATTTTATTTCTGGATTATCAAAATTATCTAGAGATGAAATAATGGTATTAAGCAGACTATAATATTTATGTCGTCCAACTTGGTAGGCTTCTAGAAGTGCCATCAACATTCGTTCTTCGGGCATTTCTCCCATTACATCAAATGCAAATTCATTGACCTTATCCCGAGATACGGGATCACCTAACATCTCAACAAAAAAATCAACCAGTTCAGGGGCTTGTTTTTTAGATAAAACATCTACTGCTCTACTACGCACACTAACTGGTAAATGTTTATTTTTGGCAATTTCCATTAAAATAGGAATTACTTTTTCATCACCAATTTCACCCAAAGTGGTGGTAAGCAAATTATTCATTCGTGCATTACTTCGCTTACTCATATCGTATAATTTAATAAGGAGAAAGACTTCATCTTTTGTTCCATTTTCTCCAATTGCACTTAGAATATCTGTTCTAATTTCATTGGTTTTTGCCTCTGTTGCATTAAGGGCGGCAATCAAGGAATCGGTTGAACTTATATCTTGAAAGCCGATAAGAATTTTTATTGCTTCCTTCATTAAATCGAGTTCAATAAGACTTGCACTTCGAACTGACCCCTGAATATCATGAATTACTTTGGGATCACGACTTTCAGAAAGTGCACGAATCGCCGCCAATCTAACCTCATAAGGTTGATTATTATCTTTATACATTTCAGTTAGTAATTGGAGTGCTTTTTCGTCACCATTTTTTGATTTGAGACGTTGTTTTTCCACATCTTCCAGAGCATATTGGGAGAGTTTGGCACAGCCGGAAATAAGAATTATTCCGGTAAAGAAAAATAGAAGTTTACGAATGCCGATTTTAAAGAAGATTTTCATACTATTTGGAAGTAAAATTTCCCTCATTATTCAATGGTGAAACAAGGGAAATCTATATGTCACACCATTTTCCCTGCCACCACCCATTTTCATCTAGGCGTGTCACGGTAAAATGTCGCAACCAGTCCCCCATAAAAATGACTGTATTTTCATTTTCTTCGACGATTCCCGTTTGATGATAATGGCCCAGTAGAACAATATTGTAACCTAACCTCCATTGTGACCGAGCATAATCAATTAATTCAGTTCTTATGGTATTGGCTTTTAAATCGTGATGATGATAATCACCACTGGCTTTAGAGACTTTTTTTGCCAGTGCACAAGCCCCAATCTGGGTGAAATAATTTAAACAGCCAAATGCAAAATGAGCTGCGGATTATCTTTTTCATTAGTCGGTACCCATGATCATTTTTTAATAAACCGTCTCCGTGACAAACTTGAATCTGAATATTATTCTGAGTAAATTCTAAATTTTTTGAGTAGACATTTGCACCAAACTTTTCCTTAAAATATCCAAAATCCCAATAATCATGATTTCCCAAGACAAAGTGAATAGAAATTCCAGATTGATGAAGATTATCAAGTTGTTCTAATAGATTAACGTATCCGGAGGGAACCACATATTGATAATTGAACCAAAAATCAAAAAAATCTCCTCCAATTACGAGGGTACCTCCGGTAGATTTTATTTGGTCAAAAACATGATATAATTTTCCACGGCGTTCCTTCTCAGAACTATCTACATCCATCTTGAAATGGTTGTCAGAAACGAAATATACAGGAAGCTTTAACACGGTATAAAATTAGAAAGGTAAATCCCTGAGTTCAAAAATAAAAGAATAAAAAAGCATAGATAATCACCTTTAGATTATTCTATAATAAAAGTTATCTTTGAAAGGGTGTCAAACGAACAAATTAATTCATTGTGATATTAATAGTATATGTATAAAAAAGTTAAATATTTAATTTATTTTCAATTATTAGCCACTGCTTTTGGGCAATTTGGGCAGAATATCGTCCAGTATGATGATTTTACCTGGAATTTTATTCAGTCCAAACATTTTGATATTTACTATGCTGAAGATGGTAGATCACATGCGGAATTTACAGCGGAAGAAGCAGAATCGGCATATCTAAAAATTGCCGATCGACTTAATTGGCAATTAAAGAGTAGGGTCTCTATTATAGTATATAATTCTCATAATGATTTTCAACAAACCAATGTTGTAGATAGTTATATGTTTGAAGGTATCGGTGGTGTAACTGAGTTATATAAAAATAGGATCGTTATCCCATTTGATGCATCAAATCAAGAGTTTAAGCATGTTATTCATCATGAATTGGTTCATGCCTTTATTAATGATTCTGTATATGGAGGAAGCCTTAAAAATATGGTTGCAAATTCTATTAAGGTGCAAATTCCTATGTGGATGAATGAAGGATTGGCAGAGTATCTTTCCAGTGGTTGGGATACAAACTCAGAGATGTGGATTAGGGATTTAGCAATAAATGGAGGAGAATTTCCACAAATTCATCAACTCACTGGCTATATGGCATATCGGGGTGGACAATCAGTATGGAATTTCATCACAGAAAAATGGGGGGAGGAGTCCATTGCGGAAATTTTTTATCAGTTAAAAAAATCGAATAAAGTTGAAGCCGGATTTAAAAGAGCATTGGGAGTTGATTTAAAAAAACTAAATGAGCAATGGCATCAATATTTAAAAGAACAATATTGGCCTGATGTGGCAAATCGGGTAAATATTCCTAATTTTGCTCGTCAGCTTACCAACCATGAAAAACTTGAAAATACCTATAATGTGGCACCGGCAATTTCACCTGATGGTAGCCGAATTGCAATTTTTTCCAATAAGTCTGGACCAATGGCTATTTATCTTATTTCTGCTGAAGATGGAAGGTTTATTAAGAGAATTATTCAAGGAGAACGAAATTCAGAAT
>FUWD013350804.1_pt6 | contig 10442 bp, 13 predicted proteins | sample 1063281 | NCBI WGS metagenome assembly FUWD01 (sample SAMEA79048168, study PRJEB19326) | metagenome | biome: marine
TATTATTTTAATTCGTATAAATGCTCAAATGACCTTATTTGTTCTTGTACCTGTGCTAATATTTGCTGTAATTGCATTGAAGGCCTTTGGATACATTAGGCCAATTTTTAGAGCTCGCGGGAAAATAAATGCTGAAGTCACGGGACGTCTTACAGAAACCCTAAATGGAATTAGAGTAATTAAAGGTTTTAATGCTGAAGCTCAAGAACAAAAAGTATTTGAAAAAGGGGTAGAGGATTTATACCAAAATGTTAAAAAAAGTTTAACGGCTACTGCATTTATGACCAGTTCTTCAACGTTTTTATTGGGTTTAGCTTCTGCTGGTATTATGGGAATGGGAGGATATTTTATTATGAATAATTCTATGACTTATGGTGAATTTGTGTCCTTTACCCTTTTTCTAGGTTTTATGATTGCCCCCATTGTTCAGATGAGTAACATTGGGAGTCAATTAACAGAAGCCTTTGCTGGTTTAGATAGAACCCAAGAATTAATGGGTATTGATGAAGAAAATAACTTAAAAATAAGAACTATATCACTTGATAAAATTAAGGGTAACATTACATTTAATAATATTTCTTTTAGTTATGATGATACAACAGAAGTACTTCGAAATATTTCTTTTGAAGCGCCACAAGGAAGTGTAACGGCACTTGTTGGATCTTCAGGATCAGGAAAATCAACTATTGCAGGCTTAGTCACTGCCTTTTTAAATCCTAATTCTGGACAAGTGCTTATAGATGAAATTGATCTGTCAAAAGTAGACTTAAAAAGCTTTAGAAGTCAATTAGGCGTTGTACTTCAAGATGATTTTTTATATGAAGGAACCATTAGAGAAAACATACTTTTCCCACGGCCAAAAGCTTCAGAAGAAGATCTTTTAGAGGCAGTTGAAGGAGCCTATGTTAATGAATTTACAGATCGCTTTGAAAATGGCTTAGACACAGTTATTGGTGAGCGAGGGGTTAAATTATCAGGTGGGCAACGCCAGCGAATTTCAATTGCAAGAGCATTACTAGCAAAACCTAAAATTGTTATTTTAGATGAGGCCACATCTAATTTAGACACTCAAAGTGAAGCTTTTATTCAAAAAAGTTTAGCAATATTAATGCGCAACAGAACTACATTTGTTATCGCTCATCGTCTGAGCACAATCCAAAAAGCAGACCAAATATTGGTCATAGAAGAGGGTGACATTGTAGAGCGAGGAAAACACGAGGAACTTATAAAGACAAAGGGAAGGTATCATGAATTATATACCTATCAAACAAGAATGTAAACGCATAAATAATTTTAAAAATATTCCTCTTTTTAAACTATTTCCCTTGATCTAATCCTTTTTTGATTGAAGTCTGCCTTTACCATAAAAAGAAATTGAATAGGTAGTCTTAAAATAGCCATTTGTTGAGATGTTTCTATTCCTTCGCAGGCAACTTTACTTGTTGCTAAATAAATGTTTGCAGGAAATACAGCTATTAACAAAATAATAAGCCCAAAAGCTGATACTTTTTTGTACTTGATAAGGATTACTCTTCCAAAAAATAATTCAAAAAACAGCTTATATACCAAGGCTGAAGGTGCAGGTAATGATCGGGCACAATTGTAAAAAAAAAGAAGGTTTAATAAAATGAGTCAACCCTGCTATGACATAAAATATGTAGTTGCCTTTTTAATTGTTATATGCATTAATTACATTATAATCTCTAATATTCTGATTTTCATAAAATTATAAATAAATATTAGCCTTTATTAATGATGGGTTTTACTTTTTGAGCAATCAATCCCATAGTGATTTTTAGTTGATCATGCGTTAAATTAGCATTATCCAATTGAAAGGTAAAACGAGAAATTCCTCCCAAAGCGGCACTGTGTTGTAGAATCTTTTCGGCAACTTCTTCGGGACTCCCCACTAACAAGGCTCCTCTTGGACTATTTTGTGCGTCAAACCCTTGTTTTGTGACCGGTGGCCATCCACGTTCTCGGCCTATACGTGTAAAGTTTTTTGCATAGCCTGGAAAATAATTTGATACTGCCTCATCTTTTGTCTCTGCGACATAACCTAAGGAATGAATGCCTACACTTAATTCATTAGGAGTAAAACCTGCTTCAGCTCCTGCCTTTCGATATAAATCAACTAAAGGACGGAAACGATGAGTTTCACCACCTATAATGGCAATCATAAGCGGCAGTCCCATACTCCCTGCGCGGACAAAAGAAGAGGGTGTTCCCCCAGCACCAAGCCAAATAGGCATTTTTTTTTGAAAAGCCCTAGGGGTTATAAGCTGATGATTTAAAGGAGCACGATATTTTCCAGACCAAGTAATTACTTCAGAATCACGAATTCGTAGTAGTAACTCTAATTTTTCTTTAAAAAGTGCATCATAATCTTCAAATTGAAATCCAAACAATGGGAATGACTCTGAAAAAGAGCCCCGACCGACAACCATTTCTACTCGCCCTGAGCTAATTAAATCAAGAGTAGCATAATTTTGAAAAACTCGCACTGGATCTGCAGCGCTAAGAACAGCAACAGCACTACTCAATTTTATCTGCTTCGTTTGGGCTGCTGCTGCAGCCAAAATAATGTGGGGTGCAGCATCTAAGAACTCTTCTCTATGGTGTTCCCCAATCCCAAATAAATCGATGCCTACTTCATCAGCATAAACAATTCTGTCTATAAGATCCTTTATTACCTGAACGCGATCCTCAGAAGAAGGTTTCCCTTTTGAAATGTCTACTGCTGCAAAACTGTCAATTCCTATTTCCATGCAATACTTATTAAATGGTTACTTTACTAAAGTGATTTTGTCTTTTTCAATAAGAATTTTCTTTTTTTTATAAAGTACACCTAGTGCTTTTTTAAAAGCCTTTTTACTTAAGTGAAGCTGTTGCATAATATCATTTGGACTGCTCTTATCAGAAAGATGCAAAACTCCAGAATGATCAAGTTTCTTTAAAATAGTTTCACAATGTGTATCAATTACATTCAAAAAACCCTGTGGCTGAAGAGAAATGTCATACTTCCCATCCTCTCTTATTTTTTTAATATATCCGATTTTTTTCGTGTTTCTTTCTAGCGGCTCAAATACTTCATTTTTATAGAGTAATCCCTCTAAAGATCCATTGATTACTACATTAAAGCCCAGGTCAGTTTCCCGTCCTATAATAAGCTCAACTTTTTCACCAAAATCTAATTCCATGATGTTTTTAATTTATGATAAAAGTACTCAATAAATAGAGGATTTGTTTTATAGAATTAAGACAAAAAAATTTAGCTTTATTCACTATTTTTGTAACCGAAATGAAATTAATTATTCATTAAAATAAATAGTTTTATCAATAGAAGAAATGCATTAAAAAATATAGGGCTCTTGACCGGAGGGCTAACCCTTATAACCTATTCCTGTTCACTAAAGCCTGAGCTTGTATTTAAACGCTTAGCTAATGTTAAAAAAGAGCAACAAGATTTGATCGGGTGGATCTGTAATTGTATTCTTCCGGAAGATTTAGAAAACTTTCCTACACCTGAAAGTCGGCAACTTTTTGTGTTAACTCAAATTAATGATTGTGAAAACAAGGCAATGATTCTTCGCTTTTTAAAAGGTCTTGAGTCTTTTCAGCTAGCATTATCTCCTTCTAAAGAAATAAAGATTGATTGGCTAACTCCCGAAGAACAATTTGTTTTTTTAAGTCTACAGTTTGAACAGAAAGGTGCCATTAAAATATTCTTAGAAATGTTAAAAAATTACTCTCTTTTGCATTTTGAAACATCAGAAAGTTACATGAAAAACTATTTAGAATTTGAATTTATGCCAGGACGTTATATAGGTGACGTGACTGTTTAAACACATTGTATTATGAAAGTAAATACTTTTGATACCATCATAATTGGGGCAGGAATGTCAGGGGGATGGGCTGCTAAAGAGTTTAGTGAACAAGGATTTAAAACCCTTTTATTGGAACGTGGTCCCAATGTGGAGCATTTAAAAGACTACCCAACAACTAACACGCAACCTTGGGAATTTAAGCATCGTGGAAGGCTTACTGCAAAAGAAAAAAAAGAAAATCCTATAGCCAGTAGAGGGTATGCTTTCAAAGAGGATGCCAAACACTTTTTTGTTAAAGATGATGAACATCCCTATATCCAAAAAAAACCTTTTGACTGGCTTAGAGGTTATCAAGTAGGTGGAAAATCAATAATGTGGGCACGCCAAGTTCAACGCTGGAGTAAATATGATTTTGAAGGCCCTAAACGAGATGGTTTTGCAGTAGATTGGCCCATTAGATACAAAGACTTAGAGGCATGGTACACTTATGTTGAGAAATTTGTGGGTGTAAGTGGAAATAAAGATGGTTTAGACACCCTACCAGATGGTGATTTTTTGAAGCCGTGGGAATCTAATGTGGTGGAAGATTATTTCAGTAAAGAAATGAAAAAACACTATAAAGATCGGCATGTTATTTATGGTCGCTGTGCACATCTAACTGAAAGCAAGCCTCAATTCATCGAACAAGGAAGAGGTCTGTGCATGAGCAGAAGAATATGCCAAAGAGGCTGCCCTTTGGGGGGTTATTTTAATGTTAATTCTACTCTGATTCCGTGGGCTTTAAAAACCGGAAACATGACTCTTAAACCAAATTCTGTAGTTCAATCTGTATTGTATGACGAGGCAGAACAAAAAGCAATTGGTGTTCGGGTAATTGAATCAAAAACAAAAGAAACAAAAGATTACTTTGCCAAGGTTATATTTATAACTGCAGCTACACTAAACACTAATCTTATTTTATTAAATTCTAAATCTAAACGTTTCCCAAACGGCTTAGGAAATGATAATGGGTTGATGGGTAAATACATTGCCTTTCATAATTATAGAGCAACAATCAATGCCCAGTGTGAAGGGTTTCCAAAAAATACCATTGAGGGAGCAAAACCGACCTCACATTATGTTCCACGTTTTAGAAATATATACAGACAGGAGACAGACTTTTTACGCGGATATGCTGCTGGGTTTAGTGCTTCACCGGCTAGAGTAACTGATCGTAGAGGTTTTGGTGCATCGCTAAAAAAACAACTCCTCGAAACAAAAGAAACAGGTGTTTGGGGGGGTGGGGTGGGGCATATGATGGGAGAAACTATTCCTAAAGAAAGTAATCAAGTAACTTTAGATAAAGAAAAGGTTGATTCTTGGGGAATTCCACTTTTAAATATAAATGTAGAGTATGATGAAAATGGTGAAAAAATGATTCAAGACTTTTTTGAACAATTCACAGAGATGTTTAAAAAAGCTGGGATTTGTAAATATAAAAAAAAACGACAACAAAAGAAGACCTGGGAAATGACATTCATGAAATGGGAGGAGTTAGAATGGGGAAAGATCCTAAAACATCTTTACTAAACGAGTGGAATCAATTACATGAATGTAAAAACGTTTTTGTTACAGATGGTGCTTGCATGACTTCAACAAGCACACAAAACCCTTCTTTAACCTTTATGGCAATTACAGCAAGAGCTGCTAATTATGCTGTTGAACAAATGAAAAAAGAATTACTTTAAAAAGATTGGATTGGATTTATCCTCAGGAATTCTAGAATTCATTAGCCAAAACCAAAGAGGTGGAATTAAAGATAATAAAATAGAGGTTGGGTAGCCAAAGGGAAGTTGTGGACTTTCTTTTTTGTTTTCCAAAATTTGATATTTTTTAGAGGCCTTGAAATGATGATCGCTATGACGCGTTAATTCATATAAAACAATACGGCCAATAATGTGATTGGAATTCCATGAATGATGCGTTTGTACTCTTTCATATCTTCCAGAAGGTAGTTTTTTTCTCACTAACCCATAATGTTCTATGTAGTTAATTGTTTCTAAAAAAATGAAAGAAAGGATCCCCACTATAATGGCAAAGAAAAGACCCGATTTTCCAAAAGTAATCGTCCAGATGGCTAAATACATGGTTTGAAAAAGTGTATACCACATCATATCGTTTTTAAAAGATAAAAAACCTTTATTTTCTTTTTTCAGCAATCGACTTTGAATTCGCCAAGCATTTAGATACTGATTAAATACTGAAGTTACCCAAAAATGATAAACGGATTGATTTAGCTTTGAAGTTGCTGGATCTTCTGGAGTTGCTACATTTTTATGGTGGCCAAAATTATGCTCCAAATAAAAATGCATGTATAAACACGGCAAGAGTAATAATTTAGAAAGTATTCGTTCGATTTGTGAAGTTCTATGCCCCAATTCATGTGCTACATTAATAGCATTTGTTGCCAATAAAATTCCTAAGGACAATATAATCCCAATCGTTTCATAGTTCAATAATATCGAGCTATTCAGGATATAGAAACCATAGCACAAGATCCCAAAAACAAAAGGAATATTAAGATACAAAAGAAGGTCAAAAAGAATGTTATTTACTCTTTTTTCTTTTTTAGCATTAGAATAAGAGGTATCAAAATCGTTTAATAAAAGCTCCAATAAGGGGATTACTATAAAAGCATAAATTGGTGCACTGAAGGTATACATGCCTGAAGAAAGAACCGACAAAAGTGTAGCCAAAGGAATGGTATATGCAAAAAGATATTTAAGATCACTCATGGTTAAATCTAAACAAAAAAAATAAGCTTATTGTTTCATGGGTTTTAGAAGAGAAATTGATTTGAATTACTCAGATTTAGTACCTTTATCAAAAAATAATACAATGTCACTTGTTGCAGCAACCGTAATCATTACCACTATCATAACCTTAATTGTTATTTTAGTTGATATTAAAAAATCTAAATAAAAAACTTGTAAAGTAAAAAGTTAGAGATGTTTTTCTCCCCTTTCCGCCTTTATATTTTAATTGCCCTTTTATCAGGGGTAAATATGTTTTCTCAAGGAGGAGATATTCTTATTCAGCAATACAGTAAAGGTCCTGAATTAAATCAAATATATTCAAAATGGAGCTTTTCAATTGGCCCTGAAGTTAACCGAATTAATTCCGATTTAAACACCGCTTCTCCAACGATAACCGTTGGAGGAATGATTAATATAGAATATCGTTTTTCGAAAACTGTTGGTCTTATTTCAGGGTTAAAGTTTGTGCCAATATCTTATCGCTATGTGTTTGAAAATTCTCTTGGAAAAGACCGCCTTCAATATTTGACAATCCCCTTGATTCTAAAATTAAACCCTTTTGAAAAAATAAGTTTTGGATTAGGCATGCTTTACAATCATTATGAAAAAGGACAAAGAATTTTAAGATTTAAAGATGCTGAAGTAATTACTGAATATCCAGAAGGGGTTTTTTCTAATCCCCTTGGATTTAGTGCCCAAGTTGGCTATCATTTTTGGAGCCGCTTTAATGCAACTATAAACTATCGTTGGGCAAAGAAATATAGCCCTGCTAATCAGCCTCAAAGTAACAATTCTAGCGGACTACAAGCTAGTCTTACCTATAATTTTTTGCGGTCTTTAAAAATACAGTGAACTAATTTTTTTTAGTAATAATCTCTATAACCCCTTTTTTTAATTCTTCGCCATATTTTTTTATTGCCGCTTCTTCCTTTAAAAAATTTATACTTTCAATTTCATTAGGGTTAATCTCATTTAAGGCTTCTAGATTACTAGATATTTTACCATCTATAACAATAAATGGCTTTGTCTCTTTTTTTTTGGAAATAATGAATTTAATATTCGAGTCGTCGTCTGATATCCAAGTTGCTGAACCGTTAAAAATACTGTCTGTTTGATGAAAAACATTTTTTGGCGTGAGATCCTTCCCCATGAAGAGTATTTCATTTACTCCCTGCTTCCCTAAATCAATCTTTTTACCAGAACCTATCATCTGACGGTAAATACTAACAGCATCTGAAGTGTGATCTGAATTTGTTTTAGGATTTTCATATATTTTAACAACCAAACAGGAAGAAAAACACAGCAACACTAAGGGAATAAAAAAATATCTCATTTTTTTTACTAAAATACTCTACTTAATGTAATATTCAAAAAAGGATGGCGTTTGTATTGTTGCTCAGAGATGTTTTTAGATGTAGAATTAAAGAGAAGTTTAAGCCTCCATGGATTTTGATGAATCATAATTCCTGCTTGAAAATTATTTGTGAAACGTTTCATTTCAAAATCAAAAGGACTGTTATCTTTGAATAGACTTCCTGTTAAAGAATAATCGTGATATTTATATTCCAAAACAGTGCCAGCAAATAGAGCGTAGCCTCGCATAATTTTTTCTAGTCTGTTACCAAAAAAGGGTAACCCTTGTAAATTTCCTAATTGAAATCCAAATCTTGTTTTTGCCCCTGTTCTGAATGTGCCAAATTCTAAATGAGATTGTTGAACAAATTTTATATTTTGTCTTATAATAATTCCAGATGAAAAAGAGGTTTGTGCGTTAATATGAAAAGCCTGGGGAATAGAATAAGACCATGAGAGTTCCTCTAGATTTAAAACAAGTATGTGATATGTGTTTTGCATTTTTTTAGCTAAAGAAGCTTCTGCTCCAGAAACTCCCAAAAGTACCACCCCCACCCCAAAACCAAAATCAGGGTTTTTATAATACTCTTTCTTAAATCTTAAAAACAACCATCCACTATACGGGTAATCCATATCTTTTTTGTTAATTGTCTTATGCAAAGAAGGTGTGTTTATTTCTTGACCTAAAGTCCAATGCTTGGATAAAAAATATTTTTTATCCGTAGAATCTGATTTCACCTTTCTATGAAAACCATATTCTAAAAATATCCCGCTGCTATAATATCTATCACTTCCAAAATACAGATCGTTATCTACATTAACTCCAAGATAACTCTGGGCAACCAAACTGCCATAAAGACATCCAAAAAAGAGGACAAGAAAATATTTTTTAGTCAATACATTTATCAAGGGTTAATCTTTATTTTTTAGAATTAACAATGGAATAGTACAATAAAAGTCTTTTTTGAAAACAATATCAGTTTCCCATAATTTTTCAAAGAAACCTCTTTCTCGCTTAAAAACAACCAACATATCAGGTTGATTAGAATGAAAATGTTCTAAAACTCCCTGATATACAGTAGCATTTTCAGAGAAAAGCATTTGATCTGATCGTTGCATTAGCTCATCATTAAGTTGATGGTTTCGATTGGCAAAGCCAGGAACCTTGACCAATAATAATTTAAGCGACGCCATAAAAGAGTCTTGAAAATCTATCAATACCCTTAAAGTCTTTGAGGATTTTACTTCGCCTGTCTTGAAGGCTAAAAGCATCTTTTTTGATGGTTTAAATGTTTTACCTAATGGAGCTAAAATAACAGGCACTTGAGTTCTTTTAATTATACTGCCAGCAATTTTTCCAAGAAAAACTGCTTCATTAATTTCGTTATTTAAAGGCCCTGTAACAATTAAATCTAGTCCTAGATCTTGATCTAATTTTCGGATTGTTCCTACTAAATCTCGCTCACTACTTACAATCTTTACTTGGTCTTTTTTAGTAGTAATAGAAGCTACCATTTTTTTTATTCTTTGCACATTTTCAACCTCTAAGCGAGTATTTACATTCGATAACGTTGTTAAAGAGGAGTGAGCCGGATATGCATCAATAACATAAACATTGCATTTAAAGTGTGCTGCTAAATCAATGGCATAAGATAAAGTAGTCTTCGCATACTCAGAAACTCCAATAGGTACAAGGATATTTTGCATCATAAATTTTATACAAAAATACTAAGTCTAAAATAAGAATGTTTAATTAAACTAAAAAAATCGGGTAGACACAATAAAAAAACTAAAATAGATGTGGAAAAACTATTAATTAAGATGGATTTGAAAAATAGAGGTATGGAATCTCCTATTCTTTTAGAAAAAATACTGTGCTTTTGTCTTTCATTGGTATAAAAAGTTTTTAGAACCTTAATAGATTGTTTTACTTTTACAGGAATATGGAGGCATATGTAAAACAATATAGAGAGGGTACACATGGTGTATTGGAGTTTGGAAATCCTTTAGGAAATTCTCTTCCTTCAGCTCTATTAAATCAATTTAAAACTCATTTAATAGCCTTAGAAAAAGATCCTAAAGTCAGAGTGATTATTATACAAAGTAGTGGAATACGAGCTTTTTGTGGTGGTGCTTCTCTTGCTGAAATGAAAACCTTAAAAACGTTAAAAGAGGCGACAAAATTTTTTATGGGAATTGCAGATTTAATCAATACAATTCGCTCATTAAGTAAATTTGTAGTAGCTCGTGTACAAGGAAAAGTTGTTGGTGGTGGTGTTGGATTAGTTGCGGCTTGTGATTATGTTGTTGCCAATTCTAAAGCAGAAATAAAACTTTCTGAATTATCAATTGGTATAGGACCTTACGTTATTGAACCTGTCGTTTCAAGAAAAATTGGGACAACTGCCTTTTCACAACTTTCATTAGACGCGCACATTTGGAAAAGTGCTGAGTGGGCCTTTGAAAA
>FUWD013017676.1_pt1 | contig 10439 bp, 10 predicted proteins | sample 1063281 | NCBI WGS metagenome assembly FUWD01 (sample SAMEA79048168, study PRJEB19326) | metagenome | biome: marine
TGGCTATATCGTCATTCATAACAAGCGGTATCTCGCTCTGGTAACCCGCAGCGACATTGCTTCTTGATGCGTATATCTCCACAATCTTCTTTGCTATCATCATGCGCAGGTCATCTTTTTGCCAGGTAATCTCCGGGTCACCATTTACATCCAGCAGAAGAGAATATGCCTCGTCAAGGATAGTCAGTGCCTTGTCGATCTCCCCTTCTTCCCAGAGAAGTTGGGACTGGGCCAGAAAATCGAGGGCCTCATCCATAATCACCTGCTTATTGTTCTGATTGAGAGGTTTTCCACTCGATAGTGACTGCTCAGAGGAATTAACCACTTCAGATGAGTCAAAAGCAGGTTCATCTGAAAGGTTTCCTTCAATGATACCGTCTTCGTCATTCTCCTGAAATACCGAATGAGATTCTGGTATTTGTTCCACAGGAATTTCTGATTTATCCGAACCGGGGGAGGATGAACGGATGAAACCAGGCGGCAGAATACATGAGGACAGGAATACGACCAGAAAAACTGTTATTGACAGTCTCTTGAATGCAAACATAAATTCAAACTCCCGTAGAAAGTGCATTAAATTAAACAGCGAGCACATACGCCCGGACCCTTTTTTATCAACTGCAGACAGCGTCTTTACTTCGGCTTCATTAAAGATAACTCACCGGGATCAGTTATCTCTCATTCATCAACTTATCAGATACGCCTCAATAAAACCGTCTATATCACCATCCAACACTTTTTCCACATTGCCAACTTCCATATTTGTCCTGTGGTCCTTTATCAGCTTATAGGGGTGAAGAATATAGGAACGTATCTGACTTCCCCAGGCTATCTTCTTTTTCGTCTTATTGACCTCGTCCAACTCTTCGGCCTTTTCACAAAGCCTCATTTCGTAGAGCCTTGACTTCAATACCTTCAAGGCCATGGCCCTGTTCTTGTGCTGAGACCTCTCATTCTGGCATTGAACAACTATTCCCGTAGCTATATGTGTGATCCTTACTGCGGAATCTGTCTTGTTTACATGCTGTCCCCCGGCTCCACTGGATCTGTAGGTATCAACCCGTAAGTCATTATCATTAATCTCAACATCTATATCACCAGATGCCTCCGGATATACAAAAACCGACGCGAATGAAGTGTGCCTCCTCCCGCCGGCATCAAAGGGCGATATACGCACAAGTCTGTGTATTCCTACTTCCGCCTTGGCATATCCATAGGCGTATTCTCCATCCACTGTCAGGGTTGTGCTTTTAATACCTGCCTCATCACCAGGCTGGAGATCAACAATCTTTGTTTCAAAACCCTTTCTCTCACACCATCTCAAGTACATCCGCAAGAGCATCTGCGCCCAGTCCTGCGCTTCCGTGCCACCGGCTCCGGCATGAATCGTCATGATAGCGTTGCCGGGATCTTCCTCATTGCCCAGCATCATCCTGAATTCATCTGCACTGACCAGCGATTCAAGATCAGTAATATCCTTTTCTATATCATGGAGAACACTTTCGTCGTGTTCATTACTTGCCATTTCAAAGAGTATCTGCATGTCCTGAAGGGAATTATTCAATTTCCTCCAACCACGGACCGTGCCTTCCGCACTGCTTTTTTCCTTCAATATATTCCTGGCAGTATCCTGATCATTCCAGAAGCCCTCTCTGAGGATTTGTTTATCCAGTTTATCAATCTTTTCTTCATTGGCTTCTATGTCAAAGACAACCTCTGAGATTGTCTATCCTCTTCTTCAGATCCTTTAACTGTTCGGAAATATCTGCAATCATCTATTCTTCCTCCTGAATGAAATTAGTAAGGCCATTAACAGAAACACGACACAAGAACAAGCAAATAGGTCACCATATCTTGTGTAAAAGGTATCATGGCTGGTAAATGATACCGTGCCACTCAAGGATGTTCTTTTAAACAGATCCGTTCTGGATACAATTCGCCCGGTTGGGTCCACTATGGCGCTTATCCCGGTATTTGCAGCCCTTATCAGATAAATGCGATTTTCTACAGCCCTGAAGGCCGCCATAGTCAGATGCTGATACGGGGCGGATGTATCTCCATACCACGCGTCATTGGTAATATTGACAAGAAGCTCCGCTCCTTTAAGACGATATTCTCGACTGATTTCAGGGAATATCCCCTCATAACATATAAGCACACCCAACTTTCTGTCACTCATCGAAAGTGGCGCAATTTGCCTGCCGGGCGTAAAATTTCCGGCGCCTTCCACCAGTTTATCGACAAAGAAGAGTATATCCTGCAGTGGTACATATTCGCCAAATGGCACGAGGTGGACCTTATCATATCTTCCGGAGGTGACACCTTCCGGAGATATCAGGTAGGCGCTGTTGTAATAGGAGGATTTTCCAACTTCCCTCTCGTAGCCCGGAGATCCGAACAGCAGCCAGGATTTTGTTTCTCTTGCTGTATCTATTATGCTCCTTGATCTGTCATCATAATTTTGAAAAAAGAATGGAACTGCTGTTTCAGGCCACACGGTCAACGACACGCCGCGTTTCGATTCATGGGTGGTAATATCTCTGTAAATATTCAAAGTTTCTGTCTTGAATTCCGGACTCCATTTAATCGACTGGTCAATATTTCCCTGAACAAGCAGGACATCCACGGAATCAAGCTGTTTTGTGGCATCCTTCAGGTTGTCTATACGGTATATACCGTAACCGGTGACAAGTAACAGGAGAGCTAATCCGATACCAATCTCGGTCATAAGTTGTTTTTTTTTGCCGCCGGAGGAGAAAAGCAGGACACTGATACAGTCATAAACAATACAGTTCAACAGTACTATCAGAAAAGTGATGCCGTAGATTCCTGTAATATCGGCAACCTGTATCATGGAAAGGTATTCATGTTGCGAATAGGCAAGGTTTTCCCATGGAAATCCGGTAAAAAGATGGGCCTTCAAATACTCAAGTGAGGTCCAGAGTAACGGGGCAATTATTACCGCACTGAACCCCATCCTTCTGAAATATACAACCCCGACACAGAACAGCGCCGGATACAGGCTCAGGTAGGCGGCCAGTAGAAGCATGACCGAAACACCGGTATAGAAAGGGAGATAGCCATAGTGTACAACAACAAACACAACCCAGTATATCAGACCTGTATTATACACAAGGCCAGTTACTAATCCAGTCAGGAATGCACCCGGAAGGTCTGTATTCTCTATGGCAAGCAGGAGCGGTACAAGGGCGATCCAGGCAAGAAGGCCTATATCCGCTTTAGGAAAAGACAGAACGATAAGAAGGCCGGAAATCAGAGAGAGCAACAGGGTCTTTTTATTCATTGTGTTCGCGTGTCTTTTCTTTCTTGTTGCCGGCCTGTGAAGTCGTTTCTCCGGTTCGTTTTATCCTTACCTTCTTAATACTTCTTTCATCGGCTACTTCTATTGCAATCTCAAGGTTTTCGTATGTAATGGTTTCACCGACAACCGGGATCTTCTTGATAAGATAGAAGATAAATCCTCCAAGTGTTTCAAACTGCCCTTCGGGAACTTCCATGCCGAAATACTCTTCAAACTCTTCGATCTCGACCCTGCTGTCCACAAGAATCTCACCATCGGGGAGTATTGTGAAGGGATTTTCATCAATATCGTGTTCATCGTGAATCTCGCCGACTATCTCCTCTATCAGGTCCTCTAACGTTACGAGGCCGGAGGTTCCACCATACTCATCAATTACTATGGCCATATGCGACTTTTTTTCTTTGAGTTCGTGCAGCAGGAGATGGGTATTCTTGGTCTCAGGAATGTAATAGGTCTTTCTAAGGATAGAGATAATATCATCCCTCTGGAATGGTTCAAACCAGAACCTCAGGAGATCTTTCACATTCAATATTCCAACAATATTATCAATATTATCATTGTAAAAGGGCATCCGGGTATGTCCGTGTTTCAGGATCAGCGCCAGTATGTCTTCTATTGTGGAATTGTCATTAATGGCAACTATTTCCGTTCTCGGCACCATTACTTCCCGGGCAACAGTCTCACGCAACTCAAGAATACTCTGAATCATCTCACCAGACTGCCTGTCAATTAGCCCGTTTTTCTCGCCCGCACTGACAATGGATTGTATTCTCTCTTCGAGTAAAGTGAGACTTTTTGTTCCAACTGCCCACGGAAAGAGTGTGCAGATCCACCTTTTGATTTTTTCCGGTAAAATGATTCATCCCCCTGTCTGATTGACACCCGAAAGGCCCTGTAAAAGGGCTCACTTAGATTGAATCGTACATGACACATTACCGTGTCACGAAAGTCATCTGCGATGGATTCTGAGATGCCTGTGATTATTGCAAACATCTCATTGAGAGGCAACAAAAATACACTCCCTACAGTCCCCTCATATATTCGGGTCTGAGCATCTTTTTATTTGAAGACTCGATAACACTTTGTATCAATTCAGTTGTTTCATTTTTTTCCTGCGGCATTCTTGCACGTATCGGCAGGTAGTTTGAGGCGTGATTAGAGGTAAAAAAACATTCTGTAAAATCAGAATTCGCTACCATAATCCCAAGCTCTTCAAGAAATCCAAATTTGTCAGGCAGTTCGAACTTTCCAGACATCTGTTCTTCATAAAGGGTAGTTCCCGGGACCACCATGACAGTAAGCGCCCCAACATAATCGGGGTCGATTTCTGTCAACACCCTCGCTGTATCGAGGGCATGGTCCATGCTTTTGGTCTTTCCTCCGATTCCGAGGAGCACAGTGACCGAAAGCTTTATACCCGCCGCTTTTATCTTCTGTCCCGCTTCCACCATCTGTCGAGCATTTGCCCCCTTTTGGATTGTTTCGAGGATCTCGTCGTTTCCTGTCTCCACACCAAGATAGGCTATTTTTACACCGAGATTTCTCAATTCCAGGAGTTCTTCAGGTGTCTTGCGGAGAATGCTCTTCGCGTTCGCGTAGAGTCCGATCCTATTTACACCCTTTATATTACTGTTGATGGATTCGAGAACCGGCGCCAGCTTTCTCATGGGCATAATCAGGACATCACCATCACAAAGAAATATCCTGTCAATATAACCATATCCGGATGCCTCTAAAATATCCTCCTCAATCTCGTCAAAGGTCTTGATTCGAAACCTTTCCCCTTTATACGTCGGGCAAAATGTACACTTATTATGCGAACACCCTACAGTCACCTGCAACAGGAGACTCCCTGCCTCGCTTGGTGGTCTTATTACCATTCCCTCATATTTCATTTCTGTCTTTGTATTCCTCCAGCAAGTACAAGAATTTGCGGTACGGCCATTGCATAATTGTGTCAGGTTTATAATACGATCGATAAAAAGGCAAGTCACAAAACCTGTTTATTACCCTGTCGACCTTGTGGATATTAAAAGAACAGGAATTACGCAATTTTAGAAAAAATTAAGGCACTTTTTTCTTGACGAGCAACATAACACAATATATGAATTCGTGTGTTTGGGGTGGGGGCGACAATTACTTTTAAGAAGGAGGATTGTGATCTTGGCAAAGGGAATCGTAAAATGGTTTAATGAGAAGAAAGGGTTCGGTTTTATTCAACAGGAAGATGGTCAGGATTTATTCGTGCATTATTCTTCGATTAACATGGACGGTTTCAAGACAATTGTCGAAGGTGACGAAGTTATCTTTGATGTGGAGGAAACCAACCGCGGTTTACAGGCAAAAAATGTTATGCCAGCTTAGCCAAACACCGGCCTGATTCGAACAATCATTACAAACAAACATTTTTGTACCACCACTTACATATAGTCGTGTAGATGTGGTAGCATGTCAGAATATGGGGACAGGATCCTTTGAGTTATGGGGCTTGAAGTTGCCTGTCCTCTGATTGTTTCAAGGAAGGAAAACTGTATATAGTGATTAAATCTCTGAATGATATGAACACAGAAGAGAGCGGCATCGTACATGAAATCAGGGGCGGACAGGGATTGATTAACCGTCTTAACTCTCTTGGAATCAGAACGGGCAAAAAGATATCAAAAGTAAGTTCAATGTTGTTACATGGACCCGTCACTATCCGGATAGACACAACAAAAGTGGCTATAGGTTTCGGCATGGCCGGAAAGATATTTATTGAGGTGGACAAGCAGACATGATGAAAATCCTGCTTATGGGCAATCCGAATGTCGGCAAAAGTGTCGTCTTTTCCCGGCTCACGGGGGTACGCGTTATCTCATCCAATTATCCCGGGACTACTGTCAACTATACAAGCGGTTTCATGAAAATAGACGGCAGGCAGGTTGAGATCATTGATGTGCCCGGAACATATACCCTTGAGCCCACATGTGAAGCCGAAAGAATTGCCTCTGAAATGCTCAAGACGGGCGATATTGTAATTAATGTCGTTGACTCGACAAACCTCGAAAGAAATCTCTACCTGACACTACAGTTAATGGAAAAGGAAATCCCCATGATAATCGCCCTGAATATGTGGGACGACACAAAACATCGCGGGATAAGCATCAACCTTGAAAAACTCAACGAAATCCTCGGAATACCTGTTATCCCCACATCAGGTCTGACCGGTCAGGGAATAAAGGATCTTGTAACAGGTATTTCCAAAGCCGTATCACCATCTTCTACGGTGAGAAACCGCGATGAACGCTGGTCCTTCGTAGGGTATATAACAAATCAGGTACAGCAGAGATCACACAGGCATCACCGATGGTTTGAACGTCTCGAGGACGCAAGCGTAAAGCCTGTATCGGGTATATTTATGGCCGCGGCAGTCCTGTCAGGCTCTTTTATAGTAATACGCTTCTTAGGCGAATTCCTGATAAACTATTTGTTTGATCCCATATTCAATTTCCTGTGGCTGCCAGCGTTGATGAAACTCAGCGCGTTAATGGGGAAGAGCGGCTTGTTGCATGATGTCATAGTAGGCAAACTGTTTGACGGAGAAATCCACTTCATTGAATCCTTTGGCCTGTTGAGCAGCGGCCTTTATGTGCCCCTTGCCATGGTACTCCCATATATCATATCCTTTTATGTTATCCTCGGTATCCTTGAAGACACCGGGTACCTGCCACGTCTCGCGGTACTTCTCGACACCGCAATGCATAAAGTCGGGTTGCACGGCTTCGCGATTATACCATCCCTGCTGGGGTTTGGATGCAATGTGCCGGCCGTAATGGCAACACGAGTACTTGAAAGCAAAAGGGAGCGGTTCATAGCCGCAACGCTGATATCGATAGCGGTACCCTGCGCTTCCGCCCAGGCAATGATTTTCGGTCTGGTTGGAAAGTATGGCGGACAATATGTGGCAATCGTTTATGCGACGTTGCTTCTCGTGTGGATAATCCTGGGAATAATTCTTAATCGACTGTTAAAGGGATTCAGCCCCGAACTCCTCATCGAAATTCCCCCATACCGCATCCCTCCATGGGGCACGATCATACAGAAGCTCTGGGGAAGGACACGCGGTTTTCTAATAGAGGCCGTCCCGATAATATTGGCGGCGGTGCTGGTTATTAACATACTTTTTGTCTCAGGAATATTCAACTATATAGCCGACTTCACAGCTCCCGTAATAAAGGGTGTACTTGGCCTGCCAGAAGAGTCGGTTACAGCGATTATTATAGGATTACTCCGCAAGGATGCCGCTCTCGGAATGCTGGCATTATCCCCGATGACGGCCAAACAGATGGTCGTAGGCAGCGTTGTCCTGACCATGTCTTTTCCATGTATTGCCACCGTCGTGGTACTGTTCAGAGAGCTGGGCTTGAAAGACTTTATGAAATCGACCGGCATAATGCTGACATCGTCCCTCGCAGTCGGGGGAATATTGAATGTGATTCTGTAATTGTTCAGAATAATAAAAAATGGGTGCGCCCTTACGACAGCATATACTTTCCTTTTCTGTCGGAATTCAGACTGCCCAGATACTGATATCTCCCATGTTCCAGGACCGATGTTATTTCTATCAAGGGATTGGCCCCGTTTTCCCCGGCTCGACAATTATGTCGTTTTTTGCCCGAAGGCCTCCCGAACATGAAGTTCAGACATCGATAAGTAGTTATGTAGTTGAGTAGTTGAGTCATTATTAACATTCAAAATAACACCCTTTACATGAAATTCAGACACTCGATTGAATTGAAATTCTAATGTATTGATTTGACTCCCTTATTTCCTAAACGACTTAACCATTCAACTGTACAGCAAACTCTGATCTTTATTTTCTTACGGTATTTTCACATGCACTTCGGTTTATTTCGACATTTTGTTCCACCATTCCAGGTAACCAGAAAATCAATTATCATGGTACCTGTAAAAAGGATAACTATATTTCAGACACTTAGACAGACACCCGATCTCTGACACGAAGTTTGCTGTACTAATTACTCAAGAACGAATCAAACCTCCTCCGATTCGAGCTTAAACCCTGTAAGGCCGGCTAAATCAAGTCCGACGAAATCCTGATCGGCGAGCACATTCTTACCCGGGAAGCGCAGCTACTTCCCGGGTTTCTTTTGAAAAAGTAACCATGCCGGATCAACCAGCAATCTTATGTTGAGTCATTATTAACATTCAAAATAACACCCTTTACATGAAATGAAGTGGTGAATCATCATGAAACAGGAGAGAAAAATTGCCGATTGCGTATATATAACAGGGGGACCCGACATATCACACCCGGAGGACGCAACCTCTTTTATTATCGATTGCAGTGATGAGTTGATTATGATTGATTCCGGAGCGGGCAGGACTTCGCATCGACTTGTGAAAAATATAAAAGCCCTCGACAGGGACCCAGCCAGAATATCAACGCTGATCCTAACCCATTGTCACATAGATCACATCGGTTCGGCGCCATATTTTAAAGAAAAATTCGGATGTTCCTTAATTGCCCATGATCTTGATGCGAACGCCCTGGAAATGGGCGATTCCGTGGCAACCGCTGCCGGCATGTACGGCACAACATTTCCACCCACACACATAGACACAAGACTCACCGGCGAGCGTGGAACTCTTTCATTCGGAAACGGCTTTTTTTAAACCATCCCCCTTACTGTCAGTGTGACCAGAAGATCTGCCTCGCATTTTTTTAATCTTTCTGTTACAAAGTGCATCACAAAGGACGGGCATATATGCGGATACCAACCAGGCACGAATGTTTTCATATCATGTATGAAATGGAAATGATGGACCATATCGTGGCCCACTCACTTCAGGTCTGCCGCGTAGCCATGTTCCTCACGAGGTCCATTGAGACAAACCTCAACCCGGACCTTGTCCAGGCTGCTGCATTGATGCACGATATAACCAAAACGAGAAGCATCCAGACCCATGAGAATCACGCACAGACTGGACAAGAGTTGCTCATCAACCTGGGTTATCCCGAAGTTGGAAACATCGTCGGACAACATGTTCGTCTGAGCGAATACTTCGCCTCCGACAGTCCGACAGAAGCGGATGTGGTTAATTACGCGGATAAACGTGTGGTTCACGACAAAGTGGCAACCCTCTCACAACGAAAAGATTACATAATCGAAAGATATGGAACAGACTCAAAGAGCAGGGAATATATTCAGATACTCTATGAAAAAACAAAAAAATGGAGGATCGTCTGTTTCGTTTCTGTCCCTTTTCTCCCGCAAACATCGAATCTCTTCTTGGACCGGATAACTGTTTCGCCGAAATTCTGGAGTACAACAGGACAAATGAAACGGTTGCGACCGCTGCGGGGCAATAGATAATTTCGACATTCTTTGCAGATTCTTGCCCAAACCTGCCACCCATTCCTGAACAAACCTGCAACTGATTCCTGAGGAGGGATGCAACTAAACTATCTGCTTCCGGCCTCAAACAGAAAGCTGAAGCATTGATTAATATCCTGCGCAAAAACCCATATAAAGTTCCACCTCCTTATGAAAAACTGACAGGTGATTTAGCCGGCGCATATTCACGTCGAATAAATATTCAGCATCGTCTGATTTATCAGATAGTATCTCTGTCCATCTCATGAGTCAGCTCCCGATGACTCATCTTAACCGGACAGTTTACGTGCTACAACTCCGGACATATTAATTGCTTCTGACAGTACCAATAAAACTAAGTACCAATAAAAGCCTTGACAAAACAAGATGGTGAGAATATGTTGCAACGCTACGTTTGAAAGGAAGTCCAACTTTTTACACCCTGTTGCCGGGAAATTCACAATAGCATTTAATCTGAGTGGAACTTATGACCATGAACCCGAAAAAAGGCAGAATAGTAATCGACAGTAAACTGTGCAAGGGATGTTATCTCTGCATGTCGGTATGTCCGAGCAAGCTTATTGTCATTTCTACTGAATTAAACGAAAAGGGGTATCATCCTGCCGAATTCACAGAAACAAATGCCGACAAAAATCGCAAATGTACAGGCTGTGCCATGTGCGCGGTTATCTGCCCTGATATCGCAATAGAGGTCTATCGTGGATAAAAAGCTGTTAATG
>FUWD013025159.1_pt1 | contig 10427 bp, 6 predicted proteins | sample 1063281 | NCBI WGS metagenome assembly FUWD01 (sample SAMEA79048168, study PRJEB19326) | metagenome | biome: marine
AGAAATCAAATGGTTCAGGAATCACTTCATTACCAACTCTATGAGATTCCCCAATAAAATAATTATCAAAGGGAGCATCTAGAGGTAATTGACCAATCTCACTTTCCTGATGATAAAGAATCCCATCTTGATTGAAAAATTGAATTTGGTTGGTCACTAAATTTTGTTTTTCGCTCAGTCCAATCCCAAGCCGATGATGAATTCTTGTACTCCTGTACCCAAGTTCCCAAAGCCGTTCGTTGATATAGTCCCTGCCAAGAAATTCATAAAGCCTGTTAAAAGCATCATTATCTGATACAATGAAAAGTTTATGGATAAAATGTGCTATGGATGGATAACCGGAATGTGAAGTCTCGTCCCGCTTCATTCCAAGTAAACCGATGGGGTGATCTTCAATTTTCATGGGTGTATCCATGTCTATTGAAGAGATATTATTTAATTTTTCCAATGCTAACACAGCAATTGGAAATTTTATGGCACTGGCCGGATAAAAATAGGTTCCATCTTTCATCCCAAATTGAAATGTCTCAAAAGTCGGTTCATTGGATTGATTTCGGTGCACCATGGTGTAGATTACCTGAAACCTAAATTGTTCCGGAGCATGAAGTATTGGTTGGAAACGGGAATCTATGTGCTTCAATAACTGCGAGAAATCGAGCTTTTTTTGTTGTTCCATTTCCATTTCATTGCCAATAACCATGGCTGAACATATTAGGGTTATTAATAAAAATAAATTGATGAATGAATTATTTCTTACTGACATTCAATATGCCCTGAGTCAATATTGTTACAATAATATTTGTGGTAACAGATAAGAAAATAAACCAAGTCCATGCCAAGCCTATTTGTTTGAGAAAAAATACAATTAAGCAACTAGATATCAGCCCTATAATCAAACTGATTTGAGCAAATGAGTAATCAAGTTTGCTCAATAAAAAGAGGCCCAATAACCCACCATATGTAAACGATGCAATTTGAAGCCCCATAATTACAATAGCAGAATCTCCTTCATCAAATATTAGAGCAATACCAATGAGCACAATCGCCCAAATACCACTGACAATCCGTGATTTTCTCAAACCACCTTCGCCCTTTAGCCAATCCGTAATAGTGGATGAAGCCAAAGAATTGATGGATGAACTCAAGGTGGACATGGCTGCGGACAGGATTCCTGACTAAAAGTAAACCTTTAACACCGATGGGCAAATGATCTATTATAAATGTTGAAAATTCTCGATCTTTAACGAGCTCTACACCGTCAATATAAATGTAGATCAAAGATCCGGCCAATAAGAAAATTCCGAATTGTAGAAATACAAATAAGCCACTACCGATCATGGCTTTTCTTCCGGATTCAAGATCTTTAGTCCCTAAAACACGTTGAACCATCATATAGTCAGCGCCGTGGGATGAAAAAGACAAAAACATGCCGCCGATGACCGCACTTATGAATAAATAGGGATCGTGAATAAAATCACCGTTGAAATTCAGTATCTGCAATTTTCCTGCTTCGTTCAATTGAACAAATACATCCCCGGCTGATGGTTCCATATTAAACAGGATATAAAATATGGAAATCAGGCCGCCGGCTAAATAAAGCACAAATTGAAAACTATCAACCCAAACGATAGTGCGGATTCCTCCAAGAAGTGAATAAACCAGCGTTACACCACCAATAACCAATACGGATGCCGGCAACGACCATCCAGTTACAACCTGAACAATAACTGCCGTAGCAAGGAATCGAATTCCATCGGCAAGAATTCGGGTAATGAGGAAAACACCTGATGCAACTTTTTGTATCTCCGGGCCAAATTTCTTTCCCAAAACCTCATAAATGGATGTGACCCCTAACTTGAAATATTGTGGTAGTAAAAACAGACTTACTAAGATCCTCCCTAGAATGTATCCAATAGCCAATTGCAGGAATAACCAATTCCCTCGATAGGCAATTCCTGGAATGCTGATAAAGGTCAATACAGATGTTTCTGTGGCCACGATGGAGAACATGGCTACAACCCATGGAATGTTTTTTCCACCTAGGAAATAATCAGAAGTGGATTTATTCAACCTACTCTGCCACCACCCGAATCCCATGAGTCCGATTAAAAATAAAATAATAATTGATGTATCTATCCAGTGTAACATATTTTTTAGTGATTTTTTTGGAATCTATTTTAATAGAATCATTCTGCCTGAATTTTTAATATCATCAGACAAGAGAGAATATATATAAATGCCTGATGAAACTTTTTCGCCATTAATATTTGTCCCATCCCAGATTAAATAATATTCGCCTGGCTCATAAATAGAGTTTGTCAGCTCTTTTATTTTGTTTCCGAGAATATCATATACTGTTAAACTTACGCGCCGAGAATCACCAGTTTGGAATTTGATTTTTGTTGTGGGATTAAATGGATTCGGATAATTCCCAGTTAAGGTAATTCCCGTTGGAAGCGCTTCTGTATTTATTGATAATTCAAATTCGTCTACGATTCGGAAATCATCAATATATATTTTCCCAAATTGTGCTTGTCCCGGAGAATAGGTTAATTGAAAACTATCAAATCTCATTGTGCCATCTAATTGACCATCCCCAATCCAATCGCCAGTCCCATCAAGATCCAAATCCCAGTGAACTAATTTCCACCCAATCCAATCGATGATATACCAAGGGCTCACTTCGTGGTATTCTGCTCCAGTACTGGGTAGATTATCATCAACGGCAAACCTGAATTTGTTGCCGGAGCCATCTCCAAAAACATAAGCTTGCAAGGTTTTGCTATCGTTGAAGGTAATATTTCTCGGAGGGCCACCACTTAAATAAACTCGGATTAGCCAATTGGAAGAATTGGAATTCCAGCCATAATTAATTTCCATGGATTGAGTGCTGCCATACAAACCGTTAATTGTTTCCATATTTGGCAACATGGAAGGTACTATCGGTAATAATTCCCGTCGTACTCCCAGAACTTTGCGGTCCCCACCAATTATCTTGAAAATTCTGTTCCATTGCATCAATTATTGTGATATTCAAATCAATGTTTCCGGTATTAAAAGAATAAGAATGGTTGATTGGAATCGAATTATTGAAGTTATCATTAAGTCCAGAATAGATTCTGGTAACATACACCTCATCAGGATGTAAACTATTAAATGGGAAAAAACATATAGAACTTCGCCCGAAAACATCGTAGTGCACCCATTCACCTTCCACACCTGAATGGTCTTGAAACCTCTCCAGAAAAAATAATGATTCTAATAAAGAGTCTGGCCCTATAATTTCATCAAACTGTATATTAACAATGGGGCTCAACTCGACATTTTGGGATACATTGGGCGGAATAACAGCAATAATTTCAGGCGGTGACATGTCTGCGGGGCCCGTGCGAAAAGTCAAAATAAAATGACTTCCTGGAACTCCATCTTCATCACCATCTAAATAATGACCATAAACATCTTGTGCTTCTTCCAAAATTGTTAACAAATAATCTGTTTCAAATTCTAATCCATCCGGTACAATTGTTAAGGTCTGAAAATCGTTTTCCCAAGATATGGTAAAATCAGTTGGCGGGTTTAAAGAAAGAGATTCATCCACTGTTTCCTGATTCATCGGACGAGAGAATTGGATTTCAATACTATCCCAAGCAGGGAAAAGAGAGTCACCCTGAAGTGGAATAGTCTCAACTACTACAGGTGATTGGCTAGATAATACAAAGACATCGTGAAAGGTAATAAAAGAATCAATCACTGTAACCATTGCAGTATCAGGGTAATAATTATCCGCACTTACTATGACTTCAAAACTGGAGTCTAAGAGTCCATCAAACCAATAAAAACCATTTCTTAATTCATTTATATCGGATGAATAATTATGAAAAAGTGATTCGAATGTATCCGTTGTATATGAAAGATCCCCAATAGAGATTGTTGCACCATTAATGGGATATTCTGACTCCAAATCATAAACCTGTCCTGCTATTTGCCCAACAAATGGTCTGTCAATTTCATGGTATTTTAAAATGGACCAATAAAACAAATAAGCCAGCATTCTTTTGTATTCAGCATTCATAATTAATTGATTCTGAGCAGGATTTGTGTGATGACCTTCTTCACTGAGTTCCGAGGGCATATTCGTATTCCGATTTACATATAGATAAGGGCCACCCGAATTTGCACAATAATCACTCCATGTATAAAAACTGCAATCTCCCCAAGATCCAGATGTGGAGATTCTCATTCCATCTGTTAAAATATCAATCATTAATGAGCTCATTTCCTCTCCACCAACAGGCGGATCGGGATTGCCATTATTTAATTCTCCCCATAACATTAAAGTTTTATTTGTATTTGTATTGGAACTGGCATCGCTATGGATAGAATGATACCAGGATGCACTTACAGAATTGGCATAATTCGTACGTTGATACAGGGAAACGCTCTGGTTGTCATTTGTTCTGGAAATGTAGACAGAATCTATATCAGTTTGATTCTCTAATATATCTTTTAAGTGCAGACCTACTCTCAGGGCCTCCTCTGCTTCTGAATAACCATTGATTCCCATATTTTCAGTTCGGCTGTGGCCAGGATCAATAAAAATATCCCAACCATTCAATCCAGTTACTTGTGCCCGACACGTACTAGCCATGATAACAATAATCAATCTAATTGAAAATTGAATCATTGGATGGTACCGATAATTAGCTCACCTTGAGGATATATTGTTATTGATATAAATTGGCCATCTGACGAAATTGATGGATTCATTTCAATTTGGTCATCTGTATTGGTTAATTGTGATATGGAATCAGAATCCTTATCCCATTTATAAATATCACCATCTGTTAATTCATATCCATTATCTTTTAATCTCATGAATAAAATATAATCTCCAGAAGGTGATATGGATGGTGCATTCCCTACTCCAATTCCCTGATATTTCCCTGTTAATAGATCAAAAGAAAATAGACTACCACCATATATTTCGAATGCGATCAAATTAGTAGAGTAGGATGTTGAAAGATTGAGAATATCCGATGAAAATTGCTTTAAAATCACAGCAGATGTAGGATTGTCTTTTTTAAATAGTGTGTTCCCAATAGCATATACTATAGGGTGATTCCATTCAAGATTTTTATTTTCTGTCGAATAGGATTTCAATTTATTATCAAGTAAATAATGAAGTGAATTGTTACCAGACCAACCAACGGGTAGTATTTTTTTATTGTAAAATCAATAATTGTATTCAGGACGACACCATTTTGATCAACTAAAATCAAGGAATTCATTCTTCTTTTTTGATTATACTTAGTTTTGAGAATTAATACGAATTTTCCATTTGGTGACCATTTCGCGTTAAATGCATTTAGATATGGTATATTAAATAAAGTAGTTTCTCCTGGAAGTGGATTAAAAATAAAACAATTAGACTGATTGTCATTTGATAAAAACAATTCAGTGTGGTTTGGAATCCACTCTGATCGCAAATGGGGCAGGTTCAATTCTATTTCTTCCCACTCCACAATTATATTTGTTTGAGAAAATAGTGATACGATAAAAAACAGATTTATTTTGAAAAACGAATTCATATTCATTAATGATAGAAATATTTAATATTTATGTTCATAAAAACTAAGTGGAAGAGTCATTAAATTAATATATTAATATTCTTTACACAGGAACAAATTTAATGATAAATATAAAAAAGTGCTTCTTGTCTTTTCATTAACCCTTCCATTCCTAAAAGCTAATCCAGCTGGCAGAGAATTTCGGGCGTCTTGGGTTATAACCTGGGAGTATATTGGTCCATCCCAGAGTTCAGCTGAAATAATGACTCGTATCGATGAGATAATGGATAATCATGCTGCTGCTAACATGACCGCTGTACTTTTCCAGGTAAGGCAAAGCGGCACCGCTTACTACGAATCTTCCTATGAACCCTGGGGATACTATGCGGGGTATGAGAATCCTGGGATTGATCCCCTTGAATATGCAGTAAACGCAGCCCATGATAGGGGCCTTGAACTGCACGCCTGGTTTAATGTGTTTCAAACATCCAGTATGTCTGAAGGAACTCCCGCTGAAGTCCACCCGGAATGGATCTGTCGAGACCAGGATGGAGATCCCATGACATCTCACCGAAGCGTTTCACCGGGTCTTGAAGATGTAAGACAGTATACAGTGAATGTTGCCATGGAAATTGTAAATAATTATGATATTGATGGACTTCATTTAGACTATGTCAGGTGGAACGAATATTCCAGCAGCTCCCAGAATATTTTACCCCCTGGTCAGATTGAAGAGATCAGAATGATAGATGGAATTATTTCTGATGAAACATTATACGATCTGGAAAATTCCAGGACAGGAAGATATTTATATGATGTGGATCATCCATACTCATCAGGGATTCCGGATGATTATTCCAGCTGGGAAGACTGGTGGAGAGATGGTGTGACTGCATTTGTTAGTACCTTGCATGATTCTATTCAAATGGTAAAGCCCTTTGTAAGACTATCATCCGCCGTATTGGGAAGATATAACTGGGGAGGTTGGCAGGGGTATGGTACTGTCTACCAGGATGCCGCATTGTGGATGAATAACGGTTATGTGGACCATTTAACACCCATGCACTATCACTGGACGTCACCCAATAGTTTTGTGCAAATGTTAACAGGGTCTAACCAGAGTTGGGCACCCTATATCCAAGGTGGTATTCAGGCTGGAAGATTGTTCTCTGCCGGTCCTGGGTCTTATATTTTGGCGGACCAAAATTTATGGGATAACCATCCAGCAATCGTTGATGCTGTGCGAAATATTGACTTTGTCGATGGGTTCCAGTTTTTTAGTAACGGCACCTGGGAAGATTATCAATACTGGGAAGAAGCGGGTCACACCTTTTTTGAAGATAAAGCTATTGTCAGGAATATCACATACTACGAAACAACCACAGATCTTCCTCCCGATCCAAATATCACCCTGACCCAGATCAATGATCTTGAATACCTGATTGATATTGAAACAAATTCGGCAGAAAGTTCCGCATGGACAGTGGTCAGCCTCAATCCTTCAGACAGTTCAGATATCTCAAACTCAATACATTCCATACACTTTGGCTCAGAAGATATAATGGTCCCCCTGACATTTGATGGACTGCAGCCTTATGAAGGTGCTTACCATGTACATGTACAAAATTTTAATCGCTTCTGGGTTGGGTCTGAGACAAGCGCTCAGGAAACAACAGGAGAAATCCCTTCTTACCCCCCGACCCTTACGGATATCAACCTGAATACAGGTGATACTGCAGCAGTAAACACTATGATAAGAATAGAGTTTTCTAAGGAAATGGATCCAACATCATTCGCATCAGCATTTTCATTGAACCCTGAACCTGATACCCTGGCAATTGATTGGTCCGATTACTGGGAAGATGAAGGAAGAGTGGTTTTTATATCGTTCCCTGATCTGCTGGAGTTTGATATGGATTATTCACTAGAGATATCTGCTGAGTTGACTGATATTATTGGTATTCATTTTGATGGCAATATGGATGGAGTTGGTGGAGATGGATTTTCTATTACATTTCACACAGAATCAACTGATCTCACTGGCCCCCAGGTAACCGAATTTTATCCACCTACTGAATTTATTTTTGATACAGATGGTGTGTTCAATATCACCTGGGACGAAATGGTAGACCCTGGTTCCATAAACCAGATGTCGATTCAGTTTCAGTCCAATGGACAGTACCTGACAACAGACCATATTGAAAATACAATTGATGAAATAACCACAGTTTCTTTAAAGCCGTTTGCACCTCTATTGAATGATGCCAGTTGTACAGTCATTCTTAATGGAATTACAGACACGCTCGGCAATGCCATAGCCAGCGCTCTTGAGTATTCTTATAACACTGTACCTCTCTATTATTCCAGTAAAACGTATATGGACCGGTTTAATTCAGGTGCAGGATGGTGGCAGCCCGACGGGAGTGGATCTACCACCGGGATCCTAGGCAGTGAAACACAGTTTGGGTACAACAGTTCAGTGTTTGTTCCAGGGGTTAGCATGAACTCAAACGGCAGAAAATCCGGATCACTTCGGTATGGTTGGGATCCAGATGCTTCCAGTTCTTTTTTAAGGCTTCATAATGCGGGTGACCCTTCTGATATTGCATTAGATACATCAAATGTGCTCCAGGTATATGTATACAGTGATGGCAGTGGAAACCAGTTCAGTATATCACTCTATGAATATTTAAATGGGTCTCTAACAGAAGATATTATTGAAGTTTTGGCATGGGAAGAATTAAACTGGATGGGGTGGAAATTGATCGAGTGGGATCTTTCAGATCCGGAACAGGTCGGGACCTGGCTAAGCGGTGACCAGACCATGGATGGGGATGAATATTTCCTAGATGGGTTTCTAATGAAACCGGGTCAGGATAGTGATATGAGTGGCAGGGTCTATTTTGATGACCTACGAATTGTTACCAAAGCTGAAGGAGATCCACCCATGAACTCTGCACCAGTCATCACTGCTCTACCGGATATAACTATTGAAAATGGTGATAATTTTTATTTTTACGTCGAATTTTCCGATAATAATGAAAATGATATACACCAGATCACCGCTACCACGGATACATCTTCAGTTATAGCTACCATTTATGGACACACGCCTGGTTCCGTTGTGAATATCGAGTATGAACCCTTTATAGGTGAAACAAACATTATAGTAACCGTCAATGATTTTGGTCTTGGTGAACTGGCAGATACGGTTCAGTTCCTTTTAACCATTCAGGGTGATTTATTCCTTGATGAAAAGCCCATACCCGATAAGTTTTCTCTGGGGCACGCCTATCCTAACCCATTTAACCCCGTTATAACTATTCCATTTACAATTGAAAGATTACGAAATATTTCTATTTTAATTTTTGATATAGGTGGCCACCTGGTAAAAACATTAACCCAAAATGAAACCATCTCCCCAGGTAACTATCAAAGAGTTTGGAATGGAACTAACAATCTCGGGCAAACTATTTCCTCGGGAACTTATTTTATTCAAATTTCATCTAATCATAATATTTTTCACCAAAAAATAACATACATTAAATAATCAAATGAAAAATATATATTTATTAGGTCTATTTATTCAAATTTGGAGTTGTACTTCAACACCAAAAAATAAAATTGTTATAATAGAACCAAATATCCAAAACTATGATGAAAGTGTGCGCACTGGGCTGGATGTCTTATTAGAAGATTACCCTAATTACTTGAAGGGAAAAACAATTGGCCTTATAACAAATCATACGGGTATCTCAAGAAACGGTGAAAAAAACTATACACTCTTTGAAAATAATCCTGATATAATCCTGAAACGGATATTTGCGCCAGAGCATGGATTCTATGGTGAAGCAAGTACAGGAACTACAGTTGAATATGACAACCCAAAAGACTCCGGATCAGAGATCGTCTCCCTGTATGGAAAGACTAAGAAACCAACTGCTGAAATGCTCGAAGGAATTGACCTTATTATTTACGATATTCAGGATATTGGAGTCCGTTATTACACCTACATATCCACTCTTGGAATTGTCATGGAAGCGGCAGGTGAGAATGGTGTGAATGTTATGGTGCTTGACAGACCTAATCCACTAGGGGGAGAGATTATTGAAGGAGCTATTCTGGATACGGCTTTTAAATCTTTTGTTGGATATTATCCCATTCCAATGCGGTACGCATTAACCGTTGGTGAACTGAGTCAAATGGCTGTAAAAGAAGGTTGGCTCTCATCTGTACCTCCGGAGTTGACAGTAGTCAAAATGGATGGGTGGAAACGGTCCATGTTTTTTGATGATACAGACTTAACCTGGATTCCTCCATCACCAAACATTCCAGATTTAGAAACTGCAATGATCTATCCCGGCATGTGTCTCTATGAAGCCACCAACGTGAGTGAAGGCATAGGCACGTATAAACCATTCAAACAAATAGGTGCACCCTGGATGAATTATGATATTGCAAAAGAAATGAAAATTCAAGGTTTAAAAGGCGTGGATTTTAAATATGCAAAGTTTAAACCAAAAAACCTACCGGGTCGTTCAGAAAATCCAAAATTTGAAGGTTATTTCTGCGCAGGTCAGAAATTAGTTATAACTGATAAAAATGAGTTTAGGTCTGTGGATACGGCTATCCATAGTGTGATAATTACCATTATGTTTTATATGGATAATTTCAGGTATGATTCAAAAAAAATTGATTATTTATGGGGAAATAAGATAATGAACAAATTCTTAAGAGGGGATTTAAAACCAAAAATCTTTTTAAATTATTAAAACAACATCAAGAAAAATTTATTATTCAGTCTGCACCCTATTATCTATATCAATAATAAATCTACTTCAGATACACTATTTTTTTACT
>FUWD013192362.1_pt1 | contig 10422 bp, 9 predicted proteins | sample 1063281 | NCBI WGS metagenome assembly FUWD01 (sample SAMEA79048168, study PRJEB19326) | metagenome | biome: marine
TTCTGGGGTACAATCATTGATGTTCTCATCTGGTGTCATTATGCCAGATCGTGACATGAATGTTTCTAGTGCTACGGCTAAAGAGAAGTGTTCCATGATGATGTTGAACCTTGACGGTATCCAGTTGCACATCCACAAGGATGCTGACTTCTCGTTTACTGGCTTTGAGAACGTAACGGGCTATGATGGTCGCTACGGTAAGGTTCTGTTCATGGGCGGTCTTGTGGCTAACCATCTCGGATCTTCCGCACTCTTAACCAACATGGAGGCATAAGATGGCTACATCAACTTTAATTCAAGATCTAAGTTCTACTGGTATCACTGGAGTTTCTAATCGTGTTCAGAAGGAGACATTCCTTGCTGGCGCGACTATTGCTGCTGGTGACATTGGCAAGATTGCTATGTTAGATCTAACGAAAACAGGCGTTGACAAACTTAGGTATGTCAAACTTGCGACTGCTAAAGCAGATGGCCAAGGTCTTGCGGTTGGCGTTATTCAAAACGCTGCTGCTGCTGGCGAAAGGGTAACACTGATAGTGGCTGGTTATGCCCCTACAGTTACATCTGGTGGATCTGTTGCTGCTGGTGCAGTGCTGACTGCTAGTCCTACTAGCCACGCTGCTCAGATCTTAGCCCGTGTTGCAGGTGATAAGTCTGCTGCCTTTGGCGTTGCTCTTGAGACAGCGACTAGCCCTGCTTGTTGGATTTACAAGCAGTTCTAAACACTTGCCCCTCCCTCTCTTGGGGCTGCCCTCATCCATCCGTTGCTTGTGGATGGGGGCTTTTTTTTCGAGGTATTGAATGGACAGAGGACAGATCCGTAATCGAGTATTCAACCTATCCGAGTATGCGCCAGATGATGCCGCTACTGGTTATACCAACTGGGTCAACGCCACTATCCAAGAGGCATACCAACATATATGGGACGAATGTCCTTGGCACTTCGCCAGTAAAGAAACCAAACGTGTAGTACGTCCCGATATTACACAGACAGATAATCAATTAGGTTCGGCTATTGCTACACCTACACTGGCAGTAACGAACGGTTCACGTACTGCTACGTTCTCACAGTCCATAACAGAGACATGGATGACTAAAGAGAACGCTAAGATACAGATACTTGGTCGCGAGTACGACATTGTAAAGCGTACAAACCCGACAGTATTGGAGATAGACCCACCGTTTCAAGGTGATTCAACGGCTATTGCATCGGCTACTACGGATTGGAAAATTTTCGTTCGTGACTACAAGATGCCCGATGATTGTAGAGAGATCCTACAGGTTAGTTTCTCAAACCGTGTACAGGATGTGAACGCATACGGGTACGTTGATTCTATCCCAGAACGTACGGTTATATCGGAAAACCTTAACTGGACTACCACACAGGATAAGCCAGACTACTACGTTCCTCTTCCGTTTGACCATCAGACAGTAGATGCACACTCACAGCCTACACTTACAGTAGAGAACTCTGGTAGTGGGCACTATGGTGCTGGCACACACTATATCGGCTGGTCGGTATACAATTCCGCTACGGGTGTAGAGTCGTCTATGCAGACAGCATCTATCACGAACGCTGCTGCTAATTTTAATATCGGGATTACATTCACAAAGCCTAGTAAGGTTGGATGGAACCGTAAGTTATACAATGCTGAGTTACAGGATGATGGTTCGTTTAAGTACATACCTATGCAAGACCATACGCTAGGGCTAGACATATACGGTAAGCAGAAAGAACTGTTCCGCTCCTACGATAATGTTAGCAAGTACACAACAGGTGTAAACCAGATACCTGATAAGTCACACGCTAAGTACGACTACCTAGTTGAGCATCAAGGGGTACAGCGTTTCATTCGCTTCTATCCTAGGCCACAGGCTAAGGACTACAGTGCTGTTGGCACAAGTGGTTTAGAAGATCGCATAGAGTGGGCGTTCTTCCAAGTACGTTACCTGTTTACGCCTCCACAGTTAAAGGCTGACACGGATGTACCTGCTATGCCAGACGCATTTCATTCATTGATTGTATGTAAAGTCATGCAGTCAGTGTACGAACGTCTAGGAAACACAGCAGCGTTACAGATTGAAGAGAAACGATACAAGGAGAAGATGGAAGTTCTTCGTGCTAGGTTCGTCACATCTTACGATACTAAGTGCCAGATGGGGAACAACTGGGTACGTTACAGACATTGGTGGATTCCAACTATTAGGGTGGGTTGATGGCGACTCTGCGTGAGTTAGAATTACGGGGCATCGGTCAGAACAGGGCTTCTGCTGGTGCTTGGAGTGCTAAGAACTGGGCGTATGATGCAAACACGCTCGGCTTTACCAGTGCTAGAGGCTTTGTCTCTTTCTTCAAAGGTACAGGAGGCGAGGCTGCATATCCGTTAAACGACGTATCAAGTATCTTCTGGTATCGTCGTGGCAGTATTGATTACTTGCTAGTCGAAGTACAGGACGGAACGACCAGAAAAATCGTAACGTACACGAACAACGCAGGTACACTAACTGAACATCTTATCATAGATCTGTCTGCACATCCAGAAAATCAAGCAAGTTATGCAGGAACGCAGTATGTTCCCTTTGGAAACTTCGTAGCGATCTTCCCAGAGTACGGTCAACCACAGAAGTTCTACGGCAATAGGGTGGAACCATTTGGATTTTTGGCTGCGCCAACACCGCCTAGAATATGGAACCCACCATCAATGGCGTTTGTAGGAGATCCATCTCAACCCGTAGGTACAACAAGCCCAGACTCTATGTTGTACGCTAGTAACAAATACGGCACATACTTTGCGAGAGGTGAAGGTTGTATGTGGTTTGAGGATACCAATATCATTGGGTTTGGTTTAGGAGATAGCACAAAGCCTACGACAGAACGCTTAAACTCATACTCATATAAGGTATCATTCGTATCAGATACAGGCTCTGAATCTCCTCTTTCTGAGAAAACAATAACTGTGTCATGGATTGGTGGCTATACAAAAAATCCTTCCGCTCTCACGTACAGGTTTGGCATACTGCTAGATGAAGTACCCATAGGACAAGAAGGTACAATAAAGCGCAACATATACCGCACACAGAATATGCAAGATGGGATTACTGGTGCTGGTGAAGTCTACTACTACATTGATTCAATAGATAATAACTTCGATACATTGTATACGGACATTTTACCAGACTCCGCAGCATCTGTCCTTGCGCCATCTGTAACAGATTCTATGGTCATGCCTCAAGGCATAAAACTTGCAACTGGTTACAAGAATCGTATCGTTCTTGCGTCATCAGACGATCATCCGTCACGGGTATGGTGGAGCGCAGCAAACGCACCAGAGCAGTTTCCTGCAACAAACTACTTTGACTTTGGCAATACGTCTGGTGGCGAGATCACTGGACTCTATGCACATAAAGAGTTGGTTCTTATCTTCCGAGAAGATTCGATTGATGCACTCACACCTACTGGTGATTTAGCGCAACCGTTTACAGTAACGCCTGTTGTACAGGGTATCGGTACTAAAGCATCGAATACTATACAGGCAGTGCCTAACCTTGGGGTCATCTTCCTAACGTCTAATGGTTTCTATGTAATCACTGGTAACTTCTCTGGTGGCTCACAGATTGCCGTTCAGAAACTCTCCCTAGGTCTAGGCCATGAGTTCGGCACAATCAATCAGAACGCGCTCTCAAAGGCTTGTGCGACGTATAATAGATGGGACAATGAATACTGGTGTCAAGTCCCCGCATATGGGAACACCTACAATAGTCTCGGCTTTGTTTACCATTGTGATGTTAATGCTTGGACAACACGCACAAATGTTCCAGCGGCTTGCTTTACACAGTCTCCACAGCATCATACGATCTTTGGTTCTAATGCGGCACAGGCTGGAGATAGTAATAATAACAGAGGTGTCCATGCTTGGTGTGCTGTACGCCAACACGGTTCAACACCCAACCAACCACCAACACCGATTGCTTCCCCTGCTTCTACATGGCGTTCACACTGGTTAGACTTTGGTGATGCTGGTCAACAGAAAGTTGTTCGGACAGTAGAACTGCTTATCATCGCAACAGGTGAAGGCACGATGGAGTTAGAATCCCGTGTAGATTATCGAGAAGATACAACGCCATCTACCAATAGTGCAACTGTAACAGAAGCGTTCTCTGGCTCACATACACGGTACTACGGCTCTGAACCGATGGAGCAGCAAGACTCTGACAGTTACGCTAAGTACGATCAAGTTGTACCTACTGCATCAACGGGTGCGGCTATTACGGCACGTATGTCTCCAGCAAGGACAGCAGTCATTCGGTTTGATGTAAATGCAAATGCCTGTAGGCAATACTCATTTGAGATAACAACATCCAAGAACGCTACCGTTTTAGGGTTTACAATTCACTACGAAGCGAAGGGTGAACGTAAGGCATATACACAAAACTTTAATAAGAGTATGTACTAATGAGAACCTTCCCTAAAGTATATCAAGAAGCCAATGGACTGATCAGATCTGATGATATGAACCGCCAAGTCTTTGAGCATCTTGAAACTATCAATGGTGAGTTGGACGGTGAGAATCTACCAGACAATGTTTTAGTCGCGGCTACCACTACGTTTGATGCTTCAGAAACAACTGTTGTGGATAGGCAAATCACGCATACGTTCAACGCATTTAAGGCAACAGCGGTAACTTCTATAGTTAACTATACAGGTAATCAGATGCGTAAAAGTTATACAACGCTTATGACTATTGATATGGATACGACTGAAGGTACATTGGTTGGCGCGACTAACTGTACAATCTATGCGCCACCCTATCAAGGTGTTGGTATATCTGCTGTCCAAATGACAAAGTATCGGATTGGTGTGTTTGTTAATGGTTTGCTTGTATCCGAGACAGACAACATAACAGAAGAGCGTCATTCAGTTTGTTTACCGTTTTCAGCAAACTCTGTTACGGGAACTACCAAGATTGAAACAAAAGTTTTGATGCTAACTGGTTATGACTATTCCAGCGCACCGACTATATTTGCCTTAAAGCAAGGTTACTTCTGGGTTCGGGAGGCTAGGCGATGAGTACAGTCAGTCACACTACTTACGATCAAACGCAGACAGTATCCGCTGCATCCTTGAATACAATCCAAAGTTCATTGGAATCTGCTTCTGGTTCTATCAATGACAGCAATATACGAAAGGAATCGCTAGACACCGACGCAGTTAGTTATTCTGTTTTGCCTGTTAGATACTGGGCTACTTGCCAGTCTCATAGCAACAACCAATTATCTGTTACCTCTACCCAAACAATTACTGGAACAACGGTAACCAATGTTCAGTCAGTACATGGTTCAAAGAATTGTACAATATCACCAAACTTGGCTCTTACTAAAGGCGAGATAGTACGCATTAGTTTTCATTGGGAGGTACAGGAAGTTGCCTATGATGCTGCCGTTCCCGATAGGTTTGCTAGTTTTTTCATTAGAACCGTATGGAGTTCTGCTGGAACTATTGCCAAGCCTTACTCTACTGGTAGCGCACAGATAGGTTCTTGGAAGCAATATGCTAACGGTAGTCGTGCCCCACAAGGCATACATAGGACTGTTGCTTGGGATACTATCTTTACCGTTCCAAGTGATGACACATTAACCAGCGTACAACTAATGATACAGAACGATAACGGAAGTGGTGGTAACTTCTCTACTAAACTCGGAGATGGTTCAATGACAGTACAGGTTTACAACCGATGAGTTATTCAAGAGTCACCACATTCTCTGATGGCACAGTCGTTACTGCTGCACAAATCGAAGGGAACTTCAAAGAGTTACGTGATTGGGAGACAGAAGATATTGCTGTCGGTGACGTACAGGTTCTGTCTACTGATAAGATAAAGAAACCAGAGATTGTATATCGTTCGGGTAACGCACAATTAACTATCAATGCTACAGGTGCAATAGCAAGTACACACAACCCAGCGGTAAACTTTAGACAAGAACGGCCAAGAAATGTGAGCCTTACATACAATGGCTGTATTGTAAATCACTTACATCGTAGACTGCAAAACGCAGAAGTAGACTATACTTACGGCAGAGAAGTTCCAAAGACAGGCATCTTGTTTTACATGGAAGAGGCTGGCTCTGTCCGTATTACATACAACATTATGGTAAATGCTTACTTGTCATCGTATGATGGTACTTATGAAAACTTCTTTTTTATAGGCTGTTATGCACATGACAATGGAGATCACAGCGATCCCGTAACACCAAACCCAGATGTTCATGCTAGAGCGGTCTATGATATAACATCATCAACATCTAGCAATACACCAGTAGAGGGTGATAACATCGCTGGGCTAAGATGTATTACAATTCACAAGTGACCCTAAAAGATGGGAGGAGGTAGCAGTATGCTTGCTAAGGGTTGGTATCATGCTGCACTATACTCTGCTTGTTCGAGTAGGTTCCAGTTAGTCGGAGCCAACACAGCAGTAGTTGAAGCACATTATGGTGTACACGTAACCGTTTCAGACGGCGTAAGTATTTAGGAGTAAGTCATGGCGGCATTAGTAGTAGGTTCTATTTTGATGGGAGTAGGGGCTTTAGCCAAAGCCGTACCTGCTTTTATCCCCAATAAAGAACGTCGTGAAAGGATTGATGAACTAGAGACTTTATCAGAACAAGGTCTAACCAAAGAGGAAGAAAGCGAATTGGCGGCTCTAATGGCCGCTTCTGATGCTTCTCAGAACAAAGCAATACTAAACACCATTCAAGAAACTGCCGCAGGTTCTGGGCAAATCTCTGGTGCGGATGCAATTCAAGCACAAAAAGTCACACATGAACAAGCGGCTAAAGCATCTGCACAACGAGGACAGATAATTGCTGAAGCAAATCAAGCAGCCAAAGATGCTGCTGCTATGGAACTTGCTGCACTGCAAGCAGATGAACAACAATGGAAAGATAATAGACTACAAACTGCATTTAATATCGCTGGTGATACTGCCCAGATCGCTGGTGCTGGTGCTGCTGGTGGTCTTAGTACGGTAGGCGCATCTAAAGGTGAGTGGGATTGGGGGCTGGCTGGCCAGTCTGCGATGGCTAAAGCAAATGCGCTGGGACAGCAAAGACAACAGGTTGGCTATAATCCAAACCTGTATCAACCGAACCTTGGTGGTATGTCTAGTGCTGGGATGCAAACAATGACACCAGATCAGCGTGTGCAATACATGGAACTCATGGCTTTTCACAATGATGATGCTACTGTTCGCAGACTAATGGGGATTTCATAATGGCTCAAGACTACGGGATATACAACAACATCGTCGCGATGAACTTTGGTATACAGCAAGAACGAGCGCAAGTTCTCGCAGATATAAGAGCGGGGCTATTTAGGCAGAACGAACCTGCTGCCGTCAATGCACAATGGAATGTTGTGAATAAACTTCGTACTGCTGCACTAGCACAGGGCAAAGCAAAAGCAGACATTTCAAAAGAAATGCGTAAAGGAGAAGCGTCTTATAGAGATACTATGATCCAAGCACAGGCTAGGGTACAGGCTGCTATTACCTCTGCATCTGCTACTGTTACTTCTGCTAAGATGGGTCTGGATCAACAGAGCATGAGGTATCATCAAGCACTCGGACAGTCTGTAATGCGCCAGATTGATAGTACATCTGGTAAACTGATGAACGCTTTCAAAGATAAAAACGTTGTCCCAGATACAGGTGAATCAACTGAACAGGCTTTAACTAGATCATTAAAGGCGCAGATAAACGCTATCTATGATCTCCCAACAGATCGCATACAGCGAGCATACTTTTTAGAACAGTTACATAAAGACATTCGTAATGTCATTGATGCTCAAGAAACATGGGTAGATGAGAATGGTCAACGTATTGGAAGGCCAGACAATATGGCAACAGCAGCAGAAGTTATCTTTAATACACAGGGTGGTTCTCCTGTTTGGGGTATTGATTATGGTGTCGGTAAAGATGGTCAAGAGGTTACAAGTAGACTTATAACGAACCAAGTAGAACAAGATAGGGCAGCTCAGAAAGGCGGCGTTATCGGTGCTGGTGGTAATTTTGATTACGATAGGGCATTAAGGCTTGGACAAACATACGATAACGATAATGAGTTTGCTCGGTCAATATCATCTGCTATTTTCAACAAACTACAGATTGAAAATCCAGAAGCCCTCGGAGAAATGAAAACGTCAGAAGCACTACATGCTTTCTTGTACAACATTGAGAATCAAGATGATCCCCTGTACGAAGTGATCTATAGTGCTGGTAGAGACATAGGTAACAATGTAATCGCATTACAATCCTACAATGACCCCACATGGGTTGCTGCTGCATTGCAAGAAAAGGATCTGAATAAACAAGCAAAACTTCTGCAAGCCAACTTAGAAAAACAACAGAGGAAGTCTGTAGCCCAGATCAATGCTGAAGCAGATCGTATGTTTATAGATATGTATGGTACGCGGATGCAAAGAAACATACAAGATCGGCAAGACCAACTGAAGAAACACTTCAAGAGTGACCCATTCTTTAGTATGGCTTTAGGAGATCAGAAGAGAACTATCGACGCAATGCCTATTGATCGAGCCACAAAGAGAGAAATAAAACGAATCCTTGTAGGTAAGAGTGGGTTGTTAAGTGGCAATGAAAGGCTAGAAGCGTTTGATAAACTCCAGTCATTGCTGGATACACAGCGTGATAGGCAATTAAGAATACCATCAGATGTACAGCAAAACCTTGCAAAGCAACTTCATTCTAGGGGTATGAGTGTAATTGAGAATGGTGAGATAGTAGGGTATCAAATTGGAAACGAGATAGTCCCCACTGGACAACTAACCTACGAAGATCTTACTGGATTAGTCAGTATGATGGCTAAAGATGGTGGTGCTTTAGATACTGAAATAGAAGAACTAAACAAAGGTTTATCCTTAGTTAAACAAAGCGCATTGAATAAAAATATGTCCGAAGTTGAAATGCAGGGGCTGTCTGCTTTGCGAGACTTGGCACAACAACTTGGTGACGCTGCTATTGATCCTAGTCAAGCATTTAACCCAGACGACTTTGAGTTTATTAACGTAGATGAGTACACACCTTCTGTGTTCAGTATGGCTGAAGGAGATATGGACTTTACAGCATTTGATTCAGACGACTTTGAACTAATAAATCTTGAACAGTTTACGCCAACAGTTACCGAAAACATAGTTCTTGATGAACCATTCCAATACCAAGGAGTTTCAGACGAGGAACTATCTGATACAGGTAGAATGACAGATGACCAAAAGGTACAGGCTATACAAAACAGATGGGATCAAAGGCTTGAAAATGAAACAGACGCACAGCCATTTGAACTTGCACAGCCTACAGACCCCTTTGCATTACCAGATCAAGAGGACGAGTTTGCTCCAAGTGATTTCTCGATTGATGAAGATCTTGTAGCATTAGAACGAGGTCGGCAATCTTTTGAACCAGTACCATCCGAATCACAGATGCCACCAGCAAGTCCAACTCCGTTTACTCCAGCACCATCCCAATCGCAACCACCAACAGGAGCGGCTCCCACTGCATTTGCTCCTACTCCATCACAGTCCCAAGTACCTGTTCGGTCTAGCGATTTTACTCCGCAAGTCGCACAATCGACAGCACCTACAAGTGATAGGGCAGCATTTGAACCTACACTAAGACCAGCAGATATAGAGGCTCTGGCTCTAAAAGAGGAACAAACTGGAGGCAAACCAAATGGTGCTGCTGTATCTGAGGCATCAGATGAAGAGGCTAAGATTGCGGCAGACTATGTAACTGCTGCTACTGCTACAGCGACAAAGGAAACAGGTGAGACTGTAACGGATGAGGATAAGCAAGAGATCGCTGTTGGCGTTATCAAGCCGTTGACTGGAAACAAACCACAGGCTTCTGTAGAGAAGAACAAGGAAACTATACAGGCTCTTGCAGCATTAGATGAAGATATGACAGATGAAGATGTTCGAGACAACATGAGAGCATTGTTTGGAGAAGAGTTTGATAATAACGAACAGGTTAGACAACAAGCCATGCTTATGTACGGTTCTTTTGTAAATGGCTGATAACTCTCAAATGTCTGCTATGGAGGCGTACTGGTCTTTCAGAGATCAGGACATGGACGACTTTGATGCAATCGTTGCCCTATCAGACGCAGGGTATGATGTAAAGGAGGTACGTGATCGGCCACAATCAAAGCCAGTTCAGACTGCTGGACAGTTCGCTCCAACACAGGCCGCTGCCGATACTGCTGCGTCAGAATCATATAGTGCTTTATTAGAGCGAGGCGTTCAAGAAGAAGAGGCACGTAGGCAAACACAAGTCACGACTGGTATTCCGCGTGACGTTAGTGGTGAGCCACAGTTTTCTATTGGCAGTGATACCGATAGACCCGATGCACAAG
>FUWD013188485.1_pt1 | contig 10419 bp, 9 predicted proteins | sample 1063281 | NCBI WGS metagenome assembly FUWD01 (sample SAMEA79048168, study PRJEB19326) | metagenome | biome: marine
GCTATTTTTCAAGCTGGTCCAACAATGACACTGATTGGTGTTCAGCAAGCGTGTGATTATGATTGTGGTGTAGATGATTCAGGTTGGGATTATGATGCTGAAGATGAAACAGGTAGATTGGTATTTGAAATAGACAACAATTGTATTCCAGATAATACCACCCAGCGTGTAAATACCTTCTGGGCAAATACTGCATTAGAAGTGGATGAAGAAGCGCCCTTGGCTCAGAAGTTTGAAGTCTATGGTAACTACCCAAATCCATTTAACCCTTCAACACAAATCAAATTCGCAACAGAAAAGTCTTCTGATGTGACTATTACGATTTATTCCATTTTGGGTCAAGAGATGACCGTCCTTCAAAATGGTATTCTCAATGCTGGTACCTATAATATTTCCTGGTTTGGTACAGACCATTACGGAAATAAAGTACCCAGCGGGGTTTACTTTTATGAAGTTCGTTCCGATAATCGGATTCAAAAAGGAAAAATGTTGTTGTTGAAGTAATATCAATCGCACATATACTTAAAAATAAACAGCCTCGTTTTTTACGGGGCTGTTTATTATATATAACAATCAAAATGAAAAAAGTAGCTACAATTGTTTTTTTAGTGGTGACAACTATTTTTGCTCAGGATGGGACAATAACTGGTAGAGTTCTTGATGCAACAAATGGGTCACCTTTAATGGGCGCCAATGTTGTTTTGGAAGGGTCATCCCAAGGTGCAGCAACAGACACGGAAGGAAGATACACAATCTCACAAGTGGTGGCAGGTGAGCATACTCTCATGGTTACATATATCGGATACCAGATCCTGAAAAAAGATATAACCGTCATTGAAAACAAAACTTACTCTCAAGATTTGGAACTTGAACCGGAAGCGATTCAGATGGAAACGTATGTGGTTACGGCATCAAGACGACGTGAAAGAGTTGAAGATGCACCAGCAGCAATATCTGTTATATCCAAAGCGCAAATTCGTCGGGAAAGTAATACGAATCTCGGCGATTACTTAAAAGGGACAAAGGGAATCGATTTTACACAATCAGGTATTGACAGCTATAATATGACAGCTCGCGGTTTTAATTCATCTTTTAGTTCCCGCCTTCTAACGCTTACAGATGGCCGCATGGCAAATGTTCCATCCTTGCGACTTACAGCCTATAATGTTATACCCGTTTCCTTTGAAGATGTTGAACAAATTGAAGTAGTTCTGGGCCCCGCTTCGGCGCTTTATGGACCCAATGCCCATAGTGGTGTTTTGAATATTGTAACATCTTCTCCTATCCGAACCCAAGGGACTAGTATCAATATCCAAGGCGGACTTTTAAGCCAGACAGATACGGATCTATTAAAAAAATTCACTTTTAGAACAGCGCACAAGTTTGGGGATTTCGGTTTTAAAGTCTCCGGAGTTGCCTTAGCCGGACAAGATTGGACCCATTTTAACCCTGATGAATATGAAGGGCATGACCCATTGTTTATCGGTCGTCCCAAGTATAAACATGACCGTTTGGATCGGGGTGGCTCTCTTGCTGGAAATGAAAATCAACGATTTACAACTGAAATGATTAAAGAAGTAGATGGAGCAGATGATTCATGGGTTGGTTATTATTGGGGAGATAAAATTGAATCAATCGGTGAAGATGCATCTCCCTTAATTACACAGGAAATGGTTGATGATGCAGCTGACGATGAATTCAACAGGGTCACACTGGACAACGGTACAGTTCTATGGTTCGTCACAGAAGAAAAGATAGGGTTTGTGTATGCAGATGGCATAGACAATGATGGGGATGGCGACATAGATGAGGGGATTGATCTATATGTAGATGACGCATCTGAAATATGGTACGATGGTGTAGACAATGATGGTGATGGCCATATTGATGAATCTGATGAACGAGGAAGCTCTTGGTTAGATCGTTTCGGAAATACCATTTCAGGTGATACCCTAATTTCGGTTTTTCAAATCCTGATTCTGTCTGGGACATCAAGGATGTTACTAATAAATTTGGATTTGGAGATTACAAATACGACTCCAATGGCAACATCGTTTTTGATACCAACAAAAATGGTATTTATGATGATGATTGGGGTTCAAATGGATTGGATGATGATAATGATTGGGGGCTCTATAAGGATGAATTAGGGAACGCCTATGATATACCTTTTGAACCTTTTACAGACTTAAATGGAAATGGAGTGTACGATGCCGATGTCAGAGAAGGGTATGCGGACATTTTTGGTACCAAGGTCTTATTAGACTTTGGTCTGGATGGTTTACCGGACACAGGGGATTTTGGGGAAGGAAATGGTGTCTGGGATGGAGAAACATTTGAAAACCTGAATGGTAATACTGAAATTATTGATGATACTACTGTACCGATCTGGGATATTTTTAGTAATAATGATACAGATGGAAATGGTATTGCCAGCCCTGGTGAAAATGGAGTAGATGAGTTTGATGAAAAAGATTTTACCATCAATTATGGTGGACTTCCCCATGTGTATAAAGATGCAAATGATGATGGTATTGAAGATTATCCAGAATTTAAAGTTAGGAATTATCGTTATGATCTTCGACTGGATTGGGAACCTAGTTCTGATTTAACTGTGAGTTTATCCCACGGGTTTGCCTGGGCACGAAATATTAATATTACCGGTATTGCACGGTATTTAGCTGATGGTTGGATCTACCGATATTATCAAGCAAAAATGCGTTATAAAAATTTCTTTTTTCAAACATACTTAAATTCAAGTTATTCCGGAAACCCAAGCCACCCAACCAGAAACCTGGCCACAGGTAGTATAATCTATGATAGATCAAAAAAATTCAGTGCCCAACTCCAGCAGGTGAATGAATGGAAAAATGGTGATATACGATTTGTCTGGGGAGTTGATTATTTTCTGACTCTGCCGGATACACGCGGCACCATTCTATCTGATAAGAATTATACAGATAATCGAGATAATAATGGAAATGGTGAAGCAGGCTCACCTTATATCTTTGATGATGGTAACGATGACACTTGGTACGATTTGGGTGAAAGTTATACCTCATGGAGTACTGATGATGGTAAAAATACAGGAATGATAAAAGATTCGATTGGACTGGCAAATGATGGGTCAATTATTTATGATGATGCAGTTTTAGGTGCAATCGCTGACGGCTTTGACAATGATGGTGACAGTGATGATTACCAAGACTTAAACGGAAATGGTATTCCAGATTATGATGATTCAAATGGCAACGGTGAATTTGAATTAGGTGAAATAGTAGAACCGGGTGTCCAGTGGATGGGTAATCAAAGATTTTTAGTTTATGCAGACGGTAAGGATAATGATGGAGACGGAAAAATAGATGAGAATATTGATGAAGGGATTGATGAAGCTTCAGAAGACAATCGCTATACTGTGAATGAATTGGGTGCTTATTACCAGGTTAATTGGAAACTAAATAAAAAGTGGGAATTTATCCAGGCTACTCGGTATGATATCCATGACCGACTTACCAATATGATTGAATTCAATAATCAGGGTTTTGGGATGGGTTACAGTCCTTTCGATTGGAAATTTGATTTTGACCAAAAAGAAGGCATCCAGCTTTCACCCAAGATTGGAATCGTATATCGACCAAAACAAAATCAAAATTTTCGACTCACTTGGGCTACGGCATTCAATACACCATCCAACCAGGCCCTTTTTCTTGATATTTTTGTAACACGTGTATCTGTTTTTAAGGTATATGCCCGAGGAGCAGATGGTGGTTATGTTTTCCCGCGGGATTCTCTTGGAAATCCATATTACTATCTACCTTACGAAGGGAAATATGAACCAGTTGATACTAGTGAAAGTATTTTTTTCTATCCATCAACTGATCCAAAAATTCCTGGATTCTTCGGACAAAATGTGACAGACCTTCCAGAGATTCAAGCTGAGACTGTAAGATCCTGGGAATTGGGATATAAAGGCCGACTAAATCAACGAATGTTTGGAACCCTGGACCTTTATACAAGTCATTACAGTAGTTTCGTAAGTCCAGTGACATTTATCACGCCTATTGTTATTGATAAATCGGTTCTGGAAACGGATTACAATGGGGATAGTCTTATGAATACTATGAATGATCTCGAAAACGATAATATTATTGATCGAGATGATTATGATGAAGCGTTTAACCATTGGTCAAGTAATATTCAAGGTGTAGTAGCTATGGATACAATTCCCGGCTATACGCCGCCTGTAGTAGTTGGTTATATTAATTATGGAGAAGTGGATATGTGGGGATTGGATGCGAGCCTTACAACCATCGTTAATCTCGAATGGTCACTGGATCTTAGTTATTCTCATCTAGGGATGACAGATTTCTATAACCCCATTACCAAAGCTAAAGACCCAGTTAATGCGCCTAGACATAAGGCTGGAATGAAATTACAGTTCAATCCGAGGCGGTATCCATTTACAGCATCTCTGAATGCGCGTTACGTGGATGGATTTAAATGGTCTTCTGGAATTTATTTTGGTGATATTAAACCATATACAATTTTTGATATGCATTTTGGATATGAAATCAATCAGTATGTGAAAGCAAATTTTACCATTTCAAATGTATTAGGCCACAACCATACTGAGATTGTTGGTGGACCATCATTAGGACGTGTGATTCTTTTGAGGCTACAAACAAAATTCTAATGTGGAAAAGCCCTCCGCAAAAAACGAAGGGCTTTTTTTATGAAACAAGAGCAGGATAATTCAAGCCCTGGAAATCGGGGGAACTGCCAGACCTTTCTTACATTATCCTGCTATTAAATCTGATATGTAAGTTAGGTGGTGTCCTTAGTTCCGTCAAGCAAATTCTAATATTTCAATCATTAATTAATACATAATTCAATGTTTCATCTTTTCAAAGCACTAGATCTAAAGATCTTTTTTTTAATCAATCAAACCTTATCAAATCCTGTGTTTGATTCTATTATGCCCCTAATAACAAATAAGAATAACTGGATCCTTATTATTTTAGTTTTGTTGTTCTATTTGACTATTATGAATGGGAAACGTGGACAAATCGCATTCGTAATTTTAATTGTGGTGGTTGGGCTTACAGATTCTTTTTCAACTTTTATTTTGAAACCCTATTTTGGGAGAATTCGCCCATCTCATGACATCTATGAATACATTAATCTGCTTGTCGCAAAAGGGGGGAAATGGAGCATGCCTTCAAATCATGCTGCCAACATATCTGCAATTGCTGTTGTTTTATCTTATTTCTATGATAAGATGAAAATACCCTTATACTCCTTGGCTATAATCATTGCATTTTCCAGGGTATATGTGGGTGTACATTATCCGGCAGATGTATTGCTTGGTGGACTTATTGGCTATGGAATGGCATGGCTGGTTCTCACTCTATGGGTGATTCTAAAAATGAGAGAATTAAAGCGGGGACAAACCTGGGTTTGGTATGAAGGAGATTTACAAAATAAGTAGATTAATTTGGCAGAGCATCTTTGGGTGGTTTTACGCCAAAAGATGAAAAGCCCTCGTCACGGCTTGGCATTTTGATTTCACCATGCTTGACTTCAAATTTTTTAATATTATCATTTAGTGCACCGAGAAATGCTTTTGCATGCTGGGGTGCCATGATAATCCTGGAATGGACTTTGGCTTTAGGTACACCGGGAAGAATCCGAGTAAAGTCTAAAACGAATTCTGCCGGAGAATGGGTAACCACTACGAAATTAGCATATTCACCTGAGCTAACTTTTTCATCCAATTCAATATTAATCTGCTGAATATTTTTTTTTCTTTATCCATTATAACACCTATGCTTTCTTTTTTAATGAAGTATCTCGTTCGTTAAATTCTTCCCAGTCATCGTTAATACCATCAAATTCCGTATAATCTTTGATCCCTTCATTTTCCTCTACATTTTTTGGATGAAGTTCATTCTCATAAATATTATAAACATCTTTTTTCTTTTCGAACTCACTGGGGTCGCCTTCCTCCTGCTTGGTTTGATCCAAGTCATCTATATCGTCACTATAGACCTCTGAATCAAAGAAATCTAGATTTTCCACAATACCATTCGCCATTAGAAATTCAAGAAAATCGAGATATTTTCTATTTTTTAAATCAACGCTGCAGTTGGGACATTTTAAAGAATCTTTAAGGTCTATTTCTTCAATTGTATTTTCGCAAACAGGACATATTAAGCCTTCAAGCATTTGTTTTTCCTTCTAAAATCGGCGGATAATATAATTGAGTGCACCACCATCGGCAAGACTATTACCGAGATAAATATATTAAACCCATTATTATTTTTTTCTACTTTTGAAAATTTCTAATTAAGGCTATTTTTCAATAAAATATGTGTTAAATAGAGATTATTCAATTTTATTCTATCTTCCGTGATGACAAAATATAAAGGATGAGATATGCCGTTTTGAAAAAGTGTTAGCCAAGACATTATACCCAATTAAAGTCCTAATATTCGTTCGATGGTTTCATAATTTGTTTCCAAAAACCCCGTGGTTGACCGTTGGATGACCAATGTATAGAGTTTGTCTGACAAAGGAGATTGAAACCCAATTTTAACAGGTATATCCAATTCCATTGACAAAAGCGACAAGGTTTGTTCATTTGATTGGTTTAGATCTACCATGGCGTCATACTGAATTGATTTTATACGATCCAGAACTGATTCAGATACAATGGCACCAAGCCAATTCATATCATCGTTGGAAAATGAAATAATATAAGGTTTTAATTGATTCGGATAATATTGAATCCCGTCTTGATGTACCGCATATTGTACCTGTAGCGCTTCATCTACAAAGTCTCTTTTTACAAAATGTGACGCAATCTGAGCATGCTCCTTTTCGGCCGGAAGTAAAAATAATATTTTGGATGCACCTCGGCCCTTTTTCCCAATTTTTATTACATGTTCATGATTATACTTTCTTCGCAATAAAGTATACCACCAAAAAAGAAATTGAATTCGCCATGGGATTTTCATGTGGCTAATATAAGGAGAGTAATAGCTCGTTAAAACTGCTGTTATATGGTTATAATTATCGGATAAATTCATGGATAACATGAATTGAATTTTTCAATTTTCCATTAAAAAATTATATGTCATTAAATAAAAAATTATTAGTGGGGTGGTCTCGGATGGGTCATGGGCGGACCCATTGGTGCGATTCTTGGATACGCATTTGCATCCATGAGCGGTGATCAATCGACACAATGGACAGGATCCACTCGAAGAGGCTCATCCTATTCCCAGACAAAACCTGCTGATTTTGTGATTGCCATCCTGGTGTTATTCGCTAAGATAATGAAGGCCGATGGACAACTCTTGAAATCTGAACTGGATTATGTAAAAAGATTTTTAAAGCAGCAATTTGGTGTTCAGCAGACCAAAGAGTTCATGGCCCTATTTAAAGATATCCTGGAGCAGGAATATCCGTTGAAAGATGTATGTCGCCAAATTCAACGTTCAATGGATCATCCCAGCCGATTAGAATTGATTCACGTTCTTTTTGGATTGTCCGCTGCAGATGGACACGTTCATCCCGATGAAGTTCGTGTAATTCAAACCATTGCTAATTATTTAAATATCAATGCCCGGGATTATGAATCCATCAAAGCTATGTTCGCTAAAGATGAGGCTGCACATTATAAAATTCTTGAGATTGAAAAAACTGCTTCTGACAAAGATGTGAAAAAAGCGTATCGAAAAATGGCCAACAAATACCATCCCGATAAAGTGATGCATCTCGGGGAAGAAATGCAGAATTTAGCCGAAGAAAAATTCAAAGCTGTAAATGATGCCTATCATCAAATAAAAAAAGATAGAGGCATGTCATGAATCATGAAAAACCAGGTGAATTTCCATTTACCCGAGGAATTTATGAAGAAATGTATAATCACCGACTCTGGACAATGCGTCAGTATGCTGGATTTACAACAGCTGAAGAATCAAACAAACGATACAGATATCTTTTAAAAAATGGCGTTATGGGATTGTCTATCGCTTTTGATCTTCCCACACAGATAGGATATGATTCGGATCATCCCATGTCTTTGGGAGAAGTAGGAAAAGTAGGTGTTCCCATCTCCAGTCTACAAAATATGGAAACACTTTTTCATGATATTCCTTTAGACCAAGTATCCACATCCATGACCATCAATGCTACTGCACCCATTCTTCTAGCTTTATACATTGCAATGGCAGAAAAACAAGGCGTACCTGCGGATAAACTTCAAGGAACAATCCAAAATGATATCTTGAAAGAATACGTGGCTCGAGGCACTTATATTTATCCCCCAATAAAATCCATGCGTTTGGTCACAGATATTTTTGAATTTTGCGCGAGTCATACACCAAATTGGAACACCATTTCCATTTCGGGATATCACATCCGAGAAGCTGGAAGTACGGTTGAACAGGAATTAGCATTCACCTTTGCCAATGGTATTGCCTATGTTGAAGCGGCCATCGATAAAGGTCTTGATCCTAACCAGTTTGGACCTCGAATTTCCTTCTTCTTTAATTCTCATAATGGTTTTTTGGAAGAAGTTGCCAAATTCAGAGCAGCTAGAAAATTATGGGCGACCATTATGAAAAATCGCTTTGGTGTCACTAATGAAAAAGCACTTATGTGCAGGTTTCACGTCCAGACAGGTGGTTCCACACTCACCGCTAAACAAATTGATAATAATGTTGTCAGAACCTCCATTCAGGCTCTGTCTGCTATTCTTGGCGGTACACAATCTCTCCATACCAACAGTAAGGACGAAGCACTGGCATTACCAACAGATGATGCAGTAAAACTAGCATTAAGAACGCAACAAATTATCGCCCATGAAAGTGGAATCAAAAACTACCCCGACCCTTTTGGTGGAAGTTATGTTGTGGAAGAGATGACAGAGAACTTAGTGATAGAGGCAACGAAAATTATTGAAACGATTGATCAAATAGGCGGCTCCGTTTCTGGAATCGAGAGTGGTTGGATCCAGGATGAGATTTCACGCAGTGCTTACGAATATCAGAAAAATATTGATACAAAAAAACAGATTATTGTAGGCGTAAACAAATACGAAGATCTAGATGAAATTGACCCTGAATTATTGGAAATTGACCCTGAAAAAGTTCATGCCCAAATTGAGTCTGTCTCGACTCTGAAATCGTCTCGGAATAACGATCAGGTGACTCAACAATTAAACCGACTCAAATTGGTTGCAGAATCCGATGACAATGTAATGCCTTATATCATTGATTGTGTGAAAAATGACTGTACGCTGGGAGAGATTTCGGACTCATTTCGATCAGTTTTTGGAGAACACAATCCACATTAATTACCGGTGACACGAGCGGCTTCAATTATATCAATATTGCTTCATCCTATGATGGTTGCACCCATCACATTTGGTTTACTTATTTATACAGGGACTTCAATTCCTAAAAATCCGCATCTTACTTTTTTCATAGCATTTTTCTTTTCTACATTGCTGGCCATTTCTACTGTCATTTATTTAAAAAAGCAGGGCATTGTTAGCGATGTGGATGTCTCTATTCGTGAACAACGAGTTCAACCGCTGGTATATGGAACGATTTATTGTGGAGTGGGATTTCTCCTTTTAAAATATTTGAACGCATCGCCTCTTGTCCAAGGCCTTATGTTTTGTTATGCTATCAATACAGCGATTGTGTGGTTTATTACACGAAAATGGAAAATATCTATTCATGCCATAGGGCTGAGTGGTCCTTTAGTCGCTCTTTGGCTTCACGGTTTTCACTATCCAATTATAATGGGAATCGCTCTTGTTTTAGTTTGCGTCTCCAGAGTAATTCTGAAAGCGCATACGCCCGCACAAGTAATCGTGGGATTAGGGTTGGGAATGAGTCTTGCCTATTTTGAACTCACGATTTTATTCTAATATATATGATTCTCACAAATCTTATAAAAACTAATCTCCGGACAAAACAGTTTGGGAGAGATATCGAATATTACCAACGATTGGGATCCACCAATGACGAAGCATGGGAGCTCATTCAAAATGGAGAAGCAAGTCACGGGATGATTGTTATTACCGATTATCAAACTCAGGGGAAAGGCCGAGGTGGTAATTCTTGGTTTATGAGTCCCAGTAAGGGCTTAGTTTTATCTCTTATTCTTTTAGAGTCCATTCCTCTAGAAAAAGCAGGGTTAATTCCCTTAGCTACAGGTGTAGCAATGGCAAAAACATTAAAAAATCGAGGTGGGTCGCCTACATTAAAATGGCCAAATGACATATTATTTCACGGGAAAAAAACTGGTGGAATATTGTGCGAAAGTAAGATATCCGGAAAATCAGTTCAGTCGATGGTTGTTGGGATAGGGATAAATGTGAATGAAACTGAAATTGATTTTCCC